>Ga0163111_10002787_pt1 | contig 11173 bp, 11 predicted proteins | sample CRUFie1St18metaG_FD_109645 | JGI IMG/M metagenome (GOLD analysis project Ga0163111, IMG submission 109645) | Marine microbial communities from the Costa Rica Dome - CRUD Field 142mm St18 metaG | ecosystem: Environmental > Aquatic > Marine > Oceanic > Photic zone | place: Costa Rica: the Eastern... | reverse complement strand
TATTAATAAATCAGCAGGACTTGTACTACCTTCATCAATAATTTTCTTAATCAATACCTTAGTTTTCGCTGAGACAATATTTACTTTTATACCGGTATCATTTTCAAAAATATTTATTAATGGTCTAATCAGATGCTCTTTCCTCGCGGTATATAAATTTACCTCTTCAGTGACTGCATTGCTTGAACAACCAGTTATAAGTAGCGCAGGCAATATTATTATATATATGTACTTTCTAAGCATTGTAAATAAGAATGATAATCATTATTATCTAAATAATATATTAATTAAAAGGAAATTTCACTTTTTCATAAATAAATTAACGTTAGTGACTAATTTCCCAACTGTACAATACATGCTATAGTTTTCTTTAAATTCTAGTTAAGGTAAAAAAAATGATAATGTCAGACCTAAAGGGCAAAATATGGATGGATGGAAATTTACTAGAGTGGTCTGATGCAAAAGTTCATGTCTTAACACATACACTTCACTATGGTACTGGAGTATTTGAGGGCGTACGAGCATATGAAACTTCAAATGGCCCCGCTATTTTTAGATTACAAGATCATACAGATAGACTCTTCGAGTCTGCAAAATTAATAGGTATGACTATTCCATTTACTAAAGAAGAGCTAAATACGGCTCAAACTGAGGTGGTGAAAATAAATAACTTACAAAACGCATACATCAGACCCATGTGTTTTTATGGTTCTGAGGGAATGGGCCTAAGAGCTGATAATTTGAAAGTACATGCATGTGTTGCAGCATGGGATTGGGGTTCCTATCTTGGAGATGATAAAATTAAAAATGGTATTAAAGTCAAAGTTACAGACTTTCCTAAAAGAACTGAAAAAAGCATGCTTCATAAAGCCAAAGCCTCTGGCAATTATTTATATTCAATGTTGGCACTTAAAGATGCATTAAATTCTGGTTACGATGAGGCACTGATTTTAGACATAGATGATAATGTAAACGAGGGCTCCGGCGAAAACTTTTTTATGATAAATGAAAACAGTTTATTTACTCCTAAGGACGCAACTGTTTTAAATGGCATTACACGTCAAACTGTAATGAAAATAGCAAAAGATTTAGATTATGAAGTTATAGAAAAAAACATTTCAGTAAAAGAAGCAAAAATGTCTGATGAGGCTTTCTTCACAGGTACTGCAGCAGAGGTAACACCAATTATCCAAATAGATGATGTGGAAATAAATAAAGGAACTCCTGGCCCTTCTACAAAAAAGATTCAAGATATTTATTTCAATATAATAAGAGGAAAAGTATCAGAATATAATAATTGGTTAACTCAAGTTTAATATGTTTAAAAAGAAAAATATTTTAGTTATCGGTGATATTATGCTTGATAAATATAGCCATGGTTCTGTTACTAGAATGTCACCAGAGGCACCCGTTCCTATCGTAGACATAAAGAAAATAGTATACAAACCTGGTGGTGCATCAAATGTAGCAAAAAATTTATCGGCATTGGGCATGAAAGTCACTTTATTAGGAATCACAGGAGATGACTCAGAACTTAAAGAGCTAGTCAAAGTTTTGAGACATACGGATATTAAATTCGATCCAGTGAAAGATATTTCAATTAGAACCACACTTAAGTCTAGAGTCATAGGCAATGACCAGCATTTAATGCGATTAGATCATGAAGATAAAAATAAATCTAAAATGCATAGCAATTTACTTAAGAAATTAGCCAAGTACATAAAAGATACTGATTTAATCGTCTTGTCAGATTATGATAAAGGCGTTATAAAACCAATTGCTGAAAAAGTTATTAAACTTGCAAATGATAATAACATAAAAGTACTTGTAGATCCAAAAGGAGAGGACTTTTCAATATACAAAAATTCTTTTTTAGTTAAACCAAATGAACTCGAATTTTCTGTTATTACAGGTCAAGCAAAAAGTCGTAATCAGATGATTGCAAAAGGCAAAAAGCTTAAAAAAGAGTTAAATCTTGACGCACTATTACTAACACTTGGTAAAAACGGAATGCTGTTATTTGAAAAAAATTCAGTCATATCTTTCCCAACTTCCCAGAAAGAGGTTTATGATGTTACTGGAGCAGGTGATACTGTTATTTCGGTATTGGCAGCATCATTATCATCAAACAAAACTCTCAAAAAATCATGTGAACTTGCAAATATAGCTGCTGGACTATCGATACAGCACTTAGGAACTGTTAGTATTAGCAAGAGCAATATTCATAATGCAATTAAAAAGTCCTAAAATAATTAGTGATATTTCAAAATTATTATCTCTAGTCGATAAAGAAAAATGTCGTGGCAAATCAATTGTTTTTACAAATGGGTGTTTTGATATCATTCACTCAGGACATATATTTATTCTTGAACAGGCCAAATTAAAAGGTGATGTTCTAATTGTTGGTCTTAATTCTGATTCCTCAATTAAAAACTTCAAATCATCTGATAGACCAGTATGTAGCCAACATGATAGAGCTTATGTACTGTCATCGATTTCATGTGTAGATTATATTTATATATTTGATGAAGATACCCCGGAGAAACTCATAAAAGACATCACCCCCGATGTTCTGGTGAAAGGAAAAGATTACGAAGGGAGAGACATAGCAGGATCAAAATATATGTTAGAAAATAAAAAAAAGATTGAGCTGATTGATATTATAGAAGGTAAGTCAACATCATCTATTATTAGTCATATAAAAAAGTTTAACTAGATAGAACTTTTTTAATCATTAACTTAACATCATTTGAGGTTATGAGTTTCATGGCATTTTTATCCCTTACTCTTTCTCCCCATTTAGCATTAGCGATAGTTTTGTTCGAAAACTTTTTTAATGCTTCTTCATATTTATTCACTGTATATTGGAGATTATTATATGGTCCAGTTCTATTTGGATTAGAGGTAGCATATAAACCAATTACAGGTATTTTTAACATATTGGCCATATGAAGACTTCCTGAGTCCGGTCCGATATAAAATTCACAAATATTAAGAATACATAACATTTGTTCTAATGTTGTTCTATTTATCATACTAATTATATTTTTTTTATTCTTAATATTAGATTCAAGCTGTAATTTTTTATTTGCATTTGTTTTACCCAAAAAAACTGTATTAAGTGAATACTTATTTTTCAAATAATCTGAAATGACTAAATAATTATCATAATTCCATTCTCTATAGTTATTCACTCGATTACTGGTAAATGGATTTATTGCAACAAAAGATTTAGATTTAATAAAGTTTATTTCATCAAGAAATTTAGTACTCTTTGCTAAAATTTTATCTGTTTTCCAGTCTAAAACTCTAGAAGTAATATTTATTTTATCTAAAAAAGAAAAAAAATGTTCAATCACATGTGACCTATCAGTATTTATATCATTAAATGAAATATTGATTTTCCCTTTTATAAAGTTCCCTGCTAATTTTGCTCTAAGTGACTTTTGCATGTGAAATACTATGTCAAATCTCACTTTTTTAGAAAAAAAATGCATCCCTAAAAAAGAATCAATTGTTTTGTTTTTATCAATTACAATAAAGTTAATATCGTCTAATTGTTTCACTAACTGATATTCAGTTTTGCCAATAACCCAAGTAATATCACAGTTATCATATTTTTTCTGCAACGTAGAAATTATTGGAAGAATATGAGTAATATCACCAATTGAAGATAATCTTAGAATACAGATAGATATTGATGTATTATTTTCTTTGACCATATGATAAAAACAAAATTCGGTTCAATAGTCTCTCATAAATATAATAATCAGTATATCTGTTACGATTCATCTATCCAACCTATACTTAAAGATCGTATTTTATCTGGCTATAAAAATGATGAATTTAGACTACAGAATGATAGTAATTTTTTAGATTTCAACAATGGCTTCATAAAAAAACATTTTTGGAGAAAGGGCGCGATGTCTATATTTAGAGATAATTATCTTTTTATGAATCTAAAAAATACAAGACCAATTAGAGAACTAAAAAATTATATTGATTTTAACAATATAATTAATAAATATTCTGGAACTGAAGTACATGGAATTTTTGAATTATGTTTACCTATTTTTGCATTTATCAATAAAAAGGGCATTACCTATAAAGGTGATATAGTTCTTAGTAAAATAGAAGGCATGACTCTAGACAATTATCTAAAGAGTGAACTTAATGATTTAAATTTTTATATTGATTTAGGAAGATGTTTTAAAATATTATTTGATAACGGAATTTACAATATAGATATGAATATAAAAAATATAATATATAACAACAATAATAAAAAAATAACATTTATAGATTTCGATAAACTGATTATTAACCAATTAAATAAAAATAATAAAAGATACTCTAATATGGTCTTAGAAAAATTTAAAAGTTCTCTAGTCAAGTTTAATCTTGATAATAAATTTATGTGGGATGAATTTATATCAAATCTTTAGTTTTTTAAATGACTTTCAATTGAAGTAATGTATTTTTTTTGAATTGATTTTTTAGATAGTATCAGCTTTTTTGCATTTTTTTCAAAAACCTCTCTTTTTGACTTAGATCGAAAAAGTTTCTCAAAAATATTTTTCAACATTGCAGGCTTCTGGCACATAATTATGGCATTGTTTTTTAGAAACTCTTCTGTTTCTTCGACAAAATTATACATATATGGACCAACTATAATCGCTTTAGAATACACCGCAGCTTCCATAAATGAATGACCACCAACATCTACAAAGGATCCTCCAAATACTGTGTATTCAGAAAACTTAATTAAGGAATCCATTTCTCCTAAGGTATCTGCTATGTATATTTGAGTTGAGTTTCTAATCTTTTCACCTTTACTCCTTATTGCAATATTAATTCCTGATAATGGGATATCTGATAATATGTCACCTAGTCTCTCAGGATGCCTTGGAGCAATGACTAATAGATATTTATTTGACTTAAGTTTTAACCATTCTTTTATAATTAAGATTTCTTCTCTATGATGAGAAGACGCTAACAATACATATTTTCTATTAATTAAATTCTCAGCTGATAAACTTTCATTAACTAATGCGTGTTTGATATTTCCACTATTGCTGACACACTCTTGATTGATATATTTCAAGTATGAGTCTTTGTCTTTTCTAGATCTACAATATATATGATTTACACGATTAAGTGTTTCTGTATAAATACTTTTAGACAATAATCTACGTATCCCGCTTGGAGGATTGAACCTTGCGTTAATAATTATAATTTTAGTATTATTTTTACTACATAAGTTGTAAAGGTTTGGCCAGATTTCTGTTTCCACAATAATTAATAACTTTGCCGAAATGGCACGAACGAATTTTTTCGTAACTAAATAAAAGTCAAAAGGTAAATAATAATGCACAACATTATTCAGTTTGGCTTTTTCGAAAGCTTGTTTTGAAGATGGAGTATTTGATGTGATTACGATATCCTTATGCCCACTTTCAATTAGATCTTTACATACATTTATTGCTATTTTCATCTCTCCTAATGATGCTGCATGTATCCAAACAGACTTATCAGACACATTCTTATATCCAAATAACTTTCTTGATAAGTAAGATTCTTTGATAGAATTCTTATAAGAATACATTACCAATTTAAGAATTATGAACGGGGAGAGAGCATACAAAAGAAAATTGTACTTGAACATTACCAAACTAAATATGTATTAATCTTCCTTAAGCTTGAAATATCTAAATCATCAGTCAGGTAATTAAGCATTAATTTATTATAAATATAGTCCATCATGATGTTTTTTGTATTAAACTTTTCCTCAAAGTATTCAAATTTAGCATTTAATAATTGTGTATCAGTATATATTCCTTTTTCATTACCTAATTTTGCATTTTCATATTTCTTTTGTACTGTTTGTAAGACATTCAGTGAAATATCAAATTGATTTTTATTTGCATTATAGCTATTGAGTGTATCTATAATTTCTGTTTTTAAGATTCTTTTGGTATTTTTATAATCATATCGTGCTTTTTCGTAATTCAATTTAGCTTGTCTAGTTTTTGATGTTTGATAACCACCATTATATATTGGGAAATTTAATACGAATGAAATAGTTGAATCCTCTCGTGTAGTGGGACCAAATTGTGAGCCGCCTTGAGTAATATCTGAGTAACCATACTCTGCTAATATGTCCAACGTAGGATAGTGTCTTGACTTTTGGGAAGCTATATCACTTCGACTTATTTTTATATTCTGTTTAGAGAGTTTAATAGAGTTATTTTTAATGTTAGCTAAGTCAATCAAATCGTCTCTAGAGAATTTTTCATGTTCAATATTTACAAGCTTAATATCATTTATATCATTTAATTCTTTACCTGAAAATATATAAACCTGATTTTTAATATTTGCTAATTCATTTTTGCTTTTTTGAATATTTAATATTGACTGATCAAAACTATTTTTATTTTTTTCATATTCTTGGATAGTAATATTTCCACTATCAAGTAATTTGAGTGATGAGTTGTATTGTGCATTATAGTATTGCTTTTTAATTTTATTCAGCTCAACTAAATTTTTATGTTTTATAAGATTGAAATAGTGCCTAACGGATTCTAAAATGAGCATAGATTCAGAGTCATTATTTGTTATCTGATTTTTTCTGAGCGAATCTCTTGATTTTTTTATCTCATCAAAGACATAGAGATGAAATATAGGTTGCTTAATTGTTAGGTTATAGGTATCTCTGTCATAATCAGAGGGATTATATGATCCAGTTGATTTATATCTTTCTATTGTTGTTTCACTTGCTTTTCCTGTGAAATTAATTTCAGGGAACATTGATGATTGTTTCTGAATCAAATCTTCATCAGCAATATTTAAATTCAATCTGTCATGTATTAGATTGATATTATGCTGCATTGCGCGCTCGTGAAGACTTATAAGATCAGTTGCGCCTATATTGAATGAAATAAAAAATAAGAAAAATAAAGTCTTTTTCATTTATATTTCTCTATACTTGGATCAACATCATCAGACCATTGCTCTAGTCCACCAGTTAGATTATAAATAGGTGCTTCTACCCCATTGTTCTCTAACCAAAGAGCTACAGTTTTACTTCTGATTCCATGATGACAAACTATTACGTATTCAGAAATGTTATCAAAATGGTCTACAGAATCAGGTATCTTACCCATTGGAATATGAGTACTGTTTTCAATATGGCATTTATCAAATTCCCACTGTTCCCGAACATCAATAATTTTGAGGTCAGGTTTATCAGCTATCATTATTTCGACTTCCTTTGGTGTTTTCTCTTGCATATATTAGTCCATTAATTGATTAGTCTTCGATGTTACTATATTTTTCTTTTCTGTGTAACCATTTCTTGTCTTTTCAATAATAATTCCCTCCTTATATGGTGAATTATCTTGATTTATAAAGAAGAATGATTTTGAATTTTCTCCTAAATATCTTATGTATGCCTCATGTGAGTTTAGTGAACAGGTGAATACGATTTTGTTATATAAGCATATTTCTCTCAAAACATCTAAGATATTTTTGTTTATAAGTTGAATTTTATCCCTGTTTTTACTATGTGAGTCTAAATTATTCTTTCCAAATTTAAATATATCTTCATCGATTTCATATGCAGTTATAGACTTACATAAATGAGAAATACATTCCGTCAGATAGCCACTACCTAAACCAACCAATAAAACATTATCACCATGATTGAAGTTCATTTCTTGAATTATCTTTGCCTCTGAAAAAGGCGTAAGCATATTTTGATTATTTTCTATAGGTATAGCATAATCAGTGTCTGAAAAGCTCCTGAAGCCTTTGGGTACAAATAATTCTCTATCTACATTCCTAATTACATTTAAGACTATTTCATCGAGAATGTCATGACACCTATAAATCTGATTTAGTTTACTCTCAATACTATTCATCTGATAATTATATAGATGTTTATGGCTGTATTGTAGTATAGTTATAATAGAATATGTCAGATAGCAAAATTAATCTTGAGGAATATAAGACGAATTTCCCAAATTCTAGGAAAGTCTATAAAAGAGTCTTTAATCTAGATATTCCATATCGCGCTATAACCATCTCCGAAAAGTCTGGAAGTGAAAAAGAGTTTCATGTATACGATACTACTGGCCCATATACACAACCAGATTACGAAATTAATTTGAACAAGGGTTTACCAAAGACAAGAAGCGGTTGGATTCAAGAAAGAAATGATAATTTTAACAGCACTAATAAATTCAAAAAAAATAAAACTCAACTTGCATATGCGAAAAGTGGAATTATCACGAAGGAAATGGAATATGTGGCCGCTAGAGAAAATAGTTATCTCGATAACGAAAGTCTAGAGATTACTCCTGAATTTGTAAGAAGCGAGATAGAAGCCGGTAGGGCAATTATTCCATCGAATATAAAACACCCTGAGCTCGAACCTATGATCATAGGTAAAAATTTTCTTACGAAAGTAAATGCTAATATCGGAAATTCGCCCGTGAAGTCAAACATAGAAGAAGAATTAGATAAACTATTATGGTCTGTAAGATGGGGTGCTGATACTGTAATGGACCTTTCCACTGGTAAAAATATTTTTGAAACACGTGAAGCTATAATAAGAAACTCACCTGTGCCAATTGGCACCGTCCCTATTTATGAAGCTTTAGAGAAAGTAAATGGAAAAGCTGAAAATCTTACCTACGATATATTTAGAGAGGTCATAATTTCTCAAGCTGAGCAAGGTGTAGACTATTTTACAATTCATGCAGGGCTGAGACTTAGCTTTATACCGACAACTACACGAAGACTAACAGGTATTGTCTCAAGGGGAGGGTCTATAATTGCAAAGTGGTGTCTTGCACATCATAAGGAAAATTTCCTTTATGATAATTTCGATGATTTATGTGAAATAATGAAAAAATATGACGTATCTTTTTCTCTTGGGGATGGTTTACGTCCTGGCTCGATAGCAGATGCTAACGATGAGGCACAATTCTTAGAGCTTAAAACATTAGGTGAGTTGACAGAGAAAGCACAAAATAATGATGTGCAAGTAATGATTGAAGGACCAGGACATGTCCCGCTAAATAAAATAAAAGAAAACGTTGTGCTTGAAGAAAAGTATTGTAACGAAGCTCCTTTTTATACACTAGGACCACTTGTAACTGATATTGCCCCAGGCTATGACCACATCACATCTGCAATAGGTGCAGCAAATATCGGATCATTTGGAACTTCATTATTATGTTACGTTACACCAAAAGAGCACCTTGGCCTTCCAAATAAAGAGGATGTTAAAGACGGATTAGTCGCATATAAAATTGCTGCACACGCCTCTGACATCTCTAAGGGGCATAGCTTTGCTGTTGAGAGAGATAATGAGTTATCAAAAGCAAGATTTGAATTTCGTTGGTTAGACCAATTTAATTTGTCATTAGATCCTTATAAATCAAAAGAATTTCATGATGAAACACTTCCCCAAGAAAGTGCTAAGTCAGCACATTTTTGCTCAATGTGTGGACCGAATTTTTGCTCTATGAAAATTACACAAGACATACGTGATTACGCCTCAGCTTATAATATCAAAGATATAAAAATTGCTGTGAGTGATGGCCTAAAGAAAAAATCTAAAGAATTCTCTGAAGCTGGTAATAAGTTATATATTAAGAAATAATTATTTCTGTGATGCTTTAAGAGCTTTGTCTAAATCATCTATAATATCATCTATATTCTCTAGCCCTATTGATAACCTCACTAAATCTTCTGGTACACCTGCAGCTTTCAACTCTGATTTAGACAGTTGTCTATGAGTCGTGCTTGCTGGATGACACGCAAGTGATTTAGCATCACCTATATTAACAAGTCTTGTGATTAAATTAAGATTATCAATGAAAACTCCACCTTTTTTCATTCCGCCTTTGATTCCAAAACTCAAAACACTGGAAGTTTTTCCATTCATAAGTTTTTTTGCTAGCTTATGCTCTTTATGAGACTTCAAACCTGGATAATTTACCCAAGTTACACACTTATGATCTTCTAGAAAGTTAGCAACTTTGAGAGCATTTTCACAATGTCTATCCATTCTAACAGGAAGAGACTCAATGCCTTGTAAGATTAAAAAACTATTAAACGGAGATATTGCAGCCCCCATATTACGAAGCGGTACAACTCTTGCTGCACCAATGAAAGCAGCATCACCCATTGCTTCACTAAAAACTACTCCATGATATGACATGTCCGGGGTATTTAATCTTTTAAATTTAGTTTTATGTTTAGCCCAAGGAAATTTTCCAGAGTCAACTATGATTCCACCTATTGTTGTACCATGACCACCCATATATTTTGTAAGCGAATGTACTACAATATCTGCACCATGCTCAATAGGTCTAAATAAATAGGGTGATGGGACTGTGTTATCAACTATAAGAGGAATATTATGCTTATGTGCTATGCGTGCCATTTCTGGAACATCCACAACATTTGCAGCTGGATTACCTATAGATTCACAAAATATTGCTTTTGTTTTTTTATCGATTAATTTTTCGAGACCTGAAATATCATCATGATCACCAAATTTTACATCTACACCAAATCGAGGTAATTGATGAGCAAAAAGCGTATATGTTCCACCATACAATGTACTAGTGCTTATTATATTATCACCAGCCTCACAAATTGTCATAATTGCATAAGTTGTTGCAGCTGAACCAGAGGCTAATGCTAATGCACCGATACCACCTTCCATTGCAGCGACTCTTTTTTCAAGCACATCAGAGGTTGGGTTCATAATTCTTGTATAGATATTACCAGCTACTTTTAAATCAAATAAATCCGCTCCATGCTGAGTATCATCGAAAGAATATGATGTAGTTTGGTATATTGGAACTGCTACAGATTTTGTTGTTGGCTCAGGCGAATATCCGCCATGTATTGCTATCGTTTCAAATTTCATTTCTTACCCCTTTAAATATCATTATTCATTCTAATAGAATAGATAGATTTTAGCTATCAAAAATATCAAATTGAACAACATCCATATTGTCTTGCTTAAGGGTAAATCCTAGACCTAATAATCTTATGGGCCTAGTTAACTCATTAATATTCATATCAAACAGTTCGATATATTTATTAAGATTCAAACTATTACACTTCACCTGTCTAGTTATTGTCTCAAAATTAT
>Ga0163111_10002786_pt1 | contig 11175 bp, 12 predicted proteins | sample CRUFie1St18metaG_FD_109645 | JGI IMG/M metagenome (GOLD analysis project Ga0163111, IMG submission 109645) | Marine microbial communities from the Costa Rica Dome - CRUD Field 142mm St18 metaG | ecosystem: Environmental > Aquatic > Marine > Oceanic > Photic zone | place: Costa Rica: the Eastern... | reverse complement strand
TTGCAATGGTGGTTGTGAGTTTAATGACTCAAGAGCCGGACAAGGCAACTCAAAAAATGGTTGACGATGTACGTGTACCAAGTGGTAAATCAATTCTAGGTAAACAACATTAAATAACTCATTTAAGGGGCGATTAATTTCGCCCCTTTATTTAATTTAGATTAATTTTCTTGTTTAAATCATAAATGTCAGCAAATTTTCATCCTTTAGTTTATTTCATCGATTATCTGCTAGGAATTATTATGTGGACTCTTATAGGAAGGGTTGCGATGAACATTTTTCAAAGAGAAGACTCTGAGTTTTTTTTCATGAAAGTATTTGTTAAATACACAAATCCACTAATTAAGTTGTTCAAACCTATAACTCCTTCTTTTATAATTGGGCCATTAGTCCCTTTGTATGTTGCTTGGTTCTTTTATATGATTAGATTTTATCTAATGCCTTGGATCTTGGGCTATTCTGTTATGGGTATGTTGTCATTTCCTCTTGAAAGTGAAATTTCAAGACAAATTTATCAATTTTTTAATTCATTTAAATTTTAAAAATTGATACTAGTAAATCTGGTAATCAATGAAAAATATACAAATTTCTCCGTCGATTTTATCAGCTGATTTTAGTGAATTAGGCTCGGAAATAAAAAAACTTGAGAAGGCTGGTGCAGATATGATTCATGTGGATGTAATGGATGGTCATTTTGTTCCCAACTTAACAATTGGTCCTCCAGTTATTAAAGCATTAAGAAAACATTGTGCTTTGAAATTTGATGTTCATTTAATGATTTCTCCAGTTCATAAATATATTGAAGCTTTTGCAGATGCTGGGGCAGATATTATCACCATTCATCCAGAAGCAACAACTAATTTGAGTGAGTCAATATCTAAAATCAAAGATTTGAAAAAAAAAGTTGGTGTGTCTTTAAATCCCGAAACAAAAACAGATATCATTAAAAAATATTTAAAAGATATTGATTTAGTATTAATCATGAGTGTTCACCCTGGCTTTGGTGGTCAAAAATTTATGCCTGAAGTATTAGACAAGGTTCGAGAATTAAAAACCATTCAAAAAGACCAAAACTTAAGTTTTGATATTGAAATTGATGGTGGAATTAATTTTGAAAACTCCAAATCTGCAATAGAAGCTGGAGCTAATATATTGGTTTCAGGCACTACAATATTTAAAAGCAATAATGGAGATATAAAAAAGAATATTGAATTGCTAAAATCAGTTTAATTAAATGATTTTAAAAAATCCTTTTAATTTCATTAATCAGTTTTTTAAAAACATAAAAAAACAAATTAAGACTATTTATTTAAATTCTAATTACTATGATAAAAAAATATCAAAAATTCATTTTGACAATTTATTTTACAAACCAAGTCCACATCTTTTAACTTCAATAATTAAATATCAAAAAAAAAAATTTAATATTGAAGATATATCTACAGAAAACTTATGGGATGATAAAAATATTACAGAAAAAGATTTTAAGAGACTAAACAGTTTTTATTGGTTTTTTAGTTTAGATCTTAAGTCTTCTAAAGAAATAACTCAATCCATAGTTCTAAAATGGATAGAAAAAAACTTTCAGTATAATCATAAAAGTTGGGAATTTGATTTAACCTCAAAAAGAATTATTGCTTGGTTATCAAGTCATAATCTTACATATGAAAATATATATGAAGATTATAAGAAAAAATTTAACTGGATAATTCAAAAACAAGCTAATCATTTAATGAATGAGATCAATAAATCAAAATTAATAGATGATAAGATAATAGGTTGTGCGGCAATAATTTTAGTTGGTCTTAGTTATCAAGATAAAAAAAATTACCTTGCATTTGGACTAAATTTATTAAAAAGAATTTCAAATTTAACATTAGACAATGAGGGATTCCCTAAATCTAGAAGTATAAAACAGCTCACATTTTATCTAAAATATTTTATTTTGATAAGAGAATGGTTTAAAGAAGCCCAAGTTGCCGTTCCTGATCAAGTAAATGAAACTATAAATTATTTAGGTCAGGGTTATGCATTTGTATGGCAAAATATCAAATCTGATATTTTATTTAATGGCAACAACACATCTAATAACTCTGAGTTTGACCATTATTTAAAAAGATTTGGTTATAAATTTAAAAGTGAAAATAGAGAATTTGGAGGATATGCGATTTTAAGAAATAAAAAGATATCTTTAATCATGGATATAGGTAACTCACCAAATTTAAATTTTTCAAAAGATTATCAGTCTGGCTCGATGTCTTTTGAAATTATTTCTAATGGAAAAAAGTTGATCAGTAATTGTGGATATTATGGGAACAAAAATCTTAAGTTAAATGAATTATCTAAGTCTACTGCAACTCATAATACTTTAATCCTCGACGATCATTCATCATGTCGATTTAAAAAACAAAATGAAAGTAATTTAATTTTGTGTGAAGAATTAAAAATTCTAAAAAAAAATATTGTTTTTGATAAAAATTATTGGAAAATTGAGGCTTCTCACAATGGATATCAAAAAAAATATAGTTCAATTCATGAAAGAGAAATAGAATTTTTTCCCGAACAAAACAAATTTATCGGAAAAGACAAAATAATAAATAAAAACTCAAATTTTAATATTAAATTTGACATAAGGTTTCATCTTGAACCGGCTACAAAATTAATGAAAACTCAGAATAATAAAACTATATTAATTGAATTAGATGATGAAGGTTGGAAATTTACTTGCGATAACTTTAATATAAATATTGATAATGGATTATATTTTGGTAATAAAAATTCCTATACACAAAATCAAAATATTTTTATTTCAGGAATTGCAAATAAACAAAATGAAAATATTATTTGGCAATTAACTAAAATATAATGCAAAAAATAAAAAGAGCTCTTATATCAGTATCAAATAAAAAAGATTTAATAATAATTTTAAAAACTTTAAATAAATATAAAATTCAAATTATTAGCTCTGGTGGGACTTATAAAAAAATTAAGAAACTTGGGTATAATTGCGATGAAATTTCAAAATATACTAGTTCACCTGAAATTTTAGGTGGAAGAGTGAAAACTCTTCATCCAAAAATTCATGCTGGTATATTAAATAAAAGAAAAAATATTTCTCATAAAAAAGATTTAATTAAAAATAATTTTAAAAATATTGACCTTGTAATAGCAAATTTTTATCCATTTGAAGAAATATTAAAATCTACAAAAAATCACAAAAAAATTATTGAAAATATAGATATTGGAGGTCCAGCTATGGTAAGGGCTGCTGCAAAAAATTATAATGACGTTACAGTTATAACTTCAACTAATCAATATAGAGAATTTATAAAAGAAATGAACAATAATAACGGTTCTACTTCGATAAAGTTTAGAGAAAAAATGTCCAGTATAGCTTTTAATGAAACAGCTTATTATGATGCTTTAATTTCTGAATATTTTAATAAAATTAATAATAATTATTTTCCAAATAAAAAAATAATTTACGGAAATTTAGTTGAAAAATTACGTTATGGTGAAAATCCACATCAAAGTAGTGCAGTTTATTCAAAAAATAAATCTCTTGATATTGATCAAATTCATGGAAAAAAACTGAGTTATAATAATTATAACGATATATTTGCTGCATTAACAATATCTAAATCATTGCCAAAGAATACTGGTACAGTAATTATCAAACATGCAAATCCATGCGGAGTATCAATAGTTAAAAATAAATTAGAAAGTTATAAATTAGCTTTAAGATGTGATCCTGTAAGTGCTTTTGGTGGAATTGTCTCTTGTAATTTCAAAATTACAAAAAATTTGGCTCTTGAATTAAATAATACTTTTTTAGAAGTAATAATAGGAAATGGATTTGATAAAGCAGCTCTTAAAATATTAAAAAAAAAGAAAAACTTAAGATTAATTGACTCATCAAATTTTGGATTAAATGAGTTTTTAAAATTTAATTTTTTTGATAAAGCAATGTTAATACAATCTGAGGATACAAAAATTTTCTCAAAAAAAAATTTTAAAATTGTTTCTAAAAAGAAACCTACCAAATCTCAAATTAAAGATTTAATATTTGCTTTTAATATTTGTAGATTTGTAAAATCAAATGCGATAGTTATAGTTTCTAATAAATCAACTGTTGGTATTGGATCGGGTCAACCAAGTAGATTAGATAGTTGTGAATTAGCCATAAACAAAATGAGAAAATTTATATATCCAAAAAACAACATCATTGCTGCCTCAGATGCATTTTTTCCATTCGTTGATGGAATAGAAAAATTAGTACAATCTGGAGTATCAGCTATCATTCAACCAGCTGGATCGATTAGAGATAAAGAAATAATTAAATTTGCAAACGATACTGGTACAGTATTACTTTTTTCTAAAACTCGGCATTTCAGACATTAAATATTTTATCAATTTTAGCAGCTAAAATAAAATCATTTTCTGATAACCCAGCTATTGCATGGGTAGAAATATTCAACTTTGCATAACCCCATCCAAAAGTAATATCTGGATGGTGTCCTTCATCTTCTGATATCTTACCTACTTGATTAACAAATTTTTGACTTTCAACAAAATTTTTAAATTTAAAAGTTTTTTGTAAAAAGAAAATTTTTTTTTCATCTTTAAGAACATCCCATCCATCAACTTTTTTTTGATATTTGTGAATTTCTGAAATATCAAATGGTATAACACCACCCTCACAAGGAACACATTTTTTTTTTAACAGATCACTCATAATCTAATGGAGCGGGCAAAGGGGGTCGAACCCTCGACCTTCTCGTTGGCAACGAGACGCTCTACCACTGAGCTATGCCCGCAAAAAAAATAATATAAAGAATGTAAATTCTTATTTCAAGAAGTTTAAAATCATTAATATTTTAATTCATTTAAATTTTTCTCGAAGATGCTATTAAGTTTTTCTAGAAATTTACTTTCGTAATTTTTTTTCCAGTCATTTTTAGGCCCTAAATTGAAAAATGGTATCTTTTTTTTGTTTTCACGCGCTACAACTGCCTCATTAAATCCTTTTTGTTCCTCAATTTTTTTTAAATTTTCAAATGATGTACTGCTGACAGCATTTTTTGCTTTTTCTCTACTAAATCCTTTTTTATTGTTTGTAATTTTATCGATGAAAGTAATTATTTCTTTAAATACAAAAAATGTTTCATTTAATAGATCCTCATATTTTATAAATTTAACCGGTATTAAATCATTATTTTTCCAAGATTGATAATTTTTTTCCCAGGAGCTTATAAATTGATAATCACTATAATCATTCTTTTTTTTATAGTCATAAGTGAAGTTATTTTGATCCTGCATTACTTCTAATGCTTTTTCGTAATCAATCTGAAAATGTCTCGACATAGAATTTAAAACATTTCTAGGATCTCTTACAATATAAATACTACCCAAAGTATTTTTTTTATTCGTAAAACTATTTTGTCCTAATTTAACAAATGCGTTATGTGTTTTAAAAAACTTAATTTTTTTATCTAAATTAATCTTATCCTGTGCTACTATCCAATATTTTGATGTATCACCTGGTAAGGTTAAATTATAATTGTATCCCTCAAAATATTTTTTAACTGGAAATTGCGGTATAAAATTTAATTGATTATCACTCAAAAAAAAACCATCTTTAGTATAATAATATGCACTTACTAAAGATCTTAACCATGTGTTTCCATTTTTTGGATATGATGACAACCAAATAATCATTTATTTTATTTTTAAATTTTTTTTGATATTATTATACAAAATATAAAATAAATTATGAATCTTCCAAAAATAATACCTGTTTTCCCTTTAAGTAATTTTATCATCTTTCCAAAAACAACTGTGCCTTTAAACATTTTTGAGCCAAGATATATTGATATGATAAATGATAGTATGAAAACAAATAAATACATTGGTATGATACAGCCCAAACTATCTAAAAATCCAAACAACGAAGAAATTCCATCACTTCATAAAATTGGATGTTTAGGAAAAATAACAAGCTTTAAAGAAATAGATGATGGTCGATATTTAATAGATTTAAAAGGTATAATTAGATTTGAAATTAAAGAAGAACTAAAAACAAATAAAAAATATAGAGAGTTTCAGATAAGTTTCGAAAATTATTTACACGATCTCAATAATAAAAAAGAGGAAATAAAATTTTCTGATCTAGAAATAATCTTTAAAGACTTAAAAAATTTATTTGAGAAGAGAGGTTTTATTATTAATTGGAAAGCATTAGAAAAACAAAGTTTAGATGAAACTATAAATGCTCTTGCTATAGCTTCACCTTTTAGTTTAGAGGAAAAACAAGTTTTACTTGAGGCTATAAATTTAAATATAAGAAAAACAAAAATTGCTGAAATTTTAAGTACTTATACGTACGATCAATTTAACAACAACACTTTACAATAATTTTATATTCTTAGACCGCTGTCTGCAAACTTTTTAAAAAATGAATTTATATTTTTATTTTTTCCTAAAATATTAAGTGATCTACTTATTAATTTATTTTTAGTTTTACTTTCAAAATTAAAAAATTCATAAATCAAATCAATACCTGTTGAAAAAATTAAGTTTTTATCTTTAATTTCTTTTTCAAAATCATAACAAACTGATGAGTCAATGGTTAAACCTAGGTCTAATCTTTTATCAATTAATTTTGAAATACAGATAATATCTCTTAATGACATATTAAAACCTTGTCCAGCAAGCGGATGAACTTTGTGTAATAAATCCCCAAAAGCTAAAATATTAGATTTATAATAATTTCTTAAATTTGAGGAACTTAGACCAAATTTAGAAATTGTTCCAATTTTTGTAATTTCATATTTTGTATTAAATTTATAAATTAAATTTTTTATATCATTGTCTCTATTGTTACGTTCTGTTTTCAAAGAATAAACAATTGAAGTTTTAGAATTAGAAATGGGCAAGAATGCAATTGGTCCCTTATTTGTAAATATTTGGGAAGCTACATCATTATTAATAATTTTTTTATGATTTATAATTGTTGTATATGCAAAACTATTATAATTTTTTTTTATTTTTTTTGAAAAAAATTTTTTTGTAATTTGATTTTTTAAATCGCAGTTAATTATTAAATTATAATTTTTTTTTATAATTTTATTTAAATCTTTGTTTTTTATAAATTTAACATTTCTATCATTAGATAAAATTTTTTTAAGAGAGTTATATAAATCTTTATTTTTAACAATTGAAAAAATTGGTTTATTTGAATTAGAAAAATTTAAAATTTCACTTTTTTTAAAATTTTCTGTATAAATTTTAATTCGTTTTATCTCCCACATTATTTTTTTAATATTCACAATATTAGTATTTAAATAATCAATATTGGACTTTGTTATTCCAATAGTACGTGTATCGCTATATTTTTTCAATTTATCACTATAGAAAATATCAACTGATAAAGCTTTTAAAGCCAATACTTTTGCTAAAATTAAACTGACAAGTCCATCACCTAAAATACAAACTTTCATAACAAATTAATTTTAACAGCAAAAATTAGATGATACAAAGTGGTAAATTTGATTCATTAAAAATGAATATAAAAAAAATAGCTAATACTGCTTTAGAATTCACTATTAAAAGATTAATAGAGATATTAGGTATTCTCATAATATTAACGGGAATATTACTATTCATTGCATTAATCTCTTATTCACCTGAAGATCCAAATTTTATATTCCCTGAAAATACTGAAATCAAAAATATGTTAGGTTTTCAGGGAAGTTATGTTTCTGATCTTTTTTTTCAATCGATAGGATTTATTTCATTTTTGATTCCAATTACATTTTTTTTTACTGGAATTAGCATTTTCAAAACTAAAAATTTATTTTTATTTATAGAAAATACCTTTTTTATTATTTTATATTTAATTTTTGGATCTCTATATTTTAGCCATTTTTATAATACTAATTTTGTTCTTTATATAAATGGTAGTGGTGGCTTTATTGGAAATTATTTAAATAATAGCTCTTTGTCTTATCTAATAAATTTTAATGAGGATATCTCATATTATTTTTTAGTATTAATAATTCTTACTTTATTTTTAATCAGTGTTAATTTTAATCTAAAAAAAATATGGAATTATTCAAAATTATTTTTTAATTTATTTAATAAGGATAAAAATTACACAAATAAAAATGAAATAATAAACGAATATATACCGCAAGATGAAATTAAAGATCTAATTCAAGAAGACTTACCTTTCATAAAAGCAGACAAAATTAAACAAAATGAAAAATCAAAATATATTCTCCCAGATATTAATTTATTAAAAACACCTTCCAAAGATGAAAGAAATATTTCAAAAAAAGATGAAAGAAGTGATCCAGTTTTTTTAGAAAAAATATTATTAGATTTTGGTGTAGATGGAAAAATAAAAAAAATAAGTCATGGCCCAGTTGTAACTTTAAATGAATTTGAACCAGCGGCAGGAATAAAAGTTTCAAAAATTATTAATCTTTCAGATGATATTGCAAGAAACACGAGTTCGGAGTCAGCTAGAATTGCAGTAATCCCTGGCAGTAATACAATTGGAATTGAGTTACCTAGTGTTTCAAGGGAGAATGTTTATCTAAGTGAAATATTAAGTAATCTAGATTTTAAAAAAAAAGAAATAAAATTACCTATTGCTCTTGGTAAAAGTATTTCAGGAAAACCTCTAGTAGGTGACTTAGCATCAATGCCTCATTTACTTATTGCAGGAACTACTGGTTCAGGTAAATCGGTTTGTATTAACACTATTATTTTATCCCTCTTATACAGACACACACCAGAAAAATGTAAATTTATATTGATTGATCCAAAAATGTTAGAACTTTCAACTTATGAAGGTATTCCTCATTTATTATGTCCTGTAATAACTGAAGCAAAAAAAGCTGCCTCTGTTCTTGGGTGGGTAGTGAAAGAGATGGAAAGTAGATACAGATTAATGACAAAAGAAGGAGTCAGAAACATAGATGGTTACAATGCTAAGCACAAACTACCTATGCCTTATATAGTTGTTGTTGTTGATGAAATGTCTGACCTGATGCTTGTTGCCAGTAAAGAAATTGAAAATTATATCCAAAAATTATCTCAAATGGCAAGAGCAGCTGGAATTCATATAATTATGGCAACTCAAAGACCAAGCGTGGATGTTATAACTGGAACTATAAAAGCAAATTTTCCAACTAGAATTTCTTTTCAAGTTACCTCTAAAATAGACAGTAGAACCATCTTGGGAGAGCAAGGTGCTGAACAATTATTAGGTAAAGGAGATATGTTATACATGTCCTCAGCAAATAAAATAGTTAGAATTCACGCTCCTTTTGTATCTGATAATGAAATAGAAAAAATAAATGATTATTTAAGAACGCAAGCTGAACCAGATTATGTAGATGAAATATTAAATTTCGCAGATGAAAAAGAAATACATGAAGGCTCAAAAAATCTAAGCGATAAAGATGAACTTTACCAAACAGCCGTTGAAATAATCAAATCTGAGGGAAAAGCATCTACATCTTTTTTACAAAGAAAACTACAAATTGGGTATAATCGAGCTGCCAGAATAATTGACATGATGGAAACAGAAGGAATTGTAAGTAAAGCAAACCATGTAGGAAAACGTGATGTTCTTTAATGAAAAAAATTTTAACAATATTATTTTTTATATTTTCAATTACTGAAGTATCAGCTTCTATTAAAGAAAAAATTATAGAAAATTTAAAAAACACAAACAATTTATCATTTGATTTTGAACAAAATATAAATAACAAAATAGAAAGTGGAAATTGCATATTATCATTTCCAAAAAAAATTTTTTGTAAATATAATTTATCAAATCAAAAAATTTTAGTATCTAATGGAAAATCAATAGTAATTAAAACTTCTAGTAGTTATTATTTTTATGCGCTTGAAAGAACACCACTCAATTTAATTTTAGATAAAAAATTTTTATTAAATAAAATTAAAAACTTAGAAGAGAGAGTTATTAATGATAAATTTATAAATTATAAATTTTTTGAAGATAATTACGAAATAAACATTTTTTTTGATTTCGATACTTATAATCTAATTGGATGGCAGACTGTCGATATTTATCAGAATTTAAGTATTACCTTTTTAACAGCTATTAAAAAAAATCAAAATTTTAAAAATAATTTATTTTCTTTACCAAAACAAAATTAAATTGATAAAGATTCTTTTTTAAAAATCCTCATACCTCGAGAAATATAATTGTTTAAAGCATGTTTGTGGTCTAAAGAGCAAGTGTGCACCCATACTCTTTTAGTTTTTTTAAGAAATGATTTTTTTATTGCGGATGATAAAAGAAAAGAGCCCAATTTTTGATTTTGATATTCTTCTAATAAGCCCAAATAGGCTATTTCAACTTCATTTTGTTCTTCATGAAAAATTAGTTCAAAATATCCAGCTAGCTCATCTTTTTTTTTTACAATATAAGTATTTACAGTTTTATTTGAGGTGTAATCAATCCATTGTTTATCCGTCCAAGCTAGTCTATCAATCCAATGATGATCTTTACCTATATTCTTGTAGAAAAATTTATTTATTTGAAAATCTGCTGGCTCAACAATTTGAATAGAATATTCATCTGAAAAAGTTTTAGAATCTTTTAAATCTTTAATAGATTTAATTTCCAAGTAATTTCTTTCTATTTTTTTATTCACTCAACCATCTTACCAACTCTTTCACCTCCAAATAAATGGAAGTGCAAATGAGGTACTTCTTGGCCTCCATGTTCACTAATATTTGCTAATGCTCTATATCCTTTTCCATTATCTACTGAAATACCAAGCTTTTTAGCCACTGTATTTATTCCTTTTAATAAACCCACCATTTCGTTAGTTGAAGCATTTATACTAAAATCATCAAGATCAATATATCTTCCTTTTGGTATTACAAGGGCATGAATCTTTTTTTGAGGATTAATATCATGAAATGACAATACGAACTCATCTTCGTAAATTTTTTTGCAAGGAATTTCACCCCTTAAAATTTTCGCAAAGATGTTGTTATCGTCATAACTCATTTTTTTCTTTTATTAAGTTCATTCATGACATCTTCTATTTTAACATCATTCGCTTCAAGATACATGATTAAGTGATAAAAAACATCTGCCGCTTCATGAATTTTATTTGTATCTTTTTC
>Ga0163111_10002785_pt1 | contig 11176 bp, 8 predicted proteins | sample CRUFie1St18metaG_FD_109645 | JGI IMG/M metagenome (GOLD analysis project Ga0163111, IMG submission 109645) | Marine microbial communities from the Costa Rica Dome - CRUD Field 142mm St18 metaG | ecosystem: Environmental > Aquatic > Marine > Oceanic > Photic zone | place: Costa Rica: the Eastern... | reverse complement strand
TTCTATCGCATATCGATTCAACTTCTTGCATAATATGGGTAGAAAGCATCACAGTCTTATTCTTACCAAGTTCTTTAATTAAAAATCTAATTTCATCTAATTGATTGGGGTCCAATCCACTTGTAGGTTCATCTAGTATTAAAACCTTTGGATCATGGACAATTGCTTGAGCAATACCTACTCTTTGCTGATAACCTTTTGAGAGCTGTCTTATTTTTTTATGTGCTTCTTTATAAAGTCCTACTTTTTCAATAACATTTTCAACAGCTATTTTCCAGTTTTCAACTCTATGTATTTGAGCAATAAAACCAATAGATTCTCTCACATACATGTCCTCATATAAGGGGTTATTTTCTGGTAAATATCCAATTTTACTTTTTACCTTAATTTCATTATTATGAATAGAATCTCCATCTACTAATACTTCTCCCTTTGATGGTTTAATAAAACAAGAAATAATTTTCATTGTAGTAGACTTCCCTGCGCCGTTAGGACCTAAAAAACCTACTATTTCTCCAGAATTAACTTTAAAATTAATTTCATCTAGAGCTAATTGCTCCTCGTAATATTTACTAATATTTTTAACTTCTATACTCATTTTATAAATAATGAGTTGCTAAAATAATGCTTAACTACAGAAAAATCTAAATTTTATGAAATGGAAATTAATCTATTGTAAATTTATGCAATGCAAAAAGGAATAGTATACAGGTCTACAGGAAGTTGGTATGATGTGAAGCTTGAAGGTGGAGACTTTATAAAAGCTAGAATTCAAGGAAAGTTTAGAAATTTACCTATTAGAACAACTAATCCAGTTTCTGTAGGCGATGAGGTAGATGTATTAATGAATGACAACGATGAGGCAGTTATAAAAAATATACATCCTAGAAAAAATTATATTATTAGAAAGTCAGTTAATCTTTCTAAAGAAGCCCATATTATAGCTTCTAATTTAGATTTAGCTATTCTATTAGTTACGGTGGTTAATCCACTTACCTCTCCAGGTTTTATAGACCGATTTACTGTTACTGCTGAAGCTTATAATATCCCTTTACTCATAGTTTTTAATAAGGTAGAAATTTATGATTCAAAGGCACTAGCAAAATTAGAACAGTTAGAAAAATCTTATTCTAATGCTAGCTATCAAACAATGAGAATGTCAGTTCTTGAAAATATTGGAACGGAGGATTTAAAAAAGAAAATTCAAAATAAATCTGTACTTGTTTCTGGAAATAGTGGAGCAGGAAAATCAACATTGATAAATAATTTAATACCTGATTTAAAATTAAAAGTTGGAAAAATATCTGAAACCCATAACACAGGAAAACATACGACTACTTTTGCGGAAATGTTTGATTATAATAGTCATACTAAAATAATTGACACTCCAGGGATAAAAGGCTTTGGTTTAGTAGATTTTGACAAGGAAGAATTAGCAACTTTTTTTCCAGAAATGCTATCTATGCTAAAGCATTGTAGGTTTCATAATTGTAAACATATTAACGAACCAGGTTGTGAAGTCTTAAAACAGCTTAAAAGCAATAATTTTTCAAACACACGATACCAAAGTTATTTAGCGATGTTCAAAGAAGATGGAGACTCTAATTACAGAAAAAATAATTACTTATGAGAGTAGTTGTTCAAAAGGTAAAAAATGCCAGTGTGATTGTGAATAAAAATATAATTGGAAAAATTAATAATGGATTATTATTGCTTGTAGGATATGAACATGAAGATACTGAAAATGATATTTTTTGGATAACTCAGAAAGTAATTAATATGAGAATTTTTAATGATAATTCACAAAAAATGAATTTGTCTTTAATGGACACAGATGGAGATATTTTATTAATAAGTCAATTTACATTACACGCATCTACTAAAAAAGGCAATAGACCTTCTTTTCTAGGTTCAGCTAAAGCTGATAAAGCTAAAAGATTATATCAAAAAACCATTAATGAATTTGAAAAGTCTATTCAAAAGACTATTCAGACTGGAGTTTTTGGAGCAATGATGGATGTGTCTTTGATAAACGAGGGTCCAGTAACAATCATTTTAGATAGTAAAAACAAAGAATAATATGGAAGAAATAACGATTAATAAAGCTCAAAAAATGGTAGATGATTGGATTAAGACAGTAGGGGTAAGGTACTTTAATGAATTAACTAATATGGCAATATTAACAGAGGAAGTTGGAGAAGTAGCTAGAATAATTGCTAGAAAATACGGAGAACAAAGCGAAAAAAAATCCGATGAAAATCTTGACCTAGCTGATGAATTAGCAGATGTTATTTTTGTAATTATATGTCTAGCTAATCAGACAGGTATTAATTTGGAGAAGGCTATTATTAAAAACTTGAATAAGAAATCTAATAGGGATTCTGATAGACATTTATCCAACTTTAAACTTAGTTAGTTTACGTTAATTTACTGAATATTAATTCATTGACTTTGCAATTGATAAAGTTGAACAGTATATTTACTAACATTTAATATTTAAATTATGGAAGCTTTTATATTTATTTTACTAACATTATCTCTCCTTGGACTCTTTAGATTTCAAATTTCTGGAAATAAACCTTTAGGACTAATTGATTTGAAAAAAATTACTGAAAATTGGATTTCAGATAAATCATGGATAAGTAGACTAACCCCAATCTTTAGTTTATTAGTAATTATATACAACTTTGGAATGTGGATTTTAAATGGAGTTTTAGCTATAGTTGATATTTTAAAATATGTATTTAATATAATCAAGGTTATTGTTTCGTGGATATGGAACGAAATTTTACACCCTACTATTTTCTTAACAGCTAAATTATTATGGCATTATTTAATTTTATTTTTATGGAAATTATTTTTGTCTTCTATTAGCACAAATAAAATAAAAGAAGTTTTCAAAAGAAAAAATATCATTTTTTCTTTCAAAGTAATGGTTCAAATTTTCACCATTTTAATATTTTTCTATTTTATCTCAACCCTTTTCAACTTCAATCAAACTACTAAATATATATTGTTATTATTTGCCTTAGTTTTCACTCAATATCAAATTTTTGAATCTACTAATTTTTTCACTAATTCATCATCTTCGACCTTAAGGAAGTCTAAAATCATTGGAACTTCAATTGCTTCATCCGTAATTTTCATTGGTTTGGTTTATCTTTTTAAAAACCACTCTGATAAAGTTGTAGTGCAAGGATTAGGGGTAACTTTTGCTCAAGTTTCCACTCCAATAATATTGGTATCTTCCATAGTATTTATTATTTCGTTCTTTTTTCTGGCTCCTTACATTAACAAGACTAATGATAATTCATTTGATTTGTTAGATTATCTAAATCAATCATCGAAAAGAGTTGCTAAATACATTTATTCACTACCATTTCATTTATTGGGTATTTTAATTGTCTCTATTGTCCCAATTTTTATTGCTTTTGTCATGTCAATTGGAATTAATTTCACCACCAATAAATCTATACCAGAATGGTCATCCACTGCAAATAATTTATCTTCTTTTATACCATCTATCAAAGTAAATAAAAAGTCTATTAAATCTATTCAACTAGAAATGCAAAAATCAGATTCTATTTATAAAAATGATTTACTATTAATAGATAATAAAATTGAAGATATTACTGTAAGTTTAAATGATGCTGAAGATTTAAAAAGTTTACTAATTCCAAACCAATTACTTTCATTCGAAGGTGATCCTTACGTTGGTGAAACTCAAAAATTTAGTTTTTTAGAAATAGTTAGTGCTTCAAAATATGTGATTAAAATAATAAATAGTTCTAAAGATTCTGTCATAAAAGAGTTTACTAAATTTCAAAAAAATAAAAGAGATGATAATATTATCAATTCCTATGTTTTCACACACAAATGGAAAAATTCTGGAAGTTACAGAGTTGAAATAAGTCCTAAAAACGATTGTGAGACTGGTAAACCATTTTCGAAGATTATAAATGTTGAAAATAAACCAGAACAAAAACTTGACTTTAAAAATCCAACTGGAAAAACACTTATTTGTGCTGGAGATACTGTTTTATTTAAAGCTGACCAAAGTAAATGGGTAGAGTCATGGCATTGGGAATTGCCGGATGGTTGTAAATACATTTCTGAAGATACTGAATCTAAGATTGAAGTTGTTTGGGGTAGTCAACCAGGAACAATAAGAGTTTATGGTGTAGGTGCTAAAGGTGAAAATCAAATCTCCATAACTACTGGTTTGCTAGTTAATATTATTCCTAAAATAGGTTCACCAGTAATTTCTGTTGATAAGATTGATGATGAACAAATTTACTATTTTCAGTACCCAACTAGAGAAAAATTATTTTACACGATGGTTGATGCCGAAAAAGAAATTTTTTCATTAAATGAAAGTTTAAACGATGCCAACGATAAAAAAGTTGAAATTGAAAATACTTTTAGAGAATTAGAATTAAAAATGAATAATCAAATTAGTGACTTCCAAAATATAATCAGTGATATTAGAGTTGAAATTTTTGCTTTCATATTAGCCTTAGTTGGTTTTATATTGTTCTTTTCAATGCTATTTACCAATCTTTGGACATATATGGTTAACTATAACTTTTTTATATATGATTATGAGCAGGATGGGCCTCATTACATTAATTCTCAAATTTCATTTTATAAAGAAAAAAATAAAAATCAGCCTCTTTTAGGTTGGGTTATTTTATTGCTTTTCTCATTTTTATTTATTGGAATCATCAATTTAGGATAACCTGATAAACTATATATATTAAAAATTATTTTTACTGAAGATTTTTTTAAGTAATCATTCTTATTTTGAGAGATGCACAAAGAAACGTTGAAAACAAGAATCTAGGTGGTTAAATATTTATCTTTTTTAATAGATATTTGACTATGGCTAAAGAAAAAAAAGAACCACAAGTAAAAGTAACTCCAAAAAAAAGCAATAAAAATATTATTATTCTTATTGTTCTCTTGCTTGTTTGTGGAGCAGCTGCCTTTCTTCTCTATGAAAAAAAACCGCCAGAAGTTAAAGAAACTGTCGATGTTAGTGCAGTTAGTGATTCATTAGTTTCAGAAGAAATTATCGTTGATTCAACAATGTTAATAGATTCTATTTTAACTCTTGATACTATCAATTCAGAAAATATTGTCAAAGCAGTGCCTCAAAAGAAAAAAGTAATTAGAAAAATATCTAAAGTGCAAATGGATAATAATCCAAAATATTGGATGGTAGTAAAAGGCAGTAATAAGGATACCACTTTTTATACTTTAAAAAATAAAAAAACAGGAACAAAATTGTCTAATAAATATTTTTCTAAAGAAAAAGCTGAAGAAGAGTTGAATAATTTTAGAAATATTATTTCTAAATAGCTTGTCAAGTTCCATCCAACTTCGATTATACCTTTTTATTATCTATACTTTCTTATACTTCAATTTATATTCTCAAATTATACCCAATGATAGAATGTATAATTGGAGTTTATTTGGATTGAAAGATACATCAACCCTAAATTTTAACAATATTGATTTATCTAATTATGGACTACATTCATCTGGTTTAATTCCAAATGACAGCTTATTATTATCAATAATTGGCACAACATCTTCTGGTTCTGCTGCCGGAGTTATATTAAATTTTCCAGCTGGAATCTATTTATTTAATCAAACCATAAACTTACCTGAAAATATAGTTTTAAAAGGAAGGGGTGCGGATAGCACAATTTTAAAATTTAATTTAAATGGAGTTGGTCATGCTATAGAAGTTTCAGGTTCAATTAGTAGTGACACAACGTCTATTACCCAAAATATTTATAAGGACAGTAATTCTATTTTTGTATACAATTCTTCTTCTTTTATAGCTGGAGATTGGATTAGAATTATTCATAACGATAGTCCTATGATTAATAATAGTTGGGCTCTTAATACGGTAGGACAAATTGTAAAAATAAGCCAAGTCCTAAACAATAAATTAATTTTAAGTTCTGTATTAAGAATGAATTATAATACCTCCTCTAATCCATTCATTAAAAAAATAATAGTAAAAGAAAATACAGGTATAGAGTGTCTAAAAATAATAAGAGAAGATGTTTCAGTTAACCAGGTAAGTAATTTAAAGTTTAGTCGTACTGCAAATTGTTGGGTATCAGGAATAGAATCTGATAAATGTAATTTTGCTCATATCGATGCTGAATATAGCTCTAACCTTTCAATAAGTAAAAGCTATTTTCATGATGCACATAATTATGGTAGTGGAGGAAAAGCTTATGGTGTAATGCTCCATTTCACTTCCAATGAGTGTATGGTAGAGGATAATATATTTAATCATCTTAGGCATTCAATGATTCTTCAGGCTGGAGCTAATGGCAATGTTTTCACCTATAACTATTCTCTAGATCCTTTCTGGACTGGAGTTTTTTTTCCTTCGAATTCTGCTGGTGAAATAGTTCTTCATGGTAATTGGCCTTATGCTAATTTATTTGAGGGAAATGATGTAGGTAACATAGTGGTAGATAATTCTCATGATGCCAATGGTCCACATAATACTTTTTTAAGAAATAGAGCTCGGGGATATGGTATATTTTTTAGTGACACTTCTTCTCCAGGTCAGCATTTTATTGGAAATGAAGTTACCAATGATTCCTTAGGAGCTCCATTTAATAGTTTAAATTATTTTATTCAAGGATCTAATCATCTTCTTTTTGGAAATAATTATTTAGGAAATATTGATCCAATTGGAACTGACTCTCTCTCCATTCTTTCTTATGCATATTCTTCTATACCAGATTTTATTCCTTCTAATCAGTGGGCAGGTATTGGACCACCAAATATTTTGAATTCGGTTAGTATTCCTGGGAAAGACAGATATAATTACAATGCTATTTTTAGTAACTCTTGTGGGGAGAATTTGACACAAGTAAAGATAATTAATCAAAAAAATATTAAAATTTTTCCAAATCCGTTTACTAATGAGTTACATATTCTAGGAGATAATATTAAAAGAATTATGATTCATGATATTTTCGGTAGACTAGTTTATGACCAAAAAAATGATTCTACCATAAATAATATTAATTGGAAAAAAGGAATTTATCTTATTATTGTAGTGAGCGATAATAAGAGCTATTCTTATAAGATCATCAAAAATTAAGTCCTTAATTAAATAATTGATTAAAATTAGATATTATTCGTTAAATTTAGGGAATGAAATTAAAGCAAGTAATTTTAATTTTCTTTTCTTTTTTTCTCTTCCATTTTACTCATGCTCAGTGTTATTATCACTTATATATGTATGATAGTTATGGTGATGGTTGGAATGGGGCGTATTTAGAAGTTACCATGAACGGTGTTCATGTGGGTGATTATGAATGTTATCAATCTTTTGATTTAGATTCTGTTTATTCTTTTACTGGTGCTTCCATGGACTTTATTTTTCATTCGGGTAATTGGGATAGCGAAATAACTTTCACCATTTTAGACCCAATGGGAGATACTTTAGTTGATGGACCAGCCCCAAGTGATTTAGACAATCTGTTACACACCTCTAATTCAACTTGTCCTAGTACCATATCTTGTTTAAATCCGATTTATCTAAATGCAAGTAACCTTACTTCAAACTCAGCTACACTTAACTGGACACCAGGAAGTAGTGATACCTTATGGAACCTTCATTGGGACGTAAGTAATTTGAATTCTCATCCTATGTATGGAAATGGAACAAGTATCAGTGGCTTGGTCAATAATAATTATCCAATAACTGGTCTTAGCCCTTATACTGACTATGACTTTTATGTTCAAGCTGTTTGTGGTGCTAATAGTAATTCGGTTTGGTCAGGACCTTACACTTTTACTACCAGTGTAATCCCAGGAAATTGTGGTATATACAATTTAGAACTTCTTGATTCTTATGGTGATGGATGGAATGGAGGTTATTTAGAAATAATATTAAATGGAACTATTGTAGATTCTAATGTTACTATACAAAATGGTTTTGGTCCTGAATTTAAACCAATAGCTGTTGATTCAGGTGATGTAATTGATATTCTTTATTACCCAGGTGGATGGCCTGAAGAAAATTCCTACGTACTATATGATCACTCGGGAAATATAATTGTATCACAAACAAGCCTACAAAATAATGGTCCTCCAAGTACATTTGGAATTGTTTCTTGTACCAGTTGTTCATCTCCTCAAACTTTATTTGCTGACAATATAACTCCTTATGCTGTTGATTTAAGTTGGAACCCTGGCGGTAGTGGAGGTTTGATTTGGAATTTAGAGTGGGGAACTAGTGGATTCATTCAAGGCAATGGAAGTCTAATTAATAATTTAAATAATTCATATCATACTTTGACCAGCTTAAATCCATCTACAGATTATAGTTTTTATGTTCAAGAAATATGTAGTAGTAACGATCAAAGTTCTTGGTCGGGTCCGTATAATTTTACTACAAATAGCTTACCTCCAGCTCCAGGAACTTGTGGAATGTTTCAAATTGCATTATATGATACTTATGGAGATGGGTGGCAAGGTGGCTATGCAGAAATTGAGGTAAATTATCTAGTAACTCAAACCATAACTCTTCAAACTGGCAGTGGTCCAGAATTTTTCGATATTCCAGTTGATTCTGGAGATATTGTAAATGTTATTTACAGTCCTGGCGCATGGGAAGAAGAAAATGTTTATGAAGTTTATGATCAGAATGGGTTAATGATAGCTAATGAGGCTGGAGCTAACGGACAAGGACCTGCAGATACTTATGGGTTAAATGCATGTCTGCCAAGTGGAGCAGGAGGAAATAGCAGTCCATGTGGGTGGTTTATTTTAGAAATGTTTGATTCTTTATCAGATGGTTGGAATGGCTCCTATATTACTGTTGAACTCAATGGTATTGCAACACATAACCTGACAATGCTTGCAGGTACTGGGACTCAACTTCTTCCATTTATGGTTGACTCTAATCAGGTTATCGATGTTTTATATCATGACAATGGAGCTTCTTCCCAGGAGGAAAACTCCTATAAATTAACAGATAATTTAGGTAATTTATTATCTCATGAATATGGTTCCTTGAATAATGGACCAGCCAATACTTATGGTGTAATTGCATGCGAAAGTAATCTGACTGCTATTAATGAAATTAATAGTAATGTAAGTATTTATCCAAATCCAGCTAATAATAGTTTTAAAGTAAAATCTAAAAACAAAATTCAGCAACTTACAATTTATAACATAATTGGTGAATCAGTATTAGATGTTTATCCTCAACAAAAAGAATTTTGGCTTGATGTTTCTTTTCTTTCTAGCAATTTATATACTGTAAAAGTAATTACAGATAATGATCAAAAAATTGAAAAATTGTTAATTTATCATTGAGCTCAAAATCACTGATTAAATGCGTTGTATCTTGCGCGAAAATCAGGAATATCTTTCTTAAGTTTTTTACAATGGCTTTTGGCTTTAAGGTTACCTTGAGAAAGAGCTTTATTAATGTGATAGTTGGTTTTTTCAAAATCCTCCATCCAAAAATAGGCATCTGCAAGGTTGGCGCTGATTAACCCAGAAATTTTAGCATTTATTCTAGCTTTTTTGTTTTGTAAATCAGCTTCTTCTAGTTCTTTTTCCCATATATCTATTGCCATCTTAAGACTTTTCTTAGCAGTAGATTTATCTCTATCCATAGACATTGCAGCGTATCCTGTTTGAGCGAAAGTTAGAGCATCTAATAACTTATCGTAAGAGAACTCTTGGAATTTTTTAACAACATATATTTCCGTTTCTTCTTTCTTATTTGGATAACCAATCTCAGAGTTTAAAATACTTTTTATATTATCTATAGCACTGTTCCACAATTTTCTTTGAAGACCTAGCCAGATATCTTTATTTTCTTTTTGAATATTCATTTTCCATAGTTCATAGTCATATTCTGTTTTACCATTAAATATGTTATGGGTCCCTACATTATTATGGTATTGCTTCTGTACTAATACCTGCCCATTATAAGAAGTTTTTATTACAACAGGCATTTTATATCTTGCGGTAACTACATAGGATTTGTTTTGTTGTGCATACCTTCCTTTAATAGAAAGAATTTCTAAACCTAAATTGTCTATTTCTATTTCGATTCCTGCACTTCCATTACTGAATCCCGCAATATTAATAGTTTTACTCATTAAATCATTATATGCCTTAGTTATAGGGGGAGGAAATAAAAAATATGGTTCGGGGTATTTAGGCCAAATAGGTTCAATAGGTTTTGGAGTTACTATACCTTTTGCAGCATTTTGTTTCCACGTACTTAGACTTTTCAAGTGATTTTCTTTTTTAGAATTATACAAATTTTGCCAAGCTGCTATTTTAGCTTGTTGTTGAGCTTCTGCAGAGTCTACTTTGAACTGATAAACCGATAATTGACGACTGTTCTGATTATTGTAAGAATCTTTATAGATGGTAAAAAATGTAGAAACAGACTGGTCCACTTTCTTTTTAGGAAGTTGAATGTAGTCGATAGATACCTTATTATCCTTAATGCTTTGAGAATGAAAATAGCTACCTGTAATTAATAATATAATGATTGAAAAATACTTCATGAGTGTATTGTTTTAAAAAGTTAATATTCCATCTTTTAATTCAAAAGTAGTTTAAAATTGGTCAGACTACTTATTTAATTTTATAAGATTTATATAGTTAATATAAGAAAAAGTTGACTTAGTTAAGAAAGCAAAGGGAGGTTAGAACTACTTACTTATTGACTAACAAAATAAACCACAGAAAACAGAATTACAAGTTCCATTTATGAAGTAATATGCAACAATACTTATAATAACAACAGATATTATACTATAAATTATCCAATTTTTCATATCACTAATTTACAAAAAAGTTGAATTAGTTAAGAAAGCAAAGGGGAGTACAGTGCTAAGAGAGTAATTTATTTAAAATAAATATTAAAACACTTATTGTTACAAATAAAGAAAAAACAACCATTAAATGTTGTTTCCACAACTTATGCTCTATAAACTCTTTTTTAGAGAAGGATAAATTTTTATTATAAACTATCCATTTGAAAAGCCAAGTTTTATAGATGTCTCTGTATGGGCTACTCACATTATAAGTTTTAAACCATTAAAGTAAGAAAAAGGATTTACTTAACTTTTTTAGTTTGGGTCTTTACCCACATTATGAATTT
>Ga0163111_10002784_pt1 | contig 11177 bp, 7 predicted proteins | sample CRUFie1St18metaG_FD_109645 | JGI IMG/M metagenome (GOLD analysis project Ga0163111, IMG submission 109645) | Marine microbial communities from the Costa Rica Dome - CRUD Field 142mm St18 metaG | ecosystem: Environmental > Aquatic > Marine > Oceanic > Photic zone | place: Costa Rica: the Eastern... | reverse complement strand
GACTTTTTTGATGATGATGATGATGATGATGATGCGCGCCGTCGTAAAATGATCCCTCCTTTTCCTAGAGGTCTGTGTTTTTGTGTCGCGCTCGACCGCGCGTCCAAGGAGGGTTGCACGCGTTCGACAAAGCGCGACGGACCGACGCACGCACAAAATGACGGCGACGGCGACATCGCTTCCTCGTCACGAACCCTTCTTCAAAGCGAGTTCCTCCTCCTTCTTTCTGCAGAGAATGAAGAGAAAAATTTCCCCTTAAAAAAACTCTACCTGTACAACCCTAACTGTATGAAACCCTAAAAATGAAACACAAAAAAACCCCTAAATTGTTACAAGGAACAAAAGAAGGATGCAGTCGACCACACAAACGCTCCGAGAGAAGAAGACACGACCACCACCAGGACGACCAAGAGAATACCACCACCAAAAGAATACATAAATGCCGAAACGATCCACGATCGCGTACTCCTCGGAAGATTTTCGTCTCAACAACAAGGATACTACCACCACAAAGGATGGATTGCGCACGCATTACTGTCACGTCTGTTCCAATCCAACGCTCATCACCGACGCGAATCTCGCCGCGCTCCCGAGACGACGCGGAGACCAATCGACCGTCCTCGATAGGACGACGCGCGTGTGCCGACTGCGAGCGAAAAGAAGCGACGAAATTACGGCGATACGGAGGAAGGGGTCGGACGTGGTCGAGAAACAGACGCGGTATTATTGCGGAGAGTGTAAGGTGCCGGTGTGTTACGAATGCAACGAGGAGAAAGGAACGCTGTACGTGTTCGAAGGCGCGCTGAGAAGTTTCGAAAGAAAAAGAGGAAACAACTCGACGGGGCGAAAGAAGAGGAAGATCGATACGACTGGTACGACATCGGAGGAGGAAGAACAACCGGTACCACCGTGCATTAGGAGAGGGAAAGGAGGGAAGAAAGTCATCGTATCGGTGAGAGTGACCGAAGGGCAAGAGAAGTGCGCGGTGATGGATATATGCGCCGAGAGAATTTTGATATCGACGACGAAGGAAAACAGCAAAGACTGCGAACGAGAAGTGCTTGAATTTTTGAGTGACGCGTTCAAATGTAGAGTCGCACAGTTATGCGTGTTAGTCAACGAAGAAGAGGAGGACGCGTCCGCGAAAGAAATCGCGTGCGACGCGGAATCGATGTCTCCCGAATCCATTTTTAGAGCGCTCGTAAAGAGTCGCGCGGCGAGCTCGAGCTGAAGTTAAGAATTCGACACAAAACGAGCGCTCCTCTCGCACGGAACAGCGCGGAAGCACGTCACGGGACCCTTTGTTCCTAAAACTAAATCCTACTAAACCCTTTATCGAAAAATGACGTCATAAAAGTCACTAAAACGGTTGCGTTCAGGCAAAGATGACGCTATTAAATATATCGGGAAAATCCGTCACGAGTCGTCATTTCAGTCTGACCGTTGGTGTCATCAACAACATTTCCCGCAGGATGCAGTCGACGGCGCCGACCTCCCCAATGTGCCCTACGAATCGTATCGATACAAAAAAGCGCGGCGATTCCATGTCAGCCATGTCGTCGTCATCATCTCACCTAGAACGCAAAGGCAAAAACCGAAGACGAGTGATTCTTTGGCACCGAAACGACCTGCGCGTACACGATAACTTGAGTTTACACGAAGCGTTGGAACGATGTGAAAATCAGAACGATGTCGCAGAGCTCGTGCCGACGTACATTTTTGATCCACGTTTTTTTTCACCAATTGGAGTCGTTGAGAAAAGGAAGAGGTGAGCGTTGGTCGTGTGCAAAATGTTTTAATGCAGAAGATGTGGATGCGCGAATGAATCGCGCACGCATTTAAACTTTCGCAAAGCACATATCTTTGGATCATTTTTCGTTTGATTCCGCGACCATGTACTTACCTTTACGTTCTTCCTTTAAACTATGATATGCAGCCTCACGAACGCGCCAAAGTGTTCGCAACGAAGAGCCGAGTTTCTATTGGAATCCGTTTTAGATTTGAAAGCGCAGTACAAGCGGTTAGGCTCGGATTTGTTGATTAAGATTGGTACCACGGAAGATGTTTTGGAACAGTTGAACGCGGACATTATCGTCGCCAGTCGAGAGGTATGCGAGGATGAACAAGAGCTGGAACGTAAAGTCAAGCGTCGAGCGAAATTGAAATTGGTTTGGGATAATACCTTATATCACTACGGAGACGTGTTTGAGTCCGGAGAATGTTATCAGAATGGCATAAACGATTTACCGACGCAGTTCACGCAGTTCAGGAATAAAATTGAGGGGAAGGTGTCCGTGAGAAAACCGACAAACGACTCTGATTTACACGAACGATTGAAGAGAGCGTCTCCATCTAATTTCGGCGAAGATATGATGTTCGTTCCAACAATCGAAGACATTCCATTAAGTGACGACGCTCGACAATTTCACAACAAACTTCCTAAAGAATTCGCCATAACTCCGGTATATACGTTCAAAGGCGGCGAATCGGAGGCGCTAAAAAGAGTCCAGCGGTATCTGTTCGAAACCGACGCTGTCGCAACGTATTTCAACACGAGGAACGGCATGCTCGAAGATTTAGAAAGCACAAAGTTAGCGCCGTTTTTATCTTTAGGATGTATTTCTCCCCGTTCCATCGAGAATGAAATTCGTAAATACGAGAAGGAACGGGTGAAGAACAAATCGACGTATTGGGTGATTTTTGAGTTGACGTGGCGAGATTACTTTCGCTTCTTTGCGTTGAGGCATGGTACGAAAATATTCAAACTCGATGGAATTGGGTCGAACGTGAAAATGCCTCCGTGGACGGCCGAACACGAAGGGAGAGATGAGATATTCGAGAAATGGATCACCGGTACGACGGGATACCCGCTCATAGACGCAAACATGCGCGAATTAAAACTCACCGGATGGATGTCTAATCGTGGCAGACAAAATGTCGCCTCTTGGCTCGCATTAGATGCTAGAATTGACTGGAGAATGGGCGCGGAATGGTTCGAGTTTCTCTTGTTAGATTACGACCCGGCTTCTAACTGGGGCAATTGGGTCTCAGCCGCCGGTTTAACTCGAGGCCGCGTCAACAAATTCAACATCCCAAAACAAACGAAAGATTATGATCCAGAGATGATATACTGTCGAAAATTCATCCCAGAGTTGGATTCGAAAAACTATCCAAGACCGTTGCAGTTGAAGAAAGCTGTATTCGAAGAAAGAAGAGGCGGTGGTGGAGCTCGAGGCGACAGGAGATTTAAAGGCGGTGGTGGAAAAGAAGGAAGAGGAAGAGGCTCGGGCAAAAAGAACAGACAACCGCCTATCACCGCGTTCTACTCCGACCATGGCAAGAGCGGGAACGTGTCTAGTTAGATATTCATAAAAACAGAGAATGTAATAATAGTTCTTGTTTATTTGTGCCGGTAGTTCTTCTGTCGTAGAGAGGAATTCGATGATGACGATGATGACGATAAAGCTTTCTTTCTTTCTTTCTTTCGCGATCTCTTCTTCATTCGGGAAGCGTTTCTTCGCGACGCGTATTCGTCTTTGCGCGTTTCAATACACGATTTTCTGGTCGCTTTTTCCTCTTTGAAAATTCAAAAATGCGTTATACGCGAGCGACGCGCGTGCAAAACTTCGGGATGCACACGAGCGACGCGCAGCCAAAACGGCGCGACCCGCCCAGACGTCGGTTCGATGCGGACGTCTTCAATGACGACGACGACGACGACCACGTCATCGGTGGACGAGCGGGAGAGGGCGTGGATGGAATGAGAGCTTTGCGCGCGCCAAATGCCTTTCCTTCGTCGCGATTCGCAATCGAGACCAACGACGCGAACGCGAAGCCGCATCATAAAAGTCGGCGAGAACGAGAGCAGGGCTGGCGAACGACGTCGGGAACGGCGGCGAAGGTGGCGGAATCACTCAAAGTCTCCAAACTGGAAATTGAAATCGAACGACTCGCGGCGCAGATACGCGTGATGAAGAAAGACGTGAGAGGTGCAAGAGCGGACGTCGCGCGAGAACAACAAACCGTCGCGCACGAACGAAAGAGATGTGAAGATTTGACGACGTCGAACAATCGAGCGATAAAAGAGAACGAGGAGTTACGAACGATGTTGGAACAGACGGAACGAGAGCGGGACGAGATGAAACGAGATTTTGTGAATCTAGGGGACCGGGCGACAGTTATCGCGAAGCAGAATGAATATGTAAAACGAGAGTATGAACGGTATAAGAATGAGGCGGAAGAGATGCGGTTTAAGGCGAAAAAGGAGATGAAGGTAGCGAGGGAGTGCGAGAAAAAGTTGAAAACAGCCGAGAAAAGGATCAGCGAGAAGTACGAGGTAGAGAAGGTGCAGATGGAACGTCGAGCGATGAAGTGGCGAGACGAGGTGCTGCGAAAAGCGAGTAAAGCGAAGGCAAGTTTAGAAAAGAGAGAGAAAAGTGTGAAAAGAAAGGAGGAGAGCCAAGAGTCGATCGAACAGAGAGAAAAGGAGAAATACGAAGCAAAAATGCAAAAGATGCGGCTGGAGTTTGAGCAAAAGGCGACAGAGATTGAGCGCGAGGCGAACGAACGAGGCGCGGCGGCGGTTGCTCGATTCGGTGCGAGAGCCTCGGAAACGGAAGTCGCGGCGGTGGCAGAAGCGCAGTTTGCAAAGGATAAAATGGACGAGGCTTTGAAAGAGTGCGCAGTGGCCAAATCGGAAAAGGAAAGTTATGAGAGGAAGTGTAAAGAGGCAGAAAGGGCGAGGAAAGATATCGCGGACGCTTTAGAGAAGGAGACGTTGCAGAGATTAAAGTACCAAGCCGAATTGGATGTGTTCAAGGTGCAAAGTGAGCCGTTGATGAATGAAATTGAAAGTGAGAAAGAGATGAAAGATGATTTTAAGAAACGCTTGGAGATGAGTTTAAGAAGAAACGTGGAGTTGCAAGAGGATCTTGAAGCGCTTTCAACTTCAAAACATGAATTGCTCGATGCCGAAGCGAGCTTGAAAGATGAAAATGTGCGGTTGAACGCGTTAATCAAGGAAACTATAGAAAGCTACAAACATAAAATAGAAAATTTGAAAAACATCGTGAAAACGTCCAGCGAAAATGCCATGAACGCGTGCTTCGACGATGCGAAGAAAGCGGTGGAAACGTGTTACCAAGAGTCCACCGAATTGAAACGTCGCGTTGAAGATTTGACTGGGAAACTCGAGAGCACACAAAACACGTTACAAACTCGCGAGGAGGAACTTGACGCTGCCAGAGAAAGTTTAGAAGCGACCATGCGCGAACTCGAAGCCAAAACAAGCGAAATTGGAGGATTAGAGGAAAGTTTACAAGGCGCGAAAAATACGACGAATCAAATCAGCTCGAGCATGAAGCAGCTCGTCAACGACTACGACGAGATGCAAAACGATTTAGAAGCGACAGCTTTGAAAATTAACGAGCTGACGGTTGAGAATATTCGGTTGAGTAGCGCGCCCACAACTACGGATAAAGGCATAAACACATCAACGGGCGGGGGCAACGACGAAACCCATTCAGCGCTCGCGAAACGTATGGAGAAAGAGAAAGAAATCGCCATCTCCATCGAATCTGAACGCGTTCGCGAAAAGTTACAAAATCTTTTCGAAACGAAGACAAAAGTGCTGAACGAACAAAATCAAGGCCTTCTTGAAATCATGAACGTTATGAAATTAAAAGTGGACGCCACGGAGATTAACTTTAAGGAGGAATTCGAAAAGCGTAAAAGTGCCGAAACCGAGATTTTTGCAAAATCTAAAGAGATTGAACGGTTGCAAGCCGAGTTATCCACTTCTTCGCGAAAGCTTCGCGTGTTAGAAGACGCGCTTAGCGTTGTGCCCTCGTCAACAACATCAAAACAAAAACCGTTCTTTGACGCAAAAGACGACGGTGATGATTACAACAACGGCGAAACCTTTTTCACCCCTTCCGTCCCGAACGCCGCCTCTGATATTCGAGCGCTCATCGGTTCGCCAAAACGTCGGTTAACAAAACGGGTTGGATTTAACAAAACGAGTCCTTTGATGCGTCCGAACCCTCCCGTGGCGGGGTCTGCTCAGGGAGAAAAGAAGGCGAGCGGAGAAAGAGGTTTATGGTAGCGTTATTTATTATCACGTGCGTGTATATTACTGTACATTATAGAAGACGCGCGACGACCCCTACTTTTTCTCAAAGAGCTCTGTCCAAAATCTCCCTTTTATTCTCTGTTCAATTTACACCCAAAATTTACTCTTCACACATGCAACGAATCCGCCGCACTCGCTCATCAAACACGATGGCGCGGTAGTGGTGCAATCGCGCGCATCGAAACGTGAGAATGGGAGATGTGATTAGGATACCGAGAATCACGCGCGTGCATTCACGCCTCACGAGGCGGCGGCGGAGGAGGAGGAGGACGCGATACTATTCATTGTTTTTGAACCTCTCTTTGATCCTGTTTCTAACCACCGTATCGCGCAGCACCGCGCACAGAGATGAAAAGGGAAGACGCGCTTCGACGGCGGCGACGAACCCTCCAGAGGGAGTTCCACCACCGACGTTACCGAGCACCGTTAACCGTGTTTTCAATTACAACAAAACGATAGCGCATAAGATGGAGAAAGTTTTAGAAAAGGAATTCGCGGACGACGACGCAGACGAAGAGAAGTACCACAAGGAGAAAGAGGAAGAGTTGTTAAAGTTGGAACGTGAACACGGGGGCATACGGGAAGGCAGCGAAAGCGTGATGAAAAAAGTGAGGATTAGAGGTGAACAACACAGACATCAAGCAGCAATGAATGAAAGTGATGTAATTTCTAATACCATGGCCGCGAACGTTGCGCAACGTGCCAGGCGAAAGCAGAAGATGAAAGCGTTAATTTTGCGAACGGAGGATATTTTAGTGAGGATAGACGAGGCGTTGAGTCGAGAGCGAGAGAATAGGGGAAGGGAGGAGGAAGGCGAGACTTTAGTGGATAGCGAAGGAAACGAATACGTTTTAGAACGAACGGAGAAAAGAAAACAGACTTCGATGCAAACGGATTCAAATTTGATGAGAGATATCGTGTGCGTGTTTGTGTTGAGCGTTGTGGTGTCGTTGGTATTTTCGATTGTAGTTACGGGTGGGAACAAGAATAAAAGGATGTTTCAGAGTGCACCATCGTCTGATTTTGTCGGCTTCTTCGCGTGTGGGGCTTTGGTTGGACCGTTCGGGTTGCGTTTGGTGGACGAGCCAGTGCAATTGGAAACGTTAGGAGAATTCGGCGTCATTGCGCTTTGTTTTTCGGTCGGTCGGTTGTGCGACGCGAGCGTATTTGAAAAGTTTGGGAGTGGTGGTAGAAAAAGTAGTAGTCGTTTTTTTTCGTTCGCGCGTCGAAGTCGAAGCAGCTCTATTGTCATGGCAAACGTCGCCATGAGTTCGTTCATCGGCGCTTTGTTAGGGGTTGCGACGAAAATTGGGATTTTGAAGGGTGTGGTGATCGGCGCGATATCTGTTTTTGATGGATCCAATTCTCTGGTTGTTGTGGGTAAATCATCGACCTTAGCTAGTAGTGCGAATTCGCTGGACAGTGATGGTGGGAGCACGGATAGTTTAGCCGGTGGAAGTTCCGGAAATATCTCCTCACTCACCTCACCGCAAGACTCAAAGGGAACGAACGACGAATTGAACGAGAGCAACATCATGCGATGGTGGACTGGCATTGCGTTTGCTATTGTGCGGAATTGGAATACGACGATTTCTTTTTCTCAATCTATGACGAATATTTTATACGCGCTCGTCATGTCATCATTCGTGACGTTCGCCATCGCTTTGCGCTATAGCGGCAGCAATAAGCTAGTTTACGCCGGTGTCAAGAAGAAAGGGAATGTCATTACTACAACGCACGCGAACCAACAGTATAAAACCGAGAAGAAATTGATTTCTATGTGTGCAATGTGCTTGTTCTTCGCACGTCTGACTGAAATGTTCGATTTAGGCTACGAACTTGGTGCTTTTGCGTTTGGGATTGCGTGTCATCACAATCGAAAAGCCGAGGAGAGTTTGGATTGTAATACCGAAGATGACTCAAAGAAGAATCATGAAAATACCAGCGATGAGTATGACGACCTGGAATCACAACACAAGGGCAAGAAGACACCAAATCATATGAAAGCGCTTGGTTCGGACCTTCTAAGAGCAGCGCACGCTTTGGCGTTTACGGCAATTGGCATGAACGTTCGCATGAACTACCTGCGCGAAAAAATGATTCCATTGACGCTATCCTCCATTGTTTTTATCGTTCTCGTACGAAAATTGCGAACTTCGTTGCGCAAAGGTGGAATGGGATTAGTTAAAAATTCGGTTGCGTCGCCTTTCGCATCATACACGCTCGGAGAAACGACGGGCGAAAGAAAAGACATTAAGAGTTACAGCGATGTTATCACGTTGCTTTTGTTGAAGCGGTCGCTTTTCGCTGATGGCATTTCTTTGAACGCGTACCATTTCGCTTTCCACACGCAAGTCCTGTGCATATTTTGTATTTGGCCTCTCATGGATTATTTCATTTGGAGAAGGAGTCGGCTGCATCATAGACGCATGAAATCGAAGAAGCGCAATTTTAGTTAGTTTCACTTTACAATTCTTTTAAAGTCATCCGTTTGGTTCAACAATGTATAGTATTTATTATTGCAATTTTCTAATTAGATTATACAAAGCTATATCGTAGCACAACTATGTCTCCATAGCCTCTGGAGAAGGATCCTCCTTCTTTCCGCCATCCTCTTCGACCTCGTGCTCCCTTTTTGAAGGCACAAAAATGTCCCCTTCACCGCCACCGTGTCTTTCTGGATTCGCCACTGGATCTGCAGGATAATATTCGTAATGCAACTCCCCAACATCAGTCCCGCTCATTTTCGTCCACCCGTCAGGTCCGACGTGATACACGCTCACTGTCCCTCCGGAAAACGCGTCTCGAAACGTCGCGTGGTAAATCGCCCTCCTCCCCAACTCCGCTGCTTCTTTAATACTCAAATCGTGTCGAAATCCTTGATCCAAGACCCCATACGCAAACAATGACCCAGACCCGACTGAAAACCTCTTCCCTTTCAACCTCGTTCCGTCTGAATCCACGTAAAACAACCCGGGTCCGGTAGTATCCCACCCAGCGACCATCGTCCCCATCGACAACCCGCGTCCTCGATACCCGTATAAAGTATTCGCCAATAACTTGGACGCCCCAGTCACGGTAATCCTCTTCCCAGTTTCAAGTTCGTGTAGCCTGCACTGAATTCCTAAATTCCTCTGCCAAAACTGACAATCCGCCGCGCCCCCGGCCATCGTCCCGAGTAAAAAAGGGTTGATCTCGATGACTTTTTTCACCGTTTGGGAACTGATGTACGGCCCTTGCGAGGCTCGAGAATCGACGGCGATGATGATTCCGTGTTCGAATATGAAGCCTAACGTCGTCGTGCCGTGCTGCGGTTTGACGTGCTCGACGACGTCTTTTTGGAAGCGAGAGAAGTCTTCGACTTTAGGTAAAGCGAAGTATTGATCGTGGGAATTGATGCCGCACAGGACGTCGTTTTCCAAACTGTTTTTCGTCGCGCACAACAAGAGAAGGAGAGAGGATTTCGAATCGTGGTCAGAGCTCCGGTCGGTCTCTCTTCGTTCGCATCGGAAAGAAAACGCGACATCGAAAAGAGCCTCCTCGCGAGTCATCGTCGTCCACGCGCATCATCCAACCACACGCGCGCGACAGAAGCACGCGCGAGATTTCCCCGTTGAGATCGCCCTTAAAAGAAGAGACAGAGAGAGAGAGACGAAAAAGCGCGCGAGCGGAGAAGATCGGGGCGCGCGCGAAAGAAAGCACACGACGCGCGCAAAACACACGCACGTCGACGTCAACTCGTCCGCCTCTTTACGAACCGGACGGTCTAACACGCTAAAGTCTAAGTTCAAAGACGTCATCGATGATGCGGGACGTGTGTGCTTTTTTCTCCCTTTTAAAGAGGAGACAAAAATGTGACGACGTTTTGGACTCCGAGTAAAAGAGACAAAAAAGGACGACGCCGCCTCCAACGCCGCCTCGAATGAGTATCACAAACATTTTCTTACATAGTTCACCGTTCGACAACACGGACAGAAAACGTCCCGACCGAAGGATTTTAAGTGTTTTTCGAAGGTTTTTATGCAGTTTTTATGGAAACGGTGCGAACAACTGAGGAAAGCCACTTTCGTCGCGCGGCTTCGCGCGGTCGAGGAGGAGACGAAGGAAGCGGACGCGAAGCGTCGCGCGCAAATCGAACAGTCTTCGTCTTCATAGGAAAGTGATTTGGAGACGATTGCGTTCCAGTCGATGTCTGCATCGCATTCCTCGTCTGAAGACGAAGCCTCCGAGAAATCTTCGTCCAGGGTATTCGTTCCCATTGCCCCTCTCCTTTTCTCGGCGCTTCTCTCGACTCGCTTTCGTAGCGCGCGAAGTTTACCGGCCATCCAGCTCTTTCGGGCGGTCTCGCTCGTCGGTCCGAGTGTATTTCGAACGTGAAATCCTCTGAATGCACTTTGTATCGTCACCGCTGCCTCCGTCGCGACCTCCTTTTTCGCCTCGTATATCCTAACCTTCCTATATCCCCGCCGACAACACGGACATCGACGTTCTTCCGATATTGACGCCAGAAACTGTTCGAAACTTTTCAAGCACGCGTCGTGAAAGCAGTGCGCGCACGAAGTCAGCACTTGCCCTCGACTCGTCGCGTTCGTTTTAAACTCTTCTCGACAAATCGCGCACGCGGCATCCTTCCCGGTCCGCGTTTTCGCGCGGTCTCCGATCTCTTTCCAGGACAACAAAGGTTTCCCGTTTTTTAAAGTGTTTCCCGGGTCGTGTTGTTGACCGCCGCCACAGGTAAACACCGTCGCGGACGACGACGACGACGACGACAGAGGATTCGCCTGGAACACGGCCGACGCGATCGCCACGTCGACAAAAGGGCGGCGGCCCCTCCCTCGCAAATCTCCTCCTCTTCTCCTTCTCGTCGTCATCGTCTTCCGTCCAAAAGTCTTCTTCTTCTTCTTCTTCTTCTCAAAGTATTCGCGTGTATTTTCGGTCGTGTAAATTCAACCAAAAAAGAAGGGACAAAAAAAAAGAGATATTCATATTTAGGGTCTCAAAATTAATTTTTCATACCCTAAACCAAAAAGAAGGAAGAAAAGGAGGG
>Ga0163111_10002783_pt1 | contig 11178 bp, 8 predicted proteins | sample CRUFie1St18metaG_FD_109645 | JGI IMG/M metagenome (GOLD analysis project Ga0163111, IMG submission 109645) | Marine microbial communities from the Costa Rica Dome - CRUD Field 142mm St18 metaG | ecosystem: Environmental > Aquatic > Marine > Oceanic > Photic zone | place: Costa Rica: the Eastern... | reverse complement strand
TAAATTGGCTACTTTGCATGGGTGCCAAGCTACTTGTGGTGCAAGCATTTCCTTTTGCCACACTTGTAGGCATTTTTTCATATGAAAGTTGCACCGACTCGGGATGCTCTTCAAAACAGGCCCAATTGGGCGAGCCATGGTGGCTGCTCCAACCATGGTGGCCCACCCCTCCCAAACGGGCCGCGTGGCTCCCCTGCAGTGGGGGGGCAATGGGAGGGCCACGGAGGGTAACCCTACTGGTAATGAGGCCACTCGGACACCAGGTGCTGGGCTTGCTGGTGGCTTGAGCATTTTGGGGGGGCTCCCACCAGGTGGGGCACGGCGCTACCACGCAAAAGACAGCAGTAGTCGTTACGAGAATGAATCATATTTTTATCTCACGATCAGAAATAAATGAGGGAATTTCAAGGTTCAACAACGTCATTCGTGACTCACTGTGATCTCTTTCTTTGATATCACCTTTCCCATGATGTGCGTTAATTTATAACACAGACGAAACGTCGACAGATGAAGTTTGTCTTTCTTAGGATACGGTAGTTTGTAAATGCTTGACTGTTCCTTATCACCTCAAAAAAAATGGTTTGGCGTATTTTTAGTCAAGTCCTCGTGACCTTGGCCATTTGCTTGAATTTAGTGCATGCGCTGACGCTGGATCGAAGAAGCTGTCTAGAATACTTATCATCACTTGCCTTGGTTTCCGAGACGACCGATCGACCATTGGTCGGGCAGTCGTTGAATCCGCCGCCCGTAAGCGATCGATTGGTAAAGGAAACAAATGGCGTCATTAAATTGCCCACCATGCCGGAGAACATCGAAATCACGGACAAGGTGTTTATAGATGTAAGGATAGCACGTTCGGATGGATCAACATACATACGAGATGATCTGCCTGACACGTTTGAAAATCGGGTTTTGTTCCAGAGAATTTCAATAGGTTTGTACGGAAAGGTCGCTCCGAAAGCTGTAGAGAGATTCCTGAGTTATATCGAACGCGAGAACGATTTCGATATTGACAACCCATATCCATCGTATTCTCGATCCACATTCCCGTCACTAGACCAGGGAACAGGCTTGTTGATGGCAGGATATATTTCCAGTCTCAAAGCGAAAGATGTTGCAGGAAGTACCGCATTGACATATGGCAGCCGTATTCTTCCAGCTGATTTGTGGATCGATAGATCGAGCGACAAACATAGTGTCGAACAATGCTCGCATTCCACCAAAGGCCTTCTGACCCACAAGAATCTAGATCCCCTACCGAATTTCGGAATAACCACAAGGCCTCAGCCGTCTTTAGATTCAACTCATACTGTGTTTGGGCAGGTCCTGTGGGATGTCGACACGCTCAATTTTTTTAGGGATCTTGAAGAGATACCGACATACTCGGTGGAACGCCCCTCGGGCTACGATGATTTCGGCACCGGTATGGTAGCTAGAAATGTCTTCAATGCTCAACGAGAATTTTTTCGTGGGGCAGCCCAAAGCTTTGGTGATGATCGAGTGGGGAAGCTCTACGACGGAAAGTTGTTGCGGCGCATGGAGGTTCTTCAGGTGGGGCGGCTGTAGCGATTTTGATGAATCAGTATCATTGATTTTAGCGATGAAAAATTTACTCTTTTTTGTCGAATCGACTCATGAAACATGTCAATTAATTTACTTAATAGTGTCAAGCACACTGTTGCGAATATCATGAAAGGTATATACTTGTTTTCAATGATTGTACTCGCTGCACCTACACGCAACATTTGTCTGCTCATTTGGCAAGAAGAGAATCTAGAAATAAAATATATTCAGGGGATGGCCCAATACGTTCTCGATGGAATGTATCGCATCCACGACCGACAGGATTTACAAGAAGATTAAATTAAAGGATACGTAAGGACATTATTTATTCTGTGAGCTATAGTGCGTATCCCGCTTCTCAATGGCAATTTTGACAAAATCTGAGTTAAACTGCGATGCTGAAGCTGTACTCTTTTTCAGGAGTTTTGTTTCGTTTCGGCAGGCGCGCGCAATTTATCAACCTTTCCTTCCCATCATTTTTTTGCGGTTGATGACCACAATTTCAGACGACGTTGTCTTTCTGAATAGGTGATTGTTCTGTGATGACCCAGACCCAGTCAAAAATCAAGAAAAGTCCGTCCTCTTTATCTGTTCGATCCATCGGCATTGGGGAAATTGAACGCGTATCAACTGCTGATTTGAGTAGCCCTACAGCCAACCATGTCGTGGTCGGAAATGAAGAAGAATCCTCCTTCGTCGTTCGAAACTTTCGGGCCCTCAAGTCGAAGTGGATGCATCATGACAAGCCTGTGGATGAAAAAGATTTGATCGAAAACGACACTATTGCTATTCGAACAGATAGCAGCAGCATGAGTGAGGGAGCGTCAGAAGATACGGTACCTTATGACCTGACTACCGACTTGGCCTATCACAATAGTTCCGAGCGTGAAGGAGCTGATCTGATCTATCGGGCACTGACACCAGAGGAACAAAGCGCCATGCCTGATTCATTCATGCCGCTGCGTCATTATCGTGCTGAAAAGGTAGGTCTAGTACGGAGTTATTCGTCAACCTTTGGGAAGCTCTTATTTATGTTTTTTCTCACGCTAATATTTTGTTTCTCGCCATATAGGGAGATGTCACCAAAGCAACCAATGCTATCAAGCATACTCTGAAATGGAGAAAAGAATTTCAAGTAGATAGGCTTGTTTCGGCACTGGGTGATGATTCAACAAATAAGAACGACAAACGGAACAAAAATGAACAGGACGAAGATTTTGCAGCGATTCTTCGAAAGGAAAATGAAACCGGAAAGATTTATGTACGCGGCTATGACAAGGACGGCCGCTCGATGATGTATATGCGGCCAGGAAACGAAAACACCATGGATGAGAACAATAACATGCGTCACTTAGTTTTTCAGATCGAAAAGGCCATCGCCTGTAGCCAAAAGAACGGGCATGGAAAAATATGTTTAGTCATAGACTACGAGGGATTTTCCATCACGAAAACACCCTCCATGTCGGCCAGCAAAAGCACCCTCACTATATTGCAGCAGCATTTCTGCGAACGTATGCATAGGGCCTACATTTGTAACCCACCTTTCGTGTTTCGGTCATTTTACGCCATGATCAAACCCTTTGTTGATCCCGTGACGAGACAAAAAGTCTGTTGGTGCGTTGGAAGGAAAGGCTTGGACCAAGTCATTAACGATGTTGGGGGGATCGAGAAGGCTGCCAAACAACTAGAAAGATGTTTTGGAGGCGTTGAAACCTTACGAGACTTTAACTCCGTCGAATACAACCAGTTGCCTCTATCCATTGCCTTTGATGAGAACGTAAATTATTGAAATCGATAGCTTTTGGTTGATGTAAACAGGCAATGTATTTCGCAAGTAATATATTTTACAAATAAAGATCTACAGGGGGCCAACATTTGCACCCTGATTCTTGCTATAGCTAAGTATCTAGCACTCAAATCCACAAAGTAAACGTAGTCCATCTAAGAAACATTTGGGAACGCTAGACTCGTGTCCATCTAAATGCTCGAGTCGCTTAGACTCGAGTCCCCGTCGGTACCACTATCAAGCCACCTGGATAGGTCGGGATCTGTGGTTTTCAATTGATTGCGATCTTCGGCCTCTAGGACCTCCCGAAGGCAAGACACGCAGTGTTTGTACAACGGAATGACCTTTCGTACAAGGGATGTCTTGACTTTTAGCTTTGTCACGCGCTCGGGCACCGCGATTAATCTTCGGAGTCTCGCAAATTGTCCTGCCTGGCCCTTGCCCTTTAGCAGAGCAATGGCAGTTCCATCCTGACCGGCACGAGCTGTTCTTCCGCACCGGTGCACATAGGTTTTGGCCATACCAGGAACGTCGTAATGAATCACAACACGGCAGGAAGCTAGATCCATACCACGAGACATTCCGTCGGAGCACACCAAAATGGAAATGGAATGATCGTGTGGGTCGTTGCAGCGTTTCATGAGTAAAGATCGTTGATGCTGATTGAGCGCAGAAGAAAATTCAACCGGTGGGGTTCCATAGTTTGAAGCCTGCCACAATAGCTGAAGCAAGCGTGTCAAACGATGGGTCGACTCGATACTTGAGGCAAAGATAACAATCGTATGTTTTTTTCCCATTTCGCGATAATCGTCCAATTTTTCCAATAAAAGCGCTAAAAGAACGAGAGGTTTTTGTTCGGCCGTACATTCAACGGTTTGTTCTCGCAATTGTTCCGGCATTCGATAAAGAGAACCTTCGCTATTGTCAACAGGTCTATTTTTAGTATTTCTTGGCCTCTCAATTTGCCGACTCTTGAGATCATAGGCGTTGAAAAATTTAGGATTGACAAGCCGTAGGGTGGATAGTTTTTGAGGATCTTTAGTGAGTGTTGCAGAATACAAAAGCTTCCGAAGTTGTATTCGTTGACAGACCTTAGTGTATGGTCTAGTTCCGGTAGAAAATTTGCTATCATCAGCTACTTTTGGCGATAATGACTCCATAACAAAAGCATCTCGCTCAGATCGACGATGAGAAACTGGATCGATAGAATAATTAATGCTGCCATTGTTCTCCTCATTGTCACTATTCTGCTGTGGTATGCATGGTGGGGCATTGACGCTATCCAAAACTCTTTGAATCCAACCGTGATACGACTGGCTCAGTAATCGATCGGCCTCGTCAATAATTAACCATCGCAAATGTTGTAGAGTGAAGCCTGGGGTGTTATCCAGATGGTCGACCAGCCTACCAGGTGTACATACCAACACATCCACGGCACTAATACCTCCCGCTGAAATTTCGTTTGAATTCTTCTTCAATTGTCGACTTCTATCGCTAACTTGGTGATCACAATATTTTAGCACCTCTTTACCCATCCTATCGAGGGCAATGTCAAGGTTCCCTTTGTCCATGGAGTATCGCAATTGATCCAAATTTAAGTTTTTATTAGCACTCGTACCTACTTTGGTATCATCGTCTCCTAAAATCAATTTCTTCTGTTCGGCTTTGAAGTCCGTCTGTCCGATAGCCAATCCGATCCTGAGATCATTTTCTGATCCACTTCTATATTCGTCAAAAACTCTGTAAACCTGTTGTGCAAGATCACGACTTGGTAAAATTACGAGTGCTCGCAATCGACGAACTCGGCGCGTTGCAAGTGCATTTAGGACAGGCAATACAAAGGCTAATGTCTTTCCACTACCTGTGGGAGCTGCACAACAGACATCTCGCACGCGGAGTGATGACATGTGACGCTCTGCAACGATAACATCTGGGATGACTAAGGCTTGGATGGGGAAGAAATGTTTGTGCCCATTCAATTTCAAATTTCGAACCAGAAAGTCTGCCATGCCCCAACGTCTCGCTGCTTCATCGATATCCAGCCTTGTCATTTCCAGTGCTCTTTCTATTTCATCTGTTGGATCAAATATCGATGAACTTGTTTGCGATTTATTATCCTCCCCGACACATCCCATTTCCTCTCTGGAAAAGTTCTTTTTCTCTGATGATAAAAGCCATTTGTTATCCGTCAAATCTAAATCGTCAAAAGCTTCAGCCGCTATCTTCGTACTTAGATTTTTCTGCGACGAAATCGCCCCGTCTGTTTCAGGAGCAATGACTCGAAAGGCGGGCTTCTCTGTAGTTCCTATTTCCGATACATCCGATGCCTGGTGCACGCGTGATACGTTCAATGCTGTTTCTGGCTCTTTATGGACCTGTTTGTTGTCCATAGCTTTGGATTTAGAATCCGCCGTAGAAGTCTCGGTTGTGATTGGTGATTCGTTCGCATTGATGGGTCTATTACTACACTTCGCGTCATCATTGTTTTCAGGATCGATTTTTATTTTCTTCTTCTTTTTCTTTTTAACAGCAGAACTCCTTTCTAAACTTCGCGACTTGGACTTTTTCTTTCTTTTGCCGGTTTTGCCGATGTGTTTCTCTGCAACATCTTCATTTCTCGGATCAAAGCGATTCACAGAAAACATATCTCCCCAAAATATGCTAGTTTTTAGTATAAACTAGCTCTGTTACTATCATATAGTCCCAACTGTGTAATGAGAAGGTTGTGGATTAGAACAATGGAGAGGTATGAGTGCTTCTTATTTACGGTATTTCTTCTCTCGAAATTCGAATTGATGGAGACGATGAAATGGTCTCGGATGGGATTTGCAGCAAAAAAAGCGGTCTGTCCGTCCGCACAATCAACCAATGAAAAGAATAAAATGAAACAGTTTTGATTACTCCGGAAGAGTGATGATATCGTCTGCTGAACACAACATAACAGACTAATGTAGATAAAATCTGGTTCAACACCTCACTTGGAGTAGTTTCAAGTTAAAACGGGGTAGGTACTCAATGAATCAGGTGTGATAATCTGAAACACGTGACTAGTCAATTATTTCTATAAAAACTAGGTATTAATTCGTTGATTTTTAAAATATAAATCTATTTGGATCTTTGCTTATGGCTCTTCCCACATTCCCTTGTACTTCAATAGTTCGGAGCCCTTGGAGATATCATCAGTGGCAACCGCAAAGACATCAAACGAGAGTCGATGACGTTCGTAGACCGGAGAATACTTAGGTCTGCGACCCTCCGGATGAGGAGGAATCCATCGTCCAACATTGGCATCTTCCTTGTTATCAACCTCTTTGATCAAATACGATGCTCCGATTTCAACCAGGGTACGCTGGGTTCCCTGAGCTTTCGATTGGTGGCCGAACTTTTCGATGAAAGCGACAAAGTCCTCGATAACGGAAACGCCTCCGTACTCGGTTGTTTCTTTCAGGTTATCAACAGCCTTTTGGGAGATACTCAATGAGCTAGCCAAATGTTCCGGCATGATATAGGCTCCCTTTGGAATATCAACATTCGCATACACATGGGTACCAGATATGTACTGTTCGTCGCCTTCTCCTTCCCAGTCAGCGGTCACCTTGAAGGGATTTTCCTCTTCGGATTCAAAGTCGAATTCGTAGATGGGTTTCTTAAAGTCTAAGTGTCTGTAGGAACATTCGAAAGGCGTAGGTTCACGTCTACAGTAAATGGTCTCCCATGCCTTTGGTGCTACTTGATAGCCCAAATGAGTAATGCCATCAAAGTATTGAAGAGCTCTGACCTTGGAATGCGTTTTCACAATTCGAGAATAGATTTCGTAGTCGATTTCATCAGAAGTAGCGTAGAAGAGACGACGGCAAGTCTCAGACTTGCATACTACCATGAAAGCTCGAGGCTCGGTGAATCCACAATGAGGATCTTCGTAGACAAACATCGCCTGAACAGCATCAAGAGCTTCCAAATTATTGAAAAGCTTTTCGCGAGGAGCATTAAATCCTATGTCGGGACGAGGGTCCAAAATCGTTGGGGCTCGTCCAATCTGAATGACCATAATACCTTCATCTGTCAAAGAATTCAAAATTGCTTCCAAATGGGTTGTGTCGTACAAATCTTTTGAAATGGCAGCAGTGGCTTCGGGTTCCATTGCATCGACAATGACAACATCAAATTTCTCTTCCTCGGCCTTGCGGTCAGTGAACCATTTCTTGGCGTCGTCCACGACCAAATCAAGAACGTTGTCGTCGAAACAATTATCAGATCGTCCAATATAGTCAGAACAGTCAGACATAAATGGCATGTATTTCTTCGTAATATCAATCAGTTCGTCATCAATTTCCACCATGGTGATGGAATCTACGGTTTTATGTTTCAGGACCTCTCTCAAAGTGGCACCTTCTGCGCCACCTACAATGGCCACACGCTTGGGATTAGCATGAGAAAACATACCAGCATGGACCAATGCCTCGTGATATTCCTTATGAGAGCTAGATTCAGATTGCAAGATTCCATCTAAAAATAGCATTCGAGTTGGTGAGACGATCTCGGAAGTGTGCCAGCGAGGATCGCCCGGCTGAAGGTTGTGTTTGATCGCGTCCTCGTGCGAAGGAGTTTCTTCGAGCCCAACCATGTCCCAAATATCAACTCGTTGGTGTTTTGTCAAGGTGCTCACAATCTGATCCTTCACAGGACAATCAATAGGCGACCAAACCATTTGCGACAAATCAGAGTTGTGATCCAAAATAGCGTAGTTATCATTTTTCCCATCAGCAACCTTATCCTTATTGCGAAAGCCACGAAGTTCGTGAGACCATTGCATCTCAATCTTATCATTTGCACGCGGAATTCCAAATAGGTTCTGGATAGTCTTGACAACGGGAACGAGGGGATTGTTACCACATGTAAACAAATCAAGGGTAATCACACCCTCATCAGGCCAGGTATGGAAACTAATATGAGATTCCAGCAAAACTCCAACGCATGAAACTCCTTTAGGAATTAGTTTATGACAATGGTAAGAAAGCATAGTCAAGCCAGCGTGGTTTACCGTGTCCACCATGGCCTTGGCAAGGCGTTCTTCCGAATCCAAGAAGTCTGCTTCGATACCTTTGATATCCACCAAAAGATGCTATAGTGATGAAACAGGAAAGATCAGTGAGAGTGGAGATAGAATTGGTAACCATAATGAGAAAAAAGATAAAATTTCATTCATATTGTTTCGCAGTTTGCAGCAGGCTTGCGCGAAGTCAGTCATTCGTGAGGTGTTTCCCGTACCTGTCCAGCGGGCTCGTGGAGCTCTCCGTCGTCTGCCGCTGCTTGGGCTTTCAAAGCGGACTCAGCTGCGTCAATCTCTACTGAAGTTACTGGCGGTAGTTGCTCTTTTAGTTCTAATGGAAATGAGGTTTGTGCGGTGGGTCCCAATCCGACGCCAATTCCAAAAGAGATCGCCATTGAGACGACAATCACCGACACAAATACACGGATGTCCACCGCGTATCGATGGTCTTCTCCAGCCATAATGTTAGCTCTTTCTCTCGAATCTATCGATCACGGATTATCCTTAGGGAATTCGTACTATGTAGTTCCAATGAAGGAATTGTATTGAACTACGAGGTCTTGGCTTGAATAGATGGATGGCACAAAAGCATTTATGAAAGCCTCTGTTTGTTTTATCCCACGTGCGAAAGCATTGGCCCGAGTACGTATATCCGTTACAACGCTCTTAGCCTACTGCCGGCGCGAGGAGACTCCTACCTGAAAAATTTTGCCGTCCGGCTCGTTACCCTTACATATGTATGGAAATTATGTATTATACATAAGAAATGAAAAGGATGATGTTAGGACTCATGATGTTTTCTTGCGTAGAAAAATAAATTATGAGTGGGTATTTGGTAACTACCTCTTGCTTGTTGTACTTTTGTCATCAATTGGAATCAATGGAGCATAGTTTTCGTAGTAAAATGCCTATCCCTTCCCTCCGTGCTCACCTAATTACTACCTTTAAAAGACACAATCCATTTCCGCCGACACTAGCACAACAGAAGAAGTATTTGGCGCTTTCTTTTTCGTCGATCAATTCAACGTCAATACCAACGAGGCTGCCTACAACATCACTGACAATTTTCCAACAAACGACATCATCGACGATAATTTGCAAGAAAGCCTTAGATACTATCTCTCTGAAGACGTTTTACTCGGATTCAAAATGGTATAGTAATAAAGTTGGTGATAGTTCTAGCTGGGTAGCCGGTGCTGTCAATGAACGATCTCGCTTCAAAGAAATTCCCGTTCATCCATCAATTCTTCGGTACATCAAAAATATAGGGGTGGGACGTGAAGGAAAAGAGAACCGTCGGAAACGGCGCCCATTCAAAAAGAAGAGGGAGAGGAGTAATGTATCAAGCGCCAGCTTCGGTGAGCGAAAGATACGCGGGGGTTTCGATACGATGAACAGGGAGGAAGAACGACTACTCTTGGGAAACGGACAAATGTCACGCCGTTCTGGGGCTGCAAGACAACATCGACGATATGAGCAATCGTTTGTGCCAGTTCATAAACTAGCACCGCCTCCATTTGGAGATGGCCAAGGGCAACTAGTAAGCCATACAACTAATGATGGCGGAAACATCGAATGCATATCGACGATGCAAGAGCAGCAACGTCGGATTCGCATTCTCCCTGTTAGGGTGTTGGGAAGTGTTGATGGGGATGAAACAGGTAGTCATATCTTTCCGAGACCATCATCTGGATTGCCTGAAGTGGCGATTATAGGAAGAAGTAACGTTGGCAAAAGTACCCTTCTCAACGCTTTGTTATATTCAGGTCAATCGATAGAGAAAGAAGAATCCGAAGTCACTATTCGACGACGAAACAAGCGATTCCAATCTAGGATGGTTTCGTCGAGGACTGCCAGATTGCCACGAGGCGTGAAGGCAAAAACCTCGTCCAAACCTGGAGAAACTCGAAGCATATCTTTCTACCAGCTCTCGGCGGTAATAGAAGAATCGTGCTCGAATGAAAATAAGAAAAGCAAAGATACGATACGACCAGTCTTTGACTACAAAAACAGGCAAAATCATGATGATACAAAAAGAAAATACAAGAAATCTTTGCTCTTGGTTGACTTGCCGGGTTACGGATTTGCTTTTGGCCCGAAAAAACAACGTGAACATTTCCAAGCAGATAGCAGTCATGGTAGTGACGAAAAATCGTCGCCAGAGTTTATGTTCTCTTGGCAGTTGCTGATACAAACATATATTACAAGTCGACCGAGATCATCTTTAAAACGAATTCTTCTCCTGATAGATGCTCGACACGGAATGAAACGGGCAGACTTTCGTTTTCTAGATATGCTGCAAATGGCGTTGATAAAGCAGCAAAGACGTTCTTCGAAAGCCCTTAATGATCAACAGCAACGCATTCCTATGGAGTTACCACCTTTGCAAATTGTCTTGACCAAATGTGATTTGGTAACACAGGTAGACCTAGCCCGGCGAGTAGTCCAGGTCAGACAGCAATTGTCTGATTGTCTATTGCGTCAACCAAAATTACTTCCCGAAATGCTGGTCAGCGCTCAGATAGAAGGACAGAGAGGTGTATTGGAATTACAAAAGGAATTAGCATCTCTTTGTAGTGTTAACTTTCAGTAATGATTATCCGTACTGCCATAAAATCAAAGAAATATTTATCCCTTAAAAGTAGTTGGCATGTGATGTGCTGGTCCGTTGCCACGCCGCCCTGGGGCTTGGGGTGCCAGCCATGCCGCCCTAGGTTGCCCCATGGCACACACTTTGGCCTGGGTGCCTTAACAAGCTCTGTCGCGCAAATGGTGCAGG
>Ga0163111_10002781_pt1 | contig 11180 bp, 10 predicted proteins | sample CRUFie1St18metaG_FD_109645 | JGI IMG/M metagenome (GOLD analysis project Ga0163111, IMG submission 109645) | Marine microbial communities from the Costa Rica Dome - CRUD Field 142mm St18 metaG | ecosystem: Environmental > Aquatic > Marine > Oceanic > Photic zone | place: Costa Rica: the Eastern... | reverse complement strand
TAATTTAAGTTCGAGTTCAAAATCTTCATATATAGAATGAGAATTTTTATTATAGTTTCCTACTTCTAAAATAGCTGATTTTTTATAACATACACAGGGATGGTTAATAAACCAATGACTAGGCTTTTTTTTATATTCATTCCATGTTAAAATTTCTTTATGATTTGTTTCGCCTGTTGTTGTTTTTTGACCATTTATTTCTTTTAAATAAAAAGCATTGGTTCCACATATTACGCAATCATTATGTGATTTCATATATTCTAATTGTTTAATTATACGATCATGATGTAAAATATCATCTGAATCTACTTTAATAATAATTTCATTATTGCATAATAAAACACCTTCATGTAAACTATAACCGATTCCCATATTTTTATCCCATTTTTTATAAATAAATTTTGTAAAACGCATAGTTTTTTCAAATTCTTTTAAAGTTTTTTCTAATAATTTACTACTTAATTCATTTGAACCATCGTTAATCCAAATTATTTCCATTCCAAAATGTCCATTTTGTCTTTTTATTGATTCTAAACATTCTACAATGTATTTATGATTAGTATTGTAACTACTTATTAAAATGGAAACCCATACTTTAGGTTCTTTATATATTTCATCGAGTTCAATAGTATTCATTATTTCATAATTTTGTTTAGTAGACCCCCATTCTTGGTAAGCATATACTTTCGAATGTCCCATATATTGTAATCCTGAACCGTGTTTAGGTAAAAAATAATAACTTGGTAAAATTTCAACATCTTTAAAATTTCCACTATTTAATAACGCAGTTAATAATCCAGGTCCAACTGTCTGCCAAGCCATTTTTTTAGTTTTTGCTCTAGAAACTTCATTTTGCATTATCCATTGAATGGCTAATCCAGGTAAAGGATGATTTTTTGTAAAGGCCATTGTTCCGGTTGCTACAAGTCCTTGTCTAATATTTTCATTTTCATAACCAGCAAAAGGTTTATTTTTTTCTATAAGTTCGTTAAATGGTTCTATACAAATTGAATCGGCATCTAAAAATAAACCACCATAATGATATAAAATTTCCCATCTTATTATATCGGCTTTTCCATTAATTTCTTCAATTTCATTAATTCGATTGATACACATTAATTGTAGTTCTCTTTTTTTAATTTCTTCTTCATTCCACATAATGTATTCAAAGTCAGGATGTTTATCTTTCCATGTTTGCATAAACTTGGAAGGTCTAGGCTTTGGACCAATCCATAATTGATGAATAATTTTTGGAATAGTCATTATTTAATTAATTTAAATAATATTTAAGTAAATTAAATAATAAATAATAAATAATAAACAATAAATAATAAATAATAAATAATAAATATTAAATAATAAATATTAAATAATAAATAATAAATAATAAATAATAAATAATGAGTAAATTAGCATTAATAACAGGTATAACTGGTCAAGATGGTTCGTATTTATCTGAATTATTAATTAGTAAAAATTATAAAGTTTATGGTATCGTGAGAAGAAATTCAATAGTATTTAATTATTCAAGACTAGATAATATAAAAAAAAAATTAAATTTACTGTATGGTGATTTGACAGATGGTTCATCATTAAATAATATAATTAATAAAATTATAAATATCAATAAAGATTATAGTGTATTAGAAATATATAATTTAGGAGCGCAAAGTCATGTACAGATATCATTTGATAATCCAGAATATACAAGTGAAGTTGATGGCATGGGAACATTAAAAATATTAGAAGTTATTAGATCATTAAACAATACTGATATTAATAAAATAAAATTTTATCAAGCAGGAACTAGTGAAATGTATGGTAAAGTATTAGAAACTCCACAGAATGAAAATACACCTTTTAATCCGCAATCACCATATGCATGTGCAAAAGTTTATAGTCATTTTTTAGTAAAAAATTATAGAGATTCATATAATATGTTTTTATGTAATGGTATATTATTTAATCATGAATCAGAAAGGCGCGGAGATAATTTTGTAACACAAAAAATTATAAATTTTGTTAAAAAAGTAAGTAAATTAAAAGAAAATAATAACTATTTGGAAAATCAAGAAGTTTTAGAATTAGGAAATATAAATTCAAAACGTGATTGGGGACATGCAAAAGATTATGTTAATGGAATGTGGTTAATGTTACAACAAGATAATCCGGATGATTATGTATTAGCAAGTGGAAAAACATATAGTATAAAAGAATTTATTGAAAAGTCATTTAATAAAATAAATATTAACATACTATGGAAAGGTGAAAGTTTAAATGAAATAGGTATGGATAGTGAAACAAATAAAATATTAATTAAGATAAATAAAAAATATTTTAGACCATCTGAAGTAGATTTACTGCTCGGAAATCCAATTAAAGCAATAAATAAATTGAATTGGAAAAGAGAATATGATACTCTTGATAAATTAATAGAATCAATGTTATAATTATATTTACATATTATTATTTAAATATAATTTTTAAATTATGATTATAACTATTTATCTAATGATGTTAATTTAAATAATATTTAAGTAAATTAAATAATAAATAATAAATAATAAATAATAAATATATAAAAACAATATATATATTTAATATACATGAATAGTATTAATATATATTTGGCACATAGATCTGATACTAAGTTTATGGAACAACAAGTAAATTTAATTAGAAAATATTTTAAACATTCGTCTAATTCAAAATTGTGTATATATGGTTTTGTAGATTGTCCAAATAATCCAAAATTAATGCATGATATATGGAAATCATTAGATGTTATACCAATTATTATTCCGCAAGAAATTAATGGAGTTAATAGAAGCAATATGTCATCATCAGATTCGTTTGGTTATGCATTTGAGTATGTATATCTTAATTATATATTAAAAGATAATTATATTAGTGTTTTTATGGAAAATGATGTTTTTCCATTTAAAGATATTGATATTGAAAAATATGTTGATAATTATGAAATATGTGGTGAAGTAAGATTTAATGCTAGATTTTTACCAGTAAGAATTAACCATTTTTGGTTAGGATTTATAATATTTAATCATAAAGAAATGACAGATAGAGATAAATTTTCAGGATTACGTATGGATGTTAAGCCATATGGAATAAATAAGACATATTGGACGGATTGTGGTGCCAAATCATATTATTGGATTACTGAAAAACAAAGAAAAATTAGACAAATGGTTACTAATGGTAATGAAGATTATGATGGTTTTACGTCACTTGAATGTACTCCACATAATATAACAACAGATGTTGAAAATTTACCAAATTTATTTAGAGAGAAATATAATCCTAATTATAGAGTATTAATTTATGATGATTGTTTACTTCATTTAGAGAGAATGGGTAAAGAAGCCCAATCTAATAAATTTAATTGGTGGTTAAATTGTTATAATAAAATAATAAAGAAATAAAGAATTAATATTATTATATATAATGAATAATAATATTAATTATATTCCTTTGGGATTTCAATGTACTTCTTCTAGTATATTAAAAAAATTAAATTTAAGAAAGTGTTCATATCCATTTGATTGGATTATTAGTAATCCAAAAAATATATTATTATTATTAGAATTATTATTTAGATATGATAATATAGAAAATTTTGTAAAAAATCATTTTTTTGTATTTGATAAAAGATTATCATTTATAAAACCAGAATGTTTTATAGAGAATATAAATTCTAATATTGGATATAATTCAATTTATAAGTTTATTTTTCCGCATGATAATTATAATGAAGAGACAATTAATAAATATATTAGAAGGTTTGAAAGATTAAAAAAAAACATTTTATCAAATGAATGTTGTAAATTTTTATTTATTAATCGTATTGTATTGGATAACAATAACAATATATCTTTTACTATTAATAATGAAATACAATTAGATAATTTATATAATCACTTGTATGAATTATTTCAATTTATATATAATTTAAATAATAATATAGAATTTATAATTATTAATGCAGTAAAAGATAAAAATGAATATATAAATTATCAAAATAATTTTAATATTATTGAAATTATACCAGAAAATAATATAGATTTAAAAGATAATGAAATTATAAATAATTTAGATATATTTTAATTTTTATATATATATGAATTATACTACAATTTTTCAAGAGGATGGATTTGGTGCACAATACCAACGTATAATTGAAACATACTTATTTTGTAAACTACATAATTTAAATTTTTTATATAGTCCATTTACTAATATAGAACATAACTATAATAATGATAACAAATTTGTAAATAATATAGAAAATTTTATTAATTTAAAAAATAATATACTAAATACACAAGATAAATCGGTTAAAAGAATTGATTACGGAAGTATAGTAATGAAATTTATTAATAATAATATAGATTTATGTTATAAAGGTCAACATTTAGAATTTATAAAAAAATGTTTTTGGGAAAATAAAGATAAAAATGTATTTAAAAATAATAAATTAAACGTTGCTATTCATATACGGAGAATAAATAAACACGATGCTTTATTAGGACATGATAATAATATAGGTGGGCGAGCAACTAATGATAGTTATTATTTAAATATAATTAATATAATAAGAAATAAATATATAAACGAAGATTTACAATTTCATATTTATTCACAAGGATACGAACAAAATTTTGAAATATTTAAAGCCCCCGATACAATATTACATTTAAATGAAGAATTACCCTTAACCTTTATTGGTATGGTTGGTGCAGATATTTTGGTAACATCTGCAAGTAGTCTTAGTTATACAGCTGCTTTATTAAGCGATGGTATTATTTACTATAAAACATTTTGGCATAATCCTCGAAAAGAATGGATTATATGTTAATATTATCTTTGTTGTATATAAATATTTTCAGCAATATCTATAAATTTTGAATTTAAAAATGTTGGATCAATTGTATTTTTATGATTTATTTTGATAAAATTTTGAGATATCATATATCTTGTAATATTATCACTATTACATTCGGCTGCTCCATTATATTGATATCCATCTGGTTCAGCTGTTACAAATACTACTCGTTCTTTTAAATAATCTCCAGCTCCTTTTAAAATATTTAAATCTGAACCCTGTGCATCAATTTTAATATATTCTATGTATTTAAATTTATCCCATGGAAAATTATGAAAAAACATTTTTAAATTAATTACTGGTACCTTAATTATTTTTTCAATAGGTCCAAGATATTTTTCATCATGACAATATAAACTAGATGTTCCACAATCTTTAGAATTAATATAAAAATTCATTTCCTCCTCTTTTTCTACGTTGCTTAATGCTTTATTTATTATTACCATTCTACCGGAATCTAAATGTTTTTTATCAAGAGGATTACCAGCGACAGCATGTGATGGGTGTCGTAGTTGAATATTACCCGCTTTAATATTTTCCACGGCTTCTGGGTTAGGTTCAAAACCAATAACAAATAAGTTAGGCTCTTTATCTAACCATGTGGAAGATTGATTCGCACCGTAAGATAAACCTATATCGATTTTAATATGATTACAATTATTGGGAATATTAAATTCAAACATATTTAAATAATAATATAATTTATTATTTAAATATATATTTAAATATATATTAAAATATATATTTAAATATATGGAAATTATTATTCATAATCCAAGTCATAGTGGTGATATTCTTCATACATTAGAATTTGTTAAAATATTCATAAAAAGTAATCCTAATTGTAAATTTACATTAGTTCCAGCTTCATGTAAATGTTTATATGAAAATTTAATATCAGATAATGTAAAAATTATACAACATAATTGTATATGGAATTCAGTTTTGAAAAAAAATGAATTGATTAAAACGGATATTATAACTAAACTACATAATGTTTTAACTCATTATGAATCTGATATATTATATATAAATATATGGAAAATGTTGGTACAAGATAATACAAATTGTATTAATTTAATAGGAAGAAAAGATTTTATAAAAAATATTGTAAATAAAACAAATTCTTTATATAATTTAAATATACAATTTAATTGTAATAGTGATATAGAATTAATACCAATTCTACCTGATATTAATATAGATAAAATAGAAAATTATTTGAAATCTTTTAATAAAAAATTTATATTTTTTTATAATTTAAATAGTACTTGTGGTATAGAGAGTGAATATAGAGTAAATATAAATGATACTGTAATAAATAACTTACTTTCTGAAATAGATAACGATACTATATTATTAGTAACAAAAAAAACTGAAATTCAAAATAGTAAAATTATTAATTTAGAAAGTGATTTAAATATTCAAATGTCAAATGATGGCAAAAATTTACTTGTTTATGAAAAATTATCAAGAATGTGTGATAAAATTTATTTTAAAATAAATGGTGGAAGTTTGTTTATTTTAAATAGTAAAAATATAGAAAATGAACAAAATTTTAATTTAATTAAAAGCAGTAATATTAATACCTGGTATAATATACTAAAAAACTCTTATCATTTAAAAGATTTAAATATATTTAATATATAAATATTTAATATATAAATATTTAATATTTAAATACATATATATATATTGATATATATATGTATTATTCTCCTATTTTCTTTGAAAAATATGCTGATATAAATTTAGTTCCAAAGAAATATCCAATAGATTATAACCTTGGAACAAATAATATAGATGGAAGGTATTGGATACCAGGAGTTAATATAGAAAATAATATAAATATTGATGAATTAAATGAAAAAAAATATGTCATAATATTATCTATTCAGCATCCTGATTTTTTAAATATCGCTTTTAGTTATATTGAAAAACTAAAAGTTCCATTTATAATTATTACTTTTTCAGAGGATTGGGAATTTCCATTGGATCATTTTGCAGAAAAACAAAAAATTCCTAGTTTTACAGATATTGTTGAAAAGTTAAAATCAAACATATATTTTAAGCATTGGTTTGCTGATAATAAAACAATACCCAATACAGATAAATTAACAAGTATACCTCTTGGTTTAGATTTTTGGGCTCAACGTACACAGCCATTTTTTGGAGAATCCCCTAAAAATGTACATTTACAAAATAAAATATTAAAGGATATAGTATCAAACACTATACATTTTTCAAAAAGAATTCCAATTGCTTTTTGTAATTTTCATTTTAATTTTACAGATGACCGTTACTATGGAGATAGAAGGAAGTTATTAAATATTTTATCAAATAAAGTTGCCTATTTTCAAGAAAAAAAAACCCCACGTTCAGAAACTTGGTTACAAATGTCAAAATTTTCTTTTGTAATTAGTCCATTTGGTCATGGAATGGATTGTATTAGAACAATGGAAGCGTTATGTTTAGGTTGTATTGTTATAATGAAAAATAGTTGTTTGAATTGCATTTATGAGGATCTTCCAGTTTTATTTGTAAATAATTGGGAAGATATAACAGAAGAACTATTAAAAAAAACATTAGTAGAATATTCAAATAAATCATTTAATTACAATAAAATAATGTTTAATTATTGGTATGAATTGGTTTTAGCAAAACTTAAAGATTAATATTATATATTATATACAATAGTAATGGTATTTATATTAAAATTAAGAGGTGATAGGTTGGGTTGTTTATTATTAAGTATATTATATCAAATATATTTTTGTAATATTAATGGTTATTATATAAAATTAGATGATATACGTAAATTGGATAATTATAAATCCAGTATTTATTTAAAATATATTTTAAATATAATTGAAGAACATAATAAAAAAATAAAAATAGTATCTAATAATGTCGTTTTAGACACGCTTAATGTGTGTGGCCCAGGAACTTATGATTTATGTTACGGCATGGGAAAAATAGTTCAATATACACAATTAGATATGATAACTTTTTTTAAACATAATTACTACAATAATACAATATATAAAAATAATAATTATAATATTCCATTTGATATTAATAATAGTATAGTAATACATTTACGATTAGATGATATGAATGGAAATAAAGATTATGATGGTAGGATTTGTTCTTCTTATTATATAAATTTGATAAATAATTTAAAAGAAACATTTTATACAAATAAACCTCCTTTTCGAAAAATTGTACCAAATGGATTTGATCATAATACACAAAACCCATTATCACCAAATAAAATAAAGAAAGAATTAGATATTTTATTATCTGAATTTCCGGATTCTAAAATAATTATTATTGCAAGTCCTCTAACAGAAATACCCGAATTACCATTTAAATATGATATGTTAATACAAAGTGAGAATTATGAATATGATTTATATTTACTCACTATGTGTAAAAAAATAATTTTATCAAGAAGTAATTTTTGTTTAATTTCGTTATTTTTTGGAAATCATACTCATGTTCATATGCCATTATGGGGACATTTTGCTTGTGCTGGATTTGGAACAAAATTTGATAAATGTAAATATAATTATTTTTATTAATAGTTATTTAATTTAGTTAGTAATTTTAGAATTGTAATATTTAACATTTTTATAATTAAAGTACCCTTTATAATGTTGTTCAGAAAAAGTTTCATGCTGATTGAAACATAAAATATTTGGTAGTTTTTCATCTTGTTTTATTGCTGCTGCTAAAGAATGAATTCCTGAATTTTGTACAATAAGCATATAACAAGAATTTATTACATCACAATAATCATATAATGAATTAATTGTATAATACTCTATATTATTTATTTTTGTTTTTAAATATTCATTAATTTCTTCAAAATGAGATGTAATATATTTTTTTCTAATGACAATATTTATAACTTTGTTTGTAGCAATAATAATTGGTACAAAATAATCAATAAATTCTTTATATTTTTTAAATGAAAATACTTGACTGACACCTGTTAAATCTATCAAAATTATATTTGATAGATTTACAATTTTTTTGGTTTATAATAAATTTTTGGATATAAATTTGAAGAATATAAATTATGAGAATTTTCAATTCTTTCAATAAACCATTTATTCTCTTTTATATCTGGCCATAAATGATTACGACAACTTCCAGCATTCGCTTTTTCATTTGATTTACCAATAATAAATGGATTTTCCCCCCATATTATATCGTAAACTTCATTATCATTTCTTGTTGAATTATCTACATGAATATAACACTTAATTCCTTTTTCATTAAATAGTTCTGGTAAAGTAGAATATTGTAAATTATCTCCTAATCCACCCCCATGGTTGATAAATTATAATTTTATCTGCATTTAATAAATTAAAAGACATTATATATTATACTATAATATATAATATTTAAATTATAACTTATTTTTATAATAATTAATCATTTCTTTTATACCAACATCTAATTTTGTAAATTTAAAATTATTATCTAATGCGATTTTTAACTTTGTATTATTAGAAACACAACCAATCATATCTCCTATAATACCATCTTCAACCTTAATATTATGTTTAAAATTACCTTCATGTTTTATTACTTCTAATAACTCTTTTATAGTTGTTTTTTCCCCAGAACCTAAATTAAAAATATCATTATAAAATTTTGGATTTTCTAATGATTGCTGAATAATTTTAGATACATCACCAACATATATAAAATCTCTATATCTTTCCAAAGAACCTTTAATAATTACAGTATCTTTATTATTTAAAAATTGTGATAAATATATACTTACCATTCCTTTTTTTAAATTTGATAAATCTTGACCCGGTCCATAACATGTAAATAATCGAAATATTGTATAGTCAATATTAAAATATTTTTTATACAAGTGTAAATATTTTTCACTTGTATATTTATGAATAGAATAAAATGTATCATAATTTACATTACTATTTTCATTATAAATACCTGGATTTGATGTACCACCGTAAATACATACAGTACTAATAAAAATAAATCTTGTGCATTGAATTTTTTTAGCCAATTCTAATAATACTAGCGTTGATTTTGTATTTGCATTTAAATCATAAAATACATCATCAAAGCTACCTTCTTTACTTGCTTGCCCAGCAATATGAATTATACAATCAAATTTTTTATCTAATTCTAATAGTTTTTCATCTGAACAATCTAATTTTAATAATTTAATATTATTTGGTAAATTTGATTCATATCCAGTTTTCATGTTATCTATTACTGTAACATCATGATTATTTTTAATAAGATTATAATATATATTTGATCCTACAAATCCAGCACCTCCAGTTAATAATATTTTCATTTATATTTTAATAATCAAATATGTTTAATTATAAATTTTAACATATTTAATTATTTATAATGCAAAAAACAGAAAAAAATATTAGGAAAAATAAAAATACTAGAAACCAGAAACTTATTTATAAATTTGTTTGAATATTAATACTAATATAAATATATTAAATAAAATTTTATTTAATATATTTATTTTTAATAATATTTTTGATACAAATAAATAGCATTATAATAAGCAGAAACACATTTATGGATATTATTTTTTGAATATTCGGCCAGCCCTAACCAATGTAAGATTACCATATCAATTAAAATAGGGACATTATATTTTTCAAATAAAAATAAATAATTATCCATATTATTGTTTATATTGACAATTATATTATCATTTTCAATAATGAAAAAATGATTAGCTCTATTATTTATTTCATCAAATCCACTTAATGAATATAATATTTTTCCTATGTCATAATAGTTTATACCAAATATATTAGTTTCTCCAAAATATCCTCTTGGATCTATTAGGTAATAATTAAAACTAGAATCAATTAAAATATTTGATAAGTGACAATCACCATGAATAGTATAATATTCAGTTATATTATTTTTAAAAAAAGAAATAATATTTTGTGATAATCTATTTATTATTTCGTTATGCGTTACTGATATTGACACAAAATTAACTTTTTTAATAAATGAAAAATAATTTAATATTGGAAATATCAATTCTAATCTATTCTCTATTTTAGTTTTAAATTCTATATATATATCACGCATAAGTAACTTATTTTCAATTTTTACTTTTTCTTGACTATGTAAATTTTCTATTATATATAAACATTTTTTTATAATTTCTATTTGTTTTGATTGTATTGATTCATTAAAATATTTAATAACTTGTTTTGAGTTTTTTATTTTTTTCATAATAAAATAATTTTTA
>Ga0163111_10002780_pt1 | contig 11184 bp, 9 predicted proteins | sample CRUFie1St18metaG_FD_109645 | JGI IMG/M metagenome (GOLD analysis project Ga0163111, IMG submission 109645) | Marine microbial communities from the Costa Rica Dome - CRUD Field 142mm St18 metaG | ecosystem: Environmental > Aquatic > Marine > Oceanic > Photic zone | place: Costa Rica: the Eastern... | reverse complement strand
CCCCGGGGGGGGCGGGGGGGGGGCCCGGGGGGGCCCGGCGCGGGGGGGGGGGCGGGGGGGGGGGGGGGCCGCTGCACGCGGCCATGCCTCGGGCTGTGCAGCGGGCGGCGTCGCCGCGCAGTTGCGTGAGGTCGGTGGGCGCGAGGGGGCCGTGGGGGGGGCCCCCCCCCCCCCCCCCCCCCCCCCCCCCCCCCCCCACACACGTCTGAGCCCGTGTCGATCCTGCCAGGTCCTCAAAGAAATGGAGGCGCAGCGCGAGGTGGCAGCGGTGACCGAAGAGGCGCGGCCACCGAGCCGAGATAACCTCGGCGTGCCCGAAGCGGCGTGGCTTCGCCACGAAGTCGCGCACTCGGTGCCGGAAGAAGTGCCGCACCGCGACGACGCGATCGCGGTCTTCGTGGACGGCGCGCGCTGGCTGCCGGACAATGTCGTCGGTTGCGTGGCTCGCGCAATGCTCATGGACGGTAGCGGCGGCGTGCTGCAAGAGTCAGCTGCAGTGTGCGAGCCTCTCGCTGACGTGTACTCGCCCAAGTTCTCTCTCCGGCTCCAACTCACGGGCAAGCAGCCTGCGAACGCGACGCTCGTCGTGTCGCTGCGCGGCATCGAGACGGGGGTCGAAGCGCCGCGTCAAGTGGGGTATGGCTGCATCGCGCTCTTCAACGTGCTTGGTCGCCGCGAGCAGCCGAAGGAAGAGGCGGAGGCACCGATATCGCTCAATGTCGGCGCCTTCCAGCTTCCCCTACTGCAGGTGGCAGCAGTGCGAATCGTGCCCCGAGCGAACTCCGAATTGACACCGCGCGTCTCGCTGATGCAGGGTACGGCGCACGCGGTTGCGCGTGAGCGAGGCGGTGCGAGCGAGTTGACTCTCTCGCGTGGGCCGCGTGTGCCTTGCGCGTCGCTACTTGTTCGCATCCGCGCCGCGGCGTCTGCCGACGGCCCGGCGCCGCCGTACGCGCGCAAAATTCGGAACCCGCCCGGACCCGCATCTCCCGAGATCCGGAACACGCCCCCGCGCCCGCAGTTACGCAAGCCGAACATACGAGTCCAGCCGCTGCATGCCGCTGCCACACGAGCCGCCCCTCTACCGACTGCGACTACAAAGGCCGCCGAAGCTCGCGCTGGAGGCGATCCGCAAGGAGGCCGAAGAGCGCGGACACAGTGTCACTGCCCCTGAGGAGGCGGTCGATTGGCTGTCGTCCCACATGCAGATGGCGGCCGACGACCTCGCGCCACTCGACATGCGAGGCTTCGCTCCATACAATGCGACGGCGGGCGTACAGGTGGCGTCAGTCCCGTCTCCCCGGCATAATAACGTGTGTGGTCCGCAACTCAGCCCCGCGTCCTCCTACAGCTCGCGGCGCTCTACGCTATGGGGCTGCCGATCGCCGCACTCTCACACGCAGCGCTCTCGCTCTTCCCGCCCGGCGGCCTGTATAACCGACCACTCTCGCCCTCTAACGTCCTCGTCACTGAACGGCACGCATGGGACGCGCCGCTGAAGGCGCCGAAGTGGATTGGGATGAGCGGCACGCACCTGCCGCAGGTGCAGCCAACTGATGCCACGCCACACCCACAAGAGCCTCCGTATCCCACGCTGCACTCGCGACAGGTGCCGCCAAGCCGGGACGCATTGCTTGTCGTGGACGTCCGCTGCCTCACTGAGCCGAGACTGGCGACGTCTGCGAAATCGCAAGGCTGGGCTGTAATGCCGCTGTTCCTCGGCGGTGCTGTCGCTTCTGGTGTTTACCGACTGCCGATGTACGCCGGACCGCCAACGAAGGACGCGCTCCAGCAAATCGCCGCAGAGTGCTCGGCGGAGGCGAAAGGGTGGGCGGGCGGCGTCGAGCTCCTGCTCAAGCGCAAACTGCTCAAGCTGGTCGAAGGGGCGTCAGTGACCGTGTTCCTCCTTGATGCTCAGCGCTTTGGCGAATGGGAGGAGGAAGAGGTGACTTGCCGGCAGCAAGGGGGGCGCTCGCGCACTTCTGCGGCCCTCGCCTCCCTCCTCGTCTCCCTCCCCCCCGCACCCTCCCCACTCGGGCTCCCTCTCGTCCCTCCGACCTCTTGCCGCCTACCCTTCCACGTTGCAGTACCGTCCGCCCGTCGACGACTCTTTCCTCAAGGACGCCAGGGGCAAGCGCACCGCCGCCAAGCCGGAGAGAACACCGAAATTGCTCTCCTCACTCTTGTCGGAGGGCGCGGCGCGGGCCGACTTCGAGGCGGCGGCGAACAGGGCGATGGCGGAGGCATTCGGCATCCCCGGTCGGCGTTTCAAGTGAATCACGTCGGTCGCGCCCTATATCTGGATTACTGCGTGGCAGCCTGAGGCAACATAAATCCATAGGAATTCGATAGGAATTCCCACACTCTAGTGCACGCGTAGTATGAAGTAGGAGCTGGTACACAAGTACCATACAAGTACCTATTCCTACTCCGACCGACCGACATTCAATTCTTACGAAGACAGCGGCTCGTACTGTACATGACCGCGGCCGGCCACTGTCATGACCGCGGCCGGCCGCTGGAGTGATCACCGATGTTTGGGTGCGCCTGACGCAGGTCTCGACATCGGCGGCGTCGACTTTGGCGGCTCGCAAACGCGCCGGCTGCACCGCAACCAGAAGGAGCGGACGTGTATCTTCCACAATGTGTGTTACGATGGTGCGCTGGTCGACAGCAAGCCTGCTGGCTGGACCTATTTCGCGCATCCCGACGAATTCGTTGGCCTCGACGCTTTCGCAGCGGGCGTCGACGTGTGGGCGCGCGGGGACTTTGGCGGCAATGGAAACCGGTCAGTAGACCACACTTTCCGTGTTCGGCATGCCTCCGTCCCTGCACACGCCGAGTACCTGCAGACGCCAACAATCATCAAAGTGGCACCGCTCGCGCCCGCCAACTTTGGGCACTTCCTCGGGAACGCGCTGTATCCCGCATTTGTCGCAGCGTGGCGGCTCTTCGGCGCGCGTGCCGCATCCACGCCGCTCCAGGTGCTTTTCGCCGGCGTCAACCAGACCGATATCCGGGCGATGGCGCGCCGCTGCGAGCGCTGGCGGGCCGAGGGCGGCGCGCGCGCCGGCGATGGCGCGACCCGCTGCGCACGGCACACAGAGCTCGTCGCGAAATTCGTTTCGCAGCTGCTGCCGGCCGTCAGCGCAGAACCCCCATTGTGGGAAGGCGAGCTACCGCGTCTCGCCGCGCAGCGATCCAGCAAGCTGCTTTGCGCCGAGGCATTGGTCGTTGGCACCGGAGACCTCGGGTTTTCGACAAAGTACCGACTCGACGGTGGCGCTGGGCGCCACCCGCCGCAGCTACTGTGGTCCGACTTCGTGGAACACGCAAGTGCGCGCCTTCTCGCCCCGCGGCTGCCACCAAGCAGTCGGCGGCCGCCCCTCGGTGCTGCGCTCGTGATGAAGCTCGGGCGCCGCGCGCCCTCTGCCGGTGCGTATGCGTCGCTGCGCGCGTCGATAGAGGCCACTCTCGGCCTCGAGGTCAACCTCGTCGAGCCGCACAAGCTGAGCGTGCGTCGGCAGCTTGAGGAGATGTCACGCGCGGCGGTTGCCGTCTCGCCCGACGGTGGCGCCTCATTCGCGTGCGCGTTCCTGGCGGACGGCGCCGCTGTGGTCATTCTCGGCTACCTCGAGAGATGGATTTGGGCGAACGATCGCCGTGTGCGCGCTTTCTACTGTGCACCGCGCGATGACCACCTGCCGTGTGCGCCGGCTATCGGCTCTCCGTCGGAGGGGGGCGACCGCAGCGAGGGGCGCAGCTGCTACTCAGTGCGCTCGCTGCAGCCCTGCCTCGACACAATGCTTCGCCGAGCGCTCGCGTATGCAAGGCTCACTTGGCCGGCACTTCCGCCCCCTCCGCGGGGGCGCGGTAGTAGTGAGGGTAAATCTGTCAAACACGGCCGTGAAGGAATTCCGAGTAGGAGAACCGCAGTGGCCAACCTGTGTGCTGTACGCGCCCAGGAGCCAACAAAACTAGGAAACGGTCGGAGCGGCGCTGCCGAGGTCGGAGCGGCGCTGCCGAGGCGCGCGAGGAGGAAGCGGTTGTTCCTGGAGCTCTGGAGCCGAAGGTCAGAAATCCTACTGAGCCTAGGAATCCTACTCGAAGGAATCCTACTCGAGACAGGACTTTTCCCAAAGGGAAGCTGAGGTCAAAAACCTTTGAATTACATGATGTCCAGAAAGCTTTCGTTCTCCGATGCCGCCGACAGCCTAGGAATTCCTATTTCAAACGTATTCCTATTTCCATGGTACAGTAGGAATTCTCTACGGTACGACTTTCAAATTCTGCTTCGCGTACGCGACTGCCGCCTCGACGGGTTGTGGCTCGCGTTGGTCTTCGCGAGCGCCCACTTCTTGCACTCCAACCGCGTGCCGAATCCGGCTTTGGGAGGCCTTTTTGCGGCCGCCATTGCGTGAGCACGCGCCGGGGAGCACTGCTTCAGGGACCCAGTAAGATATCTAGTTACCATGGAGGAATTCCTACGGTAGGAGGAGCTCCCAGACTCCGATTCAAAGCACCTCCTTTGAAATGGCCGGCCTCGCAGCACCCTCGCAGAGCATCCTCCCCGATCTCGTACCCGACGCAAATGCCGTGGACGATGAAGACGATCTCGAGGACGACGACGACGACGATGACGACGAGCAGCCGCCGATGCGCAAGGGCGTCAGCCGTTTGGGCATCAGCAAGAAGGCGTGGACGCCGGCGGAAGACGAGATCCTCACCGCGGTAGTCGAGAAGCAGGGCCCGTCGCGATGGTCTACGATCGCGCACCACTTGCCCGGCCGAATGGGGAAACAATGCCGCGAGAGGTGCGCGCGATCCACAGTGCAGCGAGCGCTCCAACGCCGCGCGTTGGCACCTGCGATCTTGCGCGCAGCGCGCTCCAACTCAAAGTCGCATCTCGCACCCCAAGCGCACCCCCCAACCGTGCCGCCCGCACAGGTGGTTCAACCACCTCTGCCCGGAGGTCAAGAAAGGGTCGTGGTCGGCGGAGGAGGACCGGATCATCATGGAGAGCGTGCGGGTGCACGGGACCAAATGGAGCCAGATCGTGAAGCTTATGCCAGGTCGCACCGACAACGCCATCAAGAACCGGTACAACTCTGCGATGCGGCGTCAGAAGCGACTGCAAAAGCTCCACGATGCCGTCGAGCGTGGCGACGCGCCGCCGCCGCGCGCACGACCGAAGCTCCCCGGAACGCTCGGCGGCCTATCCTTGCCGATGTCCCCGCTTGGCGTGCCCGCCGCGCCCGCCGCGTCGGCGCTCGCCAGCTTGCATCTGCGTGCAGATGGCGTCGACCCGCCGGTAGTGACGGCTGTCGAGCTGATGGGGCCGCCGCCGCTGCCGCCCCCGCGTGCCAAGAAGCCATCCGCACCGAAGAAGGCTCGACAGAAGCGCGCCAAGGCTGAGGGCGGCATCGACGGCAAGCAGGAGGGCGGCATCGACGGCGCCGAGGGTACTCTGTTGGCTGCTGACGGCTACAGCGGTGCTGATGGCGGGGAGGGCAACGGGCAGCCCGCCAAGCGCAAGCGCGTTCGTGCGCCTCGCAAGAAGGTACCAGACGCGGCGAAACTCGTCGACGACCTGCAGGGGCCCGGGCTGTCGCCGCTGAGCGACGAGCACCGCGAGGCGCTCGTTTCGCTCCTCGCTCAGACGTCGCCGCAGGGTGCAGGCGGTGCGGCGCAGCATATCGAGGATCTGGTCGCACTCATGTCGAACGTCTCGCCGACTGCGCGCCTGCCGAGTGGGCTTTCACCGCTCGGCGACGACTCGGCCACGACGACGCCCTTCGACTTCTCGACGGCTCTGCAGGAGCTCGATCCGGGCGCCGCACAGGCCCTCGCGAATGCGCTTGAACGCTCGGGTGGCGCAGACGCAGCGCTGCAGTACGCGGCGCTCTCGCTGCCAGAAGGCTCTCCGACGGAGGTCACTGGGCGCTCTCCGAAGCGTCAGCGCACACGCTCGAAGCGCGGAAAGGCCGCTGACGCTATGGGCCGCCCCGCCGCGCGGTCAGCCACTGCACCGACGAAGCGCGGCGTCGTGCGTGGTGGTGGCGGCACCGCCGGCGGTGACGCCGGCGACGCCGCCGCCGTCGCCGTCGCTGCCGCCGCCGCCGCCGGTGGCCGTGGCGATGACGACGACGACAACCACGTAGTGGTACTCGACGCAGTCCCGGGCGCCAGCGACGGCGGCGGGGGCGTCGGTGACGAGAAACGACTCTCTGCAGGTTCGCTGCTCGAGATGCTCGAGACGAGCCCGTCGGTGGCATCCATCATCACGGACCACACGCTCGTCGAGCGCGACGACTGGCTCTCTGCGTACCCTGCGCAGGATGCGGCGCATCCAGCAAAGTTGTCGCCGGTGACCACGCCCGGCACTGACGGCCTGACCGACGCGCTGCTCACCGCCTTCTGACGCGGACGAGAGTGAGGTCTCGCAGAGCGGGAAACGGGGTGGGGAGGTTGTGCGCCAGCGCCGGATCTTCCGCAGCGCTGGTGGGGGTTTCGTGTGTGTGAAGCGAGGGCGCAAGCGCGGGTCCGACCATCACACGCGTGTTACGCAAAAGGACTCGCCGGTTGGCGCCAGACCGCGCGGAGAGGCAGCCGGAATTGAACATAAAGTATTTAATTAACAACAGAAGCTCCCCTAGGACGGAGCACATTCGGTCGGCGAGTTCTGCGGGCGGTGTCGATCGTCATTGCAGCTTCGAGACAACGCTGGCGGCGCCTGACTGCAGGCTCTTGGTGACGGTGGAGGTCAGGGCGGCGATCTGCTTACGGTCGATGTTCGGTGCGATCGCGGCAATCCCGCTGGCGACGCCGTCGGGCAGGGCCGACGCGGCGGCGGGCGCCGCGGCGCCGCCGCCGGCGGCGCGGCCAATCTCATCGATGAAAGAGCCGCAGTTGTGAACAGTCGTGCCGCCGAGGATGATGCGGACACCCGGGTTCGCCGAATTCATCTCGGCGACATAGCGCGCCTCCTCGTACGTGATACCTCCAACGACGAAGACGATGATCTCAGTGGGCGCTCGCCGCTTCGTCGCCGCGCCTCCTGCGGCGCCGCCAGCGCCAGCGCCGCCACCGCCCACCTCTGGGAAGGCGCCCTCCGAGAGAAGCCCTTTGGAAATCGCCTCCAGCGTTGCCGCCAGGTACGGGGTGTGCTGCGTGTACACGTTTGCGACACCCTTGATCGACTTCTGCATGGCCTTCTTCGTGACCGCGAGCCACGACTTGTTCGAGAAGAGATCACCGCTCCGACGGGCCGAGCCGTAGTTCTGCAGCACCAGCGGCACGAGCCTTTGCATCTGCTCCGGCAGCTGCTCAGTGAAGCGACGGATGCGGTTGGTCGCTTCCTTCTCGTAACGGAGCGCGTAAAGTAGAACAACGCGCAGCTTGTTCTCGGCGGATACTTGCGGGTTGCCCATCAACGACTCGACCTGAGGGACAGCCGAAGAGTGGTCCTCGGTGCACGCGAGCTCTTGCTCGACCTGCGACACCTGTCAGCGACGGAGATGGGGCGGCGATGTCCAACACGGAGGGAAATGCGGTCGAAAGCGAGTGCGTGCGGGAGGCGCCGCCGAGCAGCAGAAGGTGGGAGCTGGCGTTGGGTGCACCTCCATCAGCGCTCCCTGGTCGACAAGGCGATTGATCTCTCCGAGGAGGGTGACGTGCTTTGAGACATCGCCTGAAAGCTTGCGGAACTCCGGGTAAGACTCGACAAATGCCTGCATGTCCGCGATCGACGAGATCGATTTGGAGGAATTCGTCTTTGCCTGGAACGCGTCGAGCAGGGCCTTCACGTTCTCGGCGAGGTCGCCGTAGTTGAGGAAAAGATTCTTCGCATAGAACGAGTCCTGATGGCGCGAGGAGTGTCGGCAGGCGAGGATTGGGAGGACGCTAGGCAGCCTCGAGAATCGGTCGAGAACCGCCGGCGCCGTGTGTGGAGTGAGTGAGCACGCCTGCTCCGCGGAAAGCACAATCTGCTCGAGTTCTTTGGGGATGGCGGGGCGGCCGCGCAGGTCGACGCGGTTATTTGAGATCCCGATGAGCTCGTGCACCATCGCCTGGTAGGTCCATTGATTGAGCAGCGGCGTCACAGGATCATCCACTCTGTCGAGCACGAGAAGCAGTGGGGGCGCGTCGGCGCGCCGGAACGAGAAGAGTTCGCCCTCGGTGTCCATCGACACGACAACCGACTCGGCGATCCGCATCGCCCGTTCCGAGTTGTGCTGGAAGCGCACCTGCGACGCCGGGGCGGCGACGGGGAGTGTCGATCGATCGCTCACCGGGTGAGACGCGCGCGTGGACGCGGGCGGGCAGCGGCGACGCGCCTGCGGGCGGCGCTTCAGGGCGAGGAGCATCGCGCACACGCCCTGGTGGATGCGATCGAAGACCGCCTGGTCCCACACGTCGCCGCCGAGGCCGACGACAGACGGCACGTTGAGCGTGAATATCTCCTGGTGAATGGCGAGGAAGTCGGCATAGTACTCCTGGACCTGCTGCACCACCTCGTGCTCATCGGACTCGGCCAGGGCCTGAATGTGCCCATCACGCGTCAGGTTTGAGAAAAAGACATGATACTCGCCATACTTGGGTTCCTTGAACTCCTTTTGGAGGAGTCTCACGTTCTCGGCGGTCGGGCGCAAGAAGTACACCGCCTTCAAGTGCGGCATCTTCTCCGTGCGCTCTCGTTCGATCGCATCCACGAGGAAGACTTCATGCTGGAGCGCATCGGGATCGGGTGCACACGGGCGTCAGGTTCGAAAGGCCGTTGCACTTGCAGGTTCGGGGGAAGAGCCGCGGGCGGGGCTTTCATAGTGGCGGGGTGTGTGCACGCCTGCAAGATCTGCGTTTGGGTGTACACCATCGAGACAATGCCAGTGGTCTCGGAATCCATCACGAGAACTTTCATCCCGCCGACATCGGTCACCATCTTGCACACGTAGTCGCGGACAGCTTGCACCACCGAGAGGTTGCCGGAAGCTGAAGCACGCGTAGTCATTTTGTGCGAGGCGGGCAGCACGTCCCGGCGCACGTGAATGGCGAGTGGGACGGTGAACGCAAAAGCGAAGACCAGCCGGCCTCGAACCCGCAGGTTCGGTAGGCGTTGCGCTCCCTGCCGCGCAGAATTGAGCTGCGTCGCCGGATTGGTGATCGGCTTCGTGGGACAGGGTAGCGCCTGTCTGTAACCGAGCGGCACTAAGGAAGATGAATGGCTTCTGGGCTGTTTACGACTCGGGCTCCGTGTGCCGAGGTCGGGTCCGACCCAAGACGAGTGTCAACATAGCGGGGTTCGCGGAAGTAAACCCCGCTAGGTTGCTAACGAGGGGGGGAAAGCGTGCAGGCCGGAAACGGAACAGCGAAAACTCGCCGCACTCGTTAGTGGGCGGATAGCCTGACTGAACACAGCCCGAGCCCTCTGAGCAGTCTCCAGCTGTCGAACTCCTTTTGCAGCGGCCTCTCTCTGCCTGCCCTCGGGGGAGGTGGTGGGTGGTGGGTGGAGGGGATAGGAGGAAGGAGGAAGGGGATGGTAGTGTGGGGAGGAGGGAGGGGAGGCGCGCGGGTGAGTAGAAGAGTGGGAGGAGAATAAGAGGGGGAGGGGGTGGGGGGGTTGTTGTATTGTGTAGGAGAGTTCAGTTTTCAGTTCAGTTAGTTGAGGAGAGAAAATTAAATGCAGTGTAGAAGGTAGGAAATTTGTACCAAACGCTTTCTCTTTGTAGCACTTCCATGGAGTCCTGGGCGGCAGGGATCAACAATCCGCCCATCTGCAGCCCTCATCCCAAGTGTTGGCTCGAGCTCACCGACAAGCAGCACCGATACGCGAAGAATCTGCGGTGCTACTACCGTGAGTGGGAGCGGCTGGACCGGCCATGTGCGTTCTGGGATTGGCTTGACACAGCACCGCTCGTCTCGCTGCAGGAGTGCCCGCGCGAGAAGCTTCAGCGTGAGCGCGTCGCCTACCTCGATTGCGACGCCGAGCGTCTTCCGTATGTGGTCGAGGTGCACTCGGGGCACTTCTACCGCCCAGCGCACGCGGGTGGCGAGCGCTCACTCTTCTCGACGAGCGAGGGCGACTGGATCTTTGTCATGTCACCAGCGCGCGTGCTCTTCTGCAACCGCAAACGGAAAGCCTCGTTTCACCACACGAGCTTTCTCGGTGGCGGGCCGTGCCTTGCAGCGGGCCAGCTGATCGTCCAAGACGGAGTACTCTCTGAGCTTTACCTGCATTCTGGGCATTACCGGCCGACGGACCAGCACCTGCACCACCTGCTCGCGCATCTGCGCACTCTCGGTGTCGATCTCACCACCGTCAGCGTAGATGCGCAACGCACCTTCAAGGTGGCGCGCGCCGAAGGAAACGCTGCGAAGAAGGTGACCTCGATGATGCGCTCCGCCGCTTCGGTCCTCGCCTTCCTCGAGTCGAAGGCCGCGGCCGCGCGGCGCGGCTCGGTTTTCGACGAGCTGCGCGCCACCGCGGCGTGCCGCCGCCCGTCGTCTGACAACGGCGCAGCGGCCGGCGTTGGTGCCGACGACGGCGACGACCACCTCGCGCGACTTACGCGGGCGTGCCAGGTGAGCGCAGGCGACGCCGGCGACACCGCCGAGGGCAGCTTCGCCGCTGCGCCGCTCGAGGCCGACGCCAGTGCTACCGAGCGGTTTATGGACCGTGCTCTCGCCGCGCCAGGCACGACGAGCGTACCGCGCGCTGACGCAGCGCCGCCTGGCAGCAGCACGGGCGAGCCGATCGACGCCGTCAGTGCCGAGCTCACTGACTCCTCTAGCGACGACGAGGCCGAGGGCGGTTGACACGCTCCCGTACGTACAGGGATGTGGGAATGGGAGCGCACTAGCCGTGTTTAGAGTAACGGATCTAGCATATCATCTATGAACCACGCCGCTGCGATCGATGAAGCAGCGAACCAGGGGTGCGATAGTCACCGTGACCACAGTACTCTACGGTAGCTCTGCAAGCCTGCTTCTCCACGCTCCTACAACGCGAACGCAACGGTCGATGGGCCGCTCGCAACGTATGCCTCTCAGCGAAATGGACTACGTGGAGGAGCTCCACGCACAGGCGGCGGCAAAACAGCGCGAGAGGCAGCAAGCGAAACTGCTCGAGCGCGCCGAGAATTTGCAGCACATGGCGGCTCTTGCGGGCGACGCGGCCGATTCTGACCT
>Ga0163111_10002779_pt1 | contig 11185 bp, 9 predicted proteins | sample CRUFie1St18metaG_FD_109645 | JGI IMG/M metagenome (GOLD analysis project Ga0163111, IMG submission 109645) | Marine microbial communities from the Costa Rica Dome - CRUD Field 142mm St18 metaG | ecosystem: Environmental > Aquatic > Marine > Oceanic > Photic zone | place: Costa Rica: the Eastern... | reverse complement strand
TAGGACATGTTCCTCTCATCAAGGGCAAAGTAGCTGAGCTACCTGGATGAAGAATTGATCCTTGACCCTCAACTATCACAATATCTTTATCTTTTTGATCTAATACTGCAGATTCAACTGCACCGCATGCATGATCTAATTTGTATGCATCAAGGGGAATTCCAGACCCAGTAATTGTTATTCCAACTTGACCTGTTGCAACAAAGCCAACATTTATATTCTTATTTATTAAATATGAATAGAGTTCAAGCCCAACAGTCATTTTTCCTGCTGCCATATCAGTTCCAATCATGAGGACTCTCTTGTTTTTCAGATCAGATGCCTTCGCTGAACCTATTTTAGGAGTAAACTGTGGAACTCTTGTGTCCCAAATCCATTGTTCTTTGTTTACTCTATATTTTGAAAAATCTGGATTAACTTGATCATGAAGTCCGTTAATTATGGACATTCCCATTTCTAAGGATTCTTTAATGAAAGCGTCCCAAGACTTTGGCCTAATACCACCTGAAGTCAAAACACCAAGAAGAACAACATTAGCACCTAATTCCCTAGCATCTTTTAAACAATTAACAATTGGAATATCTTTTTTTATAAAGGAAACGTCAGAAATTGTTTTCCCAGCATAAATAGAATCGATAACACAAACAATATCGTTTTTTAAATATCTTAAGGCGCTAATACCCATTTTGCCAAAGTCGTCATCTATAGAAGCCTCCATCCATATTGCAATTTTATCCGTTGATTTAAGCATGATTTTCAGTTTTTAACTTTGCGCCATGTCCTGGTATATCATTTATCATTGTTACCCCCTGAACCATAAAAGATCCCTCGCTAGGGTCTGGATCTAGGTTATAATGTGAGTCAAGATCTATATAATCTATTATGCCTGAAATAGAAGCCCCAGCCGAAATGCTTACTGAAGATTCACTCATACACCCTATCATAGTTTTTAGATTATGGGCTTTCGCTACATTTAATATCTTGATAGCTTCCGTTATTCCACCACATTTCATAAGCTTTAAATTAACACCATCGACATAATGATAATTTCTGGAAACATCCTCTGATGTTCTGCATGATTCGTCTATAAAAATTGGAAGAGACCTTCCTTCAAATAAGTATTTTAAATTGTCCTCGTCTCCTTCAACTAAAGGTTGTTCAATATATTCTGCTTTTCTCTCTGCAAGCCATTTCATCATAATTTTTGCTTCTTCAACACTCCATCCACCATTTGCGTCAACTCTTATGGAAATATTTGAATTCTTAGTAGAATCCAAAACTTGAGAATAAATTAACTTGTCGTATTCAATACCATCTGGAGAACCTAATTTGACTTTTAGAGCCTTAACCTCGGGATTGGCAATAATAGTTTCAACTCTTTCTTTGATGACTTCTGGTGGGTTAATCCCAACTGTAATTGAGGTTGGTATTCTCGGAGATGGAAGTCCTAAATATTGATACAATGGCATTCTTGCTTTTTGAGCGTGCCAATCCCAAAGTGCAATATCAAGTGCTGCATAAGCACAAGGCGGAATGTTTAATTCTTTGCTCCTTTGATGTATCTCATAAATAGATAAATTCTCTAAACCTGAGTCAATTAGCTGTTGCAATGAAACTTCCACTTCTAATGGATTAGCTGCACCTTCATTTATTCCAGGTGCTGACTCTCCCCATGAAGTAATGCCATGTTTAGTTAGCTCGATGTAAAGGTTTTCAGATTCATAGTGAACACCTCTACTTATTTGAAGAGGATGTTTTTTTTTTAAATTGACCTTATGAAAATTTATTATCATCTTTAAGAGAGTGATAATCTAAGATAATAGTTTTCCTCTATTTTTTTCTTTAAATGCATCAAGAGTTTCTCTCTTATAAATCGGAGTTCTATTTCTTCTAGCAATCCATTTAAGCTTACCCTTTAAATGATATCTGGTTAGAGTACTTTCACTTATACCAATATATTCAGCAGCCTGTTTTCTTGGAAGATAGTTTATATGGTCTGGAATATCAGAAATATCATAGCTTGAGGAAGAAATTTCAAGGTAACTTCTTTCAATTTCAACATCTTCTCTTTTCACTCTCCTACCATTAACATAAACAGATCTTACGCCATGTGGAAAATTATCAATTTGATCTTGCTCTAGCCAGCTTTTAGACATCTTAATTTAAATTGGTTTACTATAAAAATATAGATAGCTAGCAAATTTATAAAAAAAAAATTATTTTTATGTACTTAGCTAATAATTAATCCTTTACAATTAGCTTTATTACTATTTCTATACTTATCCTTTTTTTGATAGTAAAGAATTTTTATAAATAACTCAAGGATAAAAATTATAACTAATCCAATAGCTTAATTTTTGTAATTTTAAAAAAATTTAGAATTTGAAAAAGTTTGTTTTTAATACATTGTGTTGTTTTTTATTATTTGGATGTAGCCCAGGTATTTCAAACAAAACATATAGTTCTAATTTAGAGTCTTTTCAGCTTAAAACTTCATTTGTAGACTTAAATAATAAAAATTTTGATCTAACTATATTCAGAGAGGGGAAAGTTGTAATAAATTACTGGGCTACATGGTGTGCTCCATGCATAAGAGAAATGCCCAGTATTAAAAGAGCTGAAAAATTATTAGAAAATTATGGGTATACTTTTTTTCTTGTTTCTGATGAAACGATTTCTAAGATATCCCAGTTTAAAAAAGAAAGGAACTTTGAATTCAATTTCTTGAAATCAAGCAAATCACTTGAGACTTTAGGTATTTATTCTATGCCTACATCATACATTTTTGATGAAAATGGCCAGTTAATTGAAACTATTGTTGGTGCTATTGAATGGGATAGTGAGGAAATGATTAATAAATTAAAGATGCTTTAAAATGAAAAAAATTGCTATTACTTTATATTTATTTTGTATTCTTTCTTGTACGTCTAATGATATTAAAATAGAAGAAATATCTTTTTTATACGATAACAGTAATGCACAACCAAGTTTAGTATCAAATAATGGCTTATTATCATTGACTTGGATTTCTTCTGATAAGGATATGAATGCTAGTTTGAATTTTAGACAATTTCAAAATCAAGAATGGACGAATACGCTAACATTAGCAACTGGTTCTAACTGGTTTGTTAATTGGGCTGATTTCCCAACACATGCTATTAGTGGAGATAGAATTTTAACAAGCTACTTAAAAAAATCTGCTTCCGGCACATATACCTATGATGTTTTTTTAAGTCTTCGAGATCTATCGGGAAATAAAATAAAAGATGATTTTATATTAAATACTGATGGGTTTAAAGCTGAACATGGTTTTGTGAGTATTGTTGCAAAAGATAGTGAAGGATTCTTTGTTAGTTGGTTAGATGGAAGAAATACAGTAGAGAAGGATATCAACGGGAACCACAAACCTATGACCATTAGATTTGCAGAAATTACTAGTGCTGGGGATATTGTAAATGAGAATGAACTTGATTCATCTGTTTGTGATTGTTGTCAAACGTCAATAACATACACTGATAAAGGGCCTATAGTTGTATATAGAGATCGAAGTAAAGAAGAAGTTCGAGATATATATGTAACAAGAAACATAGATAGTGTTTGGGAAACTCCACTTCCAGTTCATAATGACGGATGGGTAATATATGGGTGCCCAGTTAATGGGCCAAAGGTTGTTGCTAATTCAAATAATGTCGCCATAGGTTGGTTTACAGCTTCTAATGCAAAACCAAAAGTTAATCTCTCATTTTCAGAATTATATGGATCTTCTTTTGATGATCCTATAAATATTAATGACCATGATGCAATAGGTAGAGTTGATGTAGCTTTTTTAAACGAGCAGGAAGTACTGGTTAGTTATATGGAAGTTGAAGATTTTGAAACATATTTAAGAATAAAAAAAGTTTCAATAAACGGAGATGTTTCAAAACCAATAACTATTTCAAAAATTAATGGTGGACGAAGTTCAGGAGTACCACAATTAGAAATACTTGAAGACGACATTTTTATTGTTTGGACTGTCTTTGAAAATGGAAATAATCAATTAAAAACAGTAAAATTTAGTTCTAAAGATATCTAAACAATTGAAAAATTATTACTTCATAATACTTTTTATAATTTTCGGTTGTTCAAACGGGCAAGAAAATGGAGAGTATGAAAATGCTGTGATCCTTGAATCCATAATCTTACCAAAAGTCATAAACGAGACCTCTGGATTAGAAATTCTAAATGAAGTTTTTATAACTCATAATGATTCTGGTGATAAGTCAAATCTATATTTTTTTAATCTTAATGGTGAAATCATAGATACAATAAGGTTAGAAGAAAACTCTTTTTGGGAAGTCTATAATAATGATTGGGAAGATATTACAGCTGATGAAAATTATATATTTATTGCAGATACAGGGAATAATTTTGGTAATAGAAAGAATCTAAACATTATAAAAGTTAAAAAAAGTGATTTTAGTATTAATGGTAAAATTGATTTTTCTTATAAAAACCAAGATACATTTCTTCCAAGACCAAAACATAAATTTGATGCTGAAACATTGTTTATAATTGAAGATAAAATAGCTATTTTATCTAAGGACAGAAGTAACCTGAATACTGATTTATATTTAATTGATAAAGAAGGTGCTTTTGAACAAATACTTGAAAGCAAAATTACATTCAATGTAAATTCTTTAATTACTGGTGGCGACTATAATATAGGTCTAGGCCTTCTTGCACTTGTAGGCTATAACTCCATAGGCAGTCAGTTCTTGATATTATTTGAAAACTTTAATTTGAAAGAATTAAGTGAGAAAAAATTTAAAAAATATATAATACCTCTTAGACCAGCACAAATTGAAGCAATAAAGATAATTGATAGTAAAACTTTTTGGATTACAACAGAGGATGAAGGTCTTGGCAGCCCATATATGTATAAAATCGGGGTGGAATAAAAAACGCTCCTAACAAAACCAATTAACAAAAATTCAAAATTAACCTAGCTAAAAAAAGGACTAAAAATGACCTAGGAGCGTTTGTATTTATATCTAAATTTAAGTTTAAAATCTGAGGTATTTTTTTAAAGAAAAGTTAAAATTAGTTAAATAAATATGTTAGGCTAATTTTTAAAAAGGGATGTCTTTTTGTTCGCTGATTTTTTGTGTCTTTAGAACTAGAATTATAAGAGGTTAAGACTTGTAAGTTATTAAACCTTTTTTTTAAACCTAACGTAAAAATATTTCTATAATTATTTGATTCCATAACTAATTCTGCTCTATCGTTAAATAAACTACCCTCAAGTTTATAGTCATGTAAGAAATATTCCAGTTTTGTTCCAATAAATAAAGAAAATTTAGAATCAATATTCGTAATATAATTATTAGAGAAACCAAACCAGGGTAGATCACCAATGTAGATACCAAGCTCAAGGCCTGACATTATTTGATATGTCCCTAGTCTTGAATATAATTCTGATGTAAAATTAATATTATCTATTATTTTTAGCCCTTTAAAATAGCTGGCAAATAAATTAAGTTGAAGTTCTTGTGGCATTTGTGATTCCCATTTAAGGTGAGGTAAGTTTAAAACTAAATCATGATAAAGATTTTGCATACCTCTGGCTAACGATCCATCCCCAGTAATACCTAACTGACCTCCTAAGGAATAGCTTGAATGAGAAGAAATCTTTTGTAATTTTTGGTATTCTAAAAATAAGTATCCACTATATGGATAATCATATTTTTCCGGGTTAGATTCATATCTCATTGATGGGGTGAAAATAAATTGTCCAAGAGTTAATTCATTATAGATTTCTTCGTTGTCTTCCTTTGGTGAAATAAGTCTTAGAAAGATCCCGCTCGAATAGTAAAAATCTCTATCAAAATAAAGATCATTATCTACATCCAAGTTTATTTGTTCTTGTGATATAACCTGAGTAGGTAATAAAAAAAATAAAGCTGACAAAAACGATAAGGAAAAAAATTTCGTCAATTGAATTAATTTTACTCTAATTTAATGTTTTTATAATTCTGTATGATTAAAATTGAACTTGCAAAGCTTAGTGATTTAGATAGAGTTAAAGAAATTGCTGAAGCTTGTGCTAAAAAAATGATAGAGAATAAGATTTATCAATGGAATAAAAAATATCCAAGCAAAGAGATATTTAGAGAAGATATTAAAAATAATTCTTTATATGTGTCTATTATTAATTTCGAAATAGTTGGCTGTATTATGTTTTCACCATATAAAGATGATGTTTACAATGATGTAAATTGGATTTCAAATGATAGTAATAACTTATATATCCACAGGCTAGCTGTACATCCAGAATTTCAAAAAAGAGGTATCGCTAGAAAAATGATGGACTATGCTGAGGACTATGCAAGATCAAAAGACTATAATTCCATTAGGTTAGATACTTTTAGCCAAAATCAAAGAAATAACAAGTTTTATAAGTGTAGGGGATACACTAAGTTAGGTGATGTATTTTTTCCAAATCAAAGCACATTTCCTTTTCACTGTTATGAAAAAATAATAGATTAAAATCCTAACTCCTCAAGATCTTTCTTCTTTACTGAACTTTCAATATTAATATTTTCACAGTCTAGTGGTATTGTTAAAACCCTAGGAGCTGGAAAATCATCAGATGATATGCCTAAATCTGGGTTTGAATATGCACCTTTCATATACTGGGCCCAAATAGGTAAAGCCATAGTGGCACCTTGACCAAAAGCAATATCCTCAAAATGTACTGATCTATCTTCTCCGCCTACCCATACTCCAGTAACTAAATTTGGAACCATTCCCATAAACCATCCATCACTTTGGTTTTGAGTTGTTCCAGTTTTGCCAGCAATAGAATTTTTAAAGGCATAAGGATAACCCGTTATCAAATTTTTATAAATATAACTAGTTTTCTCAAGGCCTGAGTGTCTTAACCTTCCCCCAGAACCATAGTTAGTAACACCCTCCATTAGGTTAAGAGTAACATAAGCTGCTTCTTCACTTAAAACATCATTAGTCTTTGGAATAACTTCAAAAATTGGAACTCCGTTTTTATCTTCAATTCTTGTTATAAAAATTGGCTCAATGTAAATACCTTTATTAACAAATGTACTATAGGCTCCAACCATCTCATACAAACTTATATCAGGTGTTCCTAGTGCTATTGACGGAACCTCTGGCAAATAAGATTTGATACCCATCTTTTTCATTAGGGTTACAACTGCTTTAGGGCCAACTTGATCCATTAACCTTGCGCTAATCGTATTAATAGAATTTGCTAATGCATTTTTTAGGTTTCTTGTTTGGCCATATTTATCATTTGAATTATTTGGACACCATGCATTCATATTACCATGTTTCATAGGCTCAATACAATAGAGTGCATCGGGAACAGTATAACATGGTGAAAGTTTTAGCTGGTCAATAGCAGTTGCGTATAAAAAGGGTTTAAATGTAGAGCCAATTTGTCTTCTTCCCTGCTTTACCTGATCATATTGAAAATGCTTATAATTAAAGCCTCCAACCCATGCCTTTACATGTCCTGTTTGAGGTTCCATTGACATCATAGATGCTCTTAAATAATATTTATAATATCTTATTGAATCTATAGGTCTCATTAAAGTATCTATCTCCCCATTCCATGAAAAAACTTTCATGGGAGTTTCTACTTGAAATGATTTCCAAATTTCATCCTCATCTTTGCCGGATAATTTCATTTTTCTCCATCTCTCAGACCTCATAGCTGAAACCTTAAGAAGTGTATCTATCTGACCTCTTCTTAAATCTCTAAAAGGTGGTGTTGGATTTTTTCTGGTTCTCCTATTTTGAGAAAAAAATTCTGATTGAAGATTTTTCATATGGTTATTCACAGATTGCTCAGCAATTAATTGAAGTCTAGAGTCAATAGTAGTATAAATTCTTAATCCATCTCTGTATAAGTTATATCTTGACCCATCGTCTTTAGGGTTTTCTCTCAACCAGTTTCCCATAAACTCTTGTAAGTATGCTCTAAAATATGTAGCTAGCCCTTCTCTATGTGATTCAGGTGTATAATCAATATTAAGTGGAAGGGCTGATAAGGAGTCTCTTTCTTTCTCTGTAATCATTTGATTCCTATGCATCTGCTTAAATACCACATTCCTTCTCTCAATTACAAGTTCTGGCCTTCTTAAAGGATTATATAATGATGAATTTTTTAACATACCAACTAACATTGCAGCATCCTCAATTAAAAGACTGTCAGGGGTTTTATTAAAATAAATTTTTGACGCTGATCTAACTCCATCTGCTGCATAATTAAAATCATAGATGTTCAAATACATTGCAATCATTTCGTTCTTTGTGTATCTTTTTTCTATCTGAATGGCTAAAACCCACTCTTTAGCTTTTTGAAGAACAGCTTGAAGAATATTTCTTGATCTAACTCCAACAAAAAGTTGTCTCGCTAATTGTTGTGATATAGTACTTGCCCCTCCTCTTGTATTTAAGAATGCTAGTGCCCTCAATGTTGATCTAATGTCTATACCAGGATGATCGTAAAACCTTTCATCCTCAGTTGCAATTAGAGCATCAACTAAGTGTTTTGGAAGCTCATTAAAGGTAATGGGTGTTCTATTGTCATCAAAATAAAACTTCCCCAATATCTCTCCATCTGAGGAAAGTATTTGAGTTGCTAAGTTTGTATTTGGATTTTCCAACTGCTCAAATTCAGGCATTTCTCCAAATACTCCATTTGCAGCAAGAATAAATAGTCCAAAGAAAGAAATCATTCCTGTTATTACTAAAAACCACATTAATCTTATAGTAAGTTTTGTTTTCATATTAACTTAACTTATACTTCAACTTGTTAAATCTACCTTTTTTAAAAATTATATTACTGTTGTGCTTTCCTTTTCTCAGCTTTTTTTGTTCTTCATATGAAAGTTCAATTATGCTGCTGCACTCATCTGAACAACAATTATTCATTTTTTTTCTACATTTTTCACATTGAATAAATAGTAAATGACATGATTCATTTGCACAATTAACATGTGAGTCACATGGATCTCCACATTGATGACAATTAGAGACAATATCTTCAGACACTCTCTCACTTCTTCTTTCATCAAACACAAAATTTTTACCAAGAAAATTATTCTTTAGGTTTCTTTCTTTTACCTGTCTTGCATATTCAATAATCCCCCCCTGAAGTTGATAAACATTTTTTAAGCCTTTATGTTTTAAATAAGCGCTTGCTTTTTCACATCTAATACCTCCAGTACAATACATCAAATAATTTTTCTTAGGACCATTTTTCTCTAATTCATTATCAATTCTTTCAAGGGATTGACGAAATGTATCTACATCTGGTTTGATGGCACCTCTAAAAAATCCTATTTCACTTTCATAATGATTTCGCATATCTATACATACTGTATTTTCATCGTCAAGCATTTTATTAAAGTTCTCTGCATCCAAATGCTCCCCAATGTTAGTAACGTCAAAAGTATTATCATCCAAACCATCTGCAACTATTTTTTTTCTTATTTTGATTGTTAGTTTAAGGAAGGATTTATTGTAATGTTCAAGTGCAAAATTTAATTTTACAGCACTAAGTGGAATAATATCTTGTATAGTGGCTCTAAATTTATTAATGTTTTCTTTTGGAACGGATATCTGTGCATTAATTCCTTCATTGGCAATATAAATTCTACCTAAAATGTCTAGCTTGGCCCATATTATATATAAGTTCTCTCTAAATAAAACTGGATTACCAAGTTTAAAATATTTGTAAAAGGATAGGGTAATTCTTTCTTGAGAACTTTTATCTATAATTCTGGCACGATCATTAGCGCTAAGTTTATTGTACAGTTGCATGCTATACTAATATAGAAGACAAAATTACAACTTTTTAATAACCTTACATGTATTTATGTAAGTCTAGGATATCTTGCATTGTCGATTTGAACTGAGAGAATTTTGTTTCTTAATCATCAAGCCCCTCTTGAGGTGATCCAATAAGTAATAACTGTGTCTGCCTTCCGTTTATATATCTAAATCCATCCTCTCCAAAAAAACCAGGAACTTCCAGCATTATTCTGATATCTTTTTTCCATTCTGGAATATATACTGTGGTATTTAACTCAATAGCATAAGCAGTATTATATTGAAGAGGGTGGTCTCCTGTAAAAGGTACTCCACCTTGAGAGTCCCACATACCAATTGTTGTTCCAGCAGAATGACCGTATGTACCAAGTGGATGAGTATATATAGAAGGTCTTAACCCTTCAGCTCTTCCTTCCTCCAAAGATTTCTTTAGAATTTCATTTCCAGTAGCTCCATATTTAAAATTGTTAGTAAAAATATCCTGAACTCTATTTCCTTCACCCATTGCATCAACAAGAAAATCAGGTGCACTTTTCTCACCTGGCTTTAGAATATATCCAAGTTCTTGAGTATCTGTATTTAAGGTCAAATATGTTATTCCAAAATCACAATGGATAAGATCTCCTGGTTGGATTATATCTAATTTTGATTTATTATCAAATGCATACAAGTCACTATTGTCTTTCCTTTGTACATCAACAGTTGGATGAAACCATGTTTGTAATCCTAATTCTAAAACCTTTTCTCTCATCCACCAAACTACATCATCAGTTGATGTTATTCCGGGGGTTATAACTTTAGTTGAAAATGCTTCCCTAATAATTGAACTGCTTATTTCCACAAGTTGTGAATATACAGTCATCTCGAGTTCTGTTCTTGTCTCAATCCAAGCTATTGCAAGATCCTCAGCTGATACAACTCTATTTTTAAATTTTTGAGGAAGTATATTATAGAACTGATCATAATGATATTTACTCAATCCATCTGCAAGTGGCTCAAAACTTGATACATTAATTCCTATTTTTTTAGGATTTTTGCTAACGATATAATCTTTTAAAGCCTCCCATTGATTTGGTTGCTCCTCTTTGTTCCATATTGAGGGGATATTTTCTCCAAATGCGTATCTAGCTATCGCAACTGATTCGAATTCTTTAGATTTAGAGTCTAAAGAGAAAACAACAATTGTTGTTCTCCTAGCGTTAAGCCATGTTGGTGGTAACATTGTTTTAATTATTGGATCCTCATTATACTCTCTTGCGATTAATACCCACAAATCGATCCCGGTTTTTTCCATAAGCTTTGGTAAAAGATTATTTAATCTATCTTTTTG
>Ga0163111_10002778_pt1 | contig 11185 bp, 8 predicted proteins | sample CRUFie1St18metaG_FD_109645 | JGI IMG/M metagenome (GOLD analysis project Ga0163111, IMG submission 109645) | Marine microbial communities from the Costa Rica Dome - CRUD Field 142mm St18 metaG | ecosystem: Environmental > Aquatic > Marine > Oceanic > Photic zone | place: Costa Rica: the Eastern... | reverse complement strand
TTCTTTGTGGGTACAGCAACACAGGCTCAATATGCTGACTTGGCTGAGAAGTATGAAGCAGACGCAGAGTATGAACCAGGTACTGTTTTAGTAATTGGTGGAGATAAAGAAGTTACAGTAACAGATGAGCCAGGCAGTTATGCAGTAGTAGGAGTTGTAAGTACAGATCCTGCATATTTAATGAATTCAGAGGCAGAAGGTGTAGCAATAGCATTACGTGGTAGAATACCATGTAAAGTTGCAGGTACATGTAAAAAAGGAGATGTACTAATAACCAGTAATACACCAGGACACGCCATGGTTGCAGTAGCACCAAACAAATTAAGTCCATTACAAATTATAGGCAGAGCATTAGCACATAAAACAGAAGCGGCTCCAGGACTGGTAGAAATAATAGTATAAAAAGATAGAAAAAGGATAAATAACATTATGTCAAATGAAATGAGAAATTTAATAAACCTAGTAGAAGAAGCACAAATTAATTCTTATCTAGATCGTCTTAAAGTTGCAGAAACTCAGGAAGAGTACAACAGCATAATCAGTGAAGCAGAGTTGTATGAAGCACCTGGCATGGTGGATAAAATTAAAAAAACTGCTATGGGATTAGGATTAGCAGGTGCTATGGCAATGGGCGGCCAAGCAATGGCTGACGAACCAGCAAGTGCAGATCCTGGTGCAGACGCAAATGCCCCTCAGGCACAGCAGATAGATCAAGCCCATTTTAAACAAATAGAGGCAAAATATCCTGATGCTTTCGGTTTTCAAGCCTATGCATGGTCTAGAAATAGTTATGGTACCAATTTCTCAGGACAATATGCTTTTGCAAGAAATGATTACAAAACAATTACTAAAAATATGCAAGGTATAGATAAAAATCTACAAAATATTATTTTAAAAGATGCTAAAATGCATTATGACGCAGTTGAAAAAGAAGTTGCACTATATGATAAATTACTAAAACAAATTGAAGCAGAAAGAGAAAAGTTTGGTCAAGTTAAAAAAGAAACCAGAAGAGCCGCAGAAAAACAAGGTAAAGTTGTAGGTGAAAAAGGTTCAGCATATGAATGGTATGTGAAGTTTTTTGTTAAAAAAGATGAACAAAGATTAAATCGTATAATTGCTGGTATGGATAACCCTCAACGTGGTGCATTTGGTGGTAATTTTGGATCTGTAACTGGTGGCGGTAAAACTGCAGATGCTATGGCAATGGCAACTATAGAAAAACTCAAAAACAGTCAAAAACCAGGTAGATAAACCACATGAAAGTTCTCAGGACTGATACTCCTCGAGACATCACGTTACATGATGGCGAATATCCTGCCAATCTCGAACCCACAGACGTTGTAGAAATTTTCGAAACCCCCCTTACAGGAAGTTATAATTGGGACTACACAGTTCAGGATAATCGTATCAAAAAATTATATGAACTAGGTAAAAAACTAAACTGGAATGTGGAAGTTGATGTTGATTGGTCTCCAGAATATAAAGGCATGGACCCAGAAGAGTTTGAGTTTGAAAATACTCAATGGGACAAACATCCTGTGTTTAACAAAATGGATAAAGAAACTAAGTTAGAGTTTCTTACAGATTTAAACAGTTGGGCACTCAGTCAGTTTTTACATGGCGAGCAAGGTGCTTTATTAGTAGCAAGTCAGTTGGCCAGTTGTGCGCCTACATTCAATGCTAAACTGTATGCGGCAAGTCAAACATTTGACGAAGCCAGACATGTAGAAGCATTTAACAAATATTTACAAACCAGAATACAACGTACATGGCCTATAGGCAGAGCCCTAAAAGGATTACTGGATAAAATACTTACAGATCCACGTTGGGACTTAAAATTTATTGGTATGCAAGTTGTTATAGAAGGACTAGCACTTGCGGCCTTTAATGCAAGTAAAAATGCAACAAAGGACCCTGTATTATATCAAATGCTAGATTACATTATTAGAGACGAAGCCAGACACGTTACATTTGGTATAAACTATCTAACAGACTATGTGCAAACACTTACACAAGAAGAACAAATAGACAGAGCAAATTTTGCCTTAGAGGCATGTACTGTAAGCAGAAACAGATTAAGGGCATATGACGTTTGGGAAAAATATGGTATGGATCTAGCATTTACAGAAGAATACCAAAAAGAAAATATTTTCCAAACACAATTTCAAGATGTGCTATTCAGCAGAATTATGCCTAACCTTAAAAAGATAGGTCTTTTACGTGACGAACTTATACCTGAATATGAAAAATTAGGTGTAATGGGTTACGCAGATGGTGACAGTGATTATGAAACCAGTTGGGAAGAATTATCTAAGCCACTTAAAACTAGTTAAAAAGATAAATAGTATTGAACGGGAAGACTGTGTCGACAGTTGACACAGACAGTAGTTTTACAATTACTGAACTGAACGGAAAAAAGAATGGCAATTTTTGGAAATTTTAAAGGTACCACGCAATCTGATTTTAAGATCGGTAAAAGTACGGGTAATAAATTAAGTACCGGTACAGAGCCATCTAGCGACCAATCTGCGGGTGACTTGTTCTTAGACAGTTCTAATTCAACGGTTAAAGTCTATAATGGTAGTAGTTGGCAAAATATAGGAAGTACCTTACCAGAATTGAATGTCGACAGTGGAACACTATTTGTTGATTCCTCTAACGACACAGTCTCCGTTGGCTCAACCTCGAGCAACGAAAAATTATTTGTAAATGGAAATTTAAGATTAGGAACGAATCCTAGTTTGCAATTTGCAGGTGCTTACTTAGATTTACATCATGCAAATGGAACGGCTACACAATTAAGAGTAAGAGATAACAGTAGTGGTAGTGACCCAATATTTAAAATTTACAATGCTAATAACTCATCAGAAGTTTTTAAAATAGAAGGTAATGAAGTCCTTTATTCAGATAATGTAAAAGCAAAATTCGGTACAAGCGGCGATTTAGAAATATATCACAATGGTAACAACAGTTTTATTGACGATACTGGAACAGGTTCACTGTTTATAAGATCCGGCACAACTTATTTCCAAAATTTAGCAGGTACTAAAACCAGCATACAAACTAACTCAGGTGGTGCTCAACAATTTTTCCATAACAATAGTGTTAAGTTGGCAACAAGTGCCACAGGTATAACTGTAACAGGAACAATAAATGTAAACAGTGAATACAGTTTACCATCAGCAGACGGTTCTGCTAATGAAGTATTAAAAACAGATGGCTCAGGCACACTTAGTTTTGGTGCCATACCTGCAAGTGGAAGTAATACACAGGTTCAGTTTAATGACGGTGGAGATTTAGCAGGAGATTCAGATTTTACTTTTGATAAATCTGATAATACTTTAACAGTAACAAATTTAGACGTAACAGGTGTTTTTAGTCATGTAGAAGATTACGGACTTGTTACACAGGCCGCAAATACAACAGTAGATTATGGTCCTATTACTACAGATGACAGAATGCCCACAGCACATGACAGTTATACTGTTAGTGAAGCAGGTAGTATTACAGGCATGAGTGCGGGAGATATGATATTTGTAAGTGATGAGACAGGTGGTGCCACTATGGCTTTTTATGATGGCTCTAATTGGAGAAGAGTACAAGACAGAGCAATAATTAGTTAGGTAAGAAATGCCAAGAGCAAAAAAGACACAGACTACTAAAAAGAAAGAACCAACACTAAAACAACTTGTTAAGCAAGAGGTTCAAAAACAACTGGAAGAAGCATTATTAAATATAGAATTTGATAATCCAGAAAGTGATGTAGATATTAGTAGTATAGAAAAAAATATAGAAAAAAAGTTACAGCAAGGCATTAAAGAAATAAAAGATATATCTATCCCTAAAGAATTAAAATGGGAAAGAGCAGAATTAAATCTAACTGGAGAAAAAAATTTTAGACTATCATCTGAACTTGACGGATTTTTGATAGCATCAGAAGGTAAAAGTTATTTTACTATTAATAGGTCAGGAGCAATAGGTTTAGGATTAAGGGCACCTAAGGCATATGGACCAGGAAGTGTACATATAAGATCCAATTATCCTAGTGAAGCACCTATACCCTCAAGTGGGTTACATAGCACTAGAGGACTTATTGTAGAAGGTGACGGAGATGATGAAAAAACTTTTAGTTTGAGAACAATAAGCAGACAGAATAGACAAGGATTTAATGTAACAAGTGATGGCAGATTAATATTTGGAGATGTTGAAGATAAAAGATTAAGCAAAGTATATTTAAAAGGCTCCCAATGTCATGGAGATATGATTAATAGTTTTGCACCAAGCAAACATTATGAAGGTAACTTTTTAAATTTACAAAGTGGTTCAGCACCAAGACGCAGTTTTAATTTTTTAAATGCTCAAGTATATAATGAATACAATAATGATCCTGCAGGATTAGATGTATTTAGGATAGATGGTGAAGGTTCAGTATTTACTGAAACAGGTTATCTAAGTAACCATACAGCATACGCAGAAATATTTGAATGGGCAGACGGCAATACTAAAAATGAACGTAGATATGGTTTTGCTGTTACATTAGATACAGAAGGTAAATTACATATTGCAGACAGTAATGAAAATGTAATAGGTGTTGTGGTACAGCATTCTGCAATAGTTGGAAATGCAGGTTGGAATGCCTGGAAAGAAAAATATAAATTAGGAGAAGATGGAAATCCTGTCAAAGAAAATACAGAAGTTGTAGAGTGGATAGACCATGAAGGTAAACTACATAGTTATTATGTTGATAGTTTAGATCCTACTTTTGCACTTCCAGAAAGTGCAGTAATTTATGAAACATTAGAAGACGGTTCTCAAATAGAAGTTTGTAAATTTTACGAAAGATATGAATTAGACCAAGAGTACACAAACCGTTTAGACAGAGGATGGACTAGGGTAGCAATGATAGGTTCAGTTGCTATGTATAAAGGACAATATGCAAATGATAGGTGGCTCAAAATAAAAAATATTAATACTGAGTTAGAACATTGGATATTAAGATAAATGATAAATACAAATAAAGATTATTGCTTTATTTTTAATTTAGGGGAATAAAATGGCAACAGCAATTCAAAGGAGACGTGGTACCGCCACCCAACACGGTTCGTTTACAGGACTGGCTGGTGAGATTACGATCGATACAACGAACAATACGATCAGAGTCCATGATGGTTCAACAGCAGGTGGACACAGACTGGCAAAACATTCTGAAATAGAATCACTAGGTGCAGGTGATATTACAGCCATTGTTGCAGGAGCAGGTTTAACTGGTGACGCAACAAGTGGTGACGCAACATTAAATGTTGTAGGTGGATATGGTATTACTGCAAATGCAAATGATATAGAATTAAGTAACTCAGACGTAAGAGGCTTGTTTAGTGCAAGTGGAGACTTATCATATAACAGTACATCTGGTGCATTTAGTTTTACAAATGACGCAGGTGACATAGAAGGTGTTACTGCAGGAAATGGATTAAGTGGAGGCGGTACATCAGGTACTGTTACATTAGCACTTGATCTTAACGAATTATCAGCCGCGGCTGTAGATGTAGCAAACGATAGTGTTGTTATAATAGATGCAAACGATTCAAACGGAAGTAAAAAAGAAAGTGTTGCTGACCTAGTATCAGGAATGGCAGGCACTAATCTTACCGCAAGTTCAGGCACTTTAGGAATTGCTGACTCTGTAATAAGAGGTAAAATAAGTGTAACTGACGCAAGTGGTGACGGAAGTTTAGCATACAATAATAGTACTGGTGTAATTACTTATACAGGCCCAAGTAGTGCAGAAGTAAGGGCTCACCTAAGTGCAGGTGACGGTATGGGATTCAGTGGTGGTGCTTTTGCAGTTGATAGTACAGTAGCAAGAACAAATGCTAATGAAGTATTTGATGCAAACGTAACAGTTTCAGGTAACTTAATTGTATCAGGAACAACCACAACAGTTAATTCAACTACAGTTAATATAGCAGATCCTGTTTTCCAAATAGGTGCTGATGGCTCAGATGACAACCTAGACAGAGGTATAAAATTTATATACAATAGCAGTGGAGCCAAAGCAGGTTTCTTTGGTTACGACGACAGCACAGGAATATTTACTTTTATTCCAGATGCAACAGATTCAAGTTCAACATTCTCAGGTACGGCAGGTGGAGCCAAATTTGGAGCAATAGAAGGTTCATCATTTAGTGATGGAACAATATCAGGTGTTACATTTGTAGACGAAGATAATATGGCATCAAATAGTGCTACTAAATTACCTACACAGCAATCTGTAAAAGCATACGTTGATGCTCAGATTGCCACAAAAGATGCTTTAAGCGAACTAAGTGGAGATACAGACGATATTTCAGAAGGTTCAACTAACCTATACTTTACAAATGCAAGAGCAGACGCCAGAATTGCGGCGGCTGACACAGATAGTTTAAGTGAAGGTTCAAGCAACCTATACTTCACAAACGCAAGAGCAGATGCCAGAATTGCAAATGCAATCAAAGATGAAGATAACATGGCATCAGATAGTGCAACACATGTTCCTTCTCAACAATCAGTAAAGGCCTTTGTTGCGGCTCAAATTGCAACAAAAGATAATACAGATGAAATTACAGAAGGTTCATCTAACTTATACTTTACAAATGCTAGAGCCAGAGCGGCCGTAAGTGCAAGTGGTGATTTAAGTTATAATTCATCAACTGGTGTATTTAGTTTCACAAATGACGCAGGTGACATAGAAGGTGTCACAGCAGGTGACGGTTTAAGTGGCGGCGGTACATCAGGTACTGTTAGTTTAGCATTAGATTTAAATGAATTGACAGCGGCAACAGTAGATGTGGCGGCAGATAGTATAGCAATTATAGATGCAGGTGACAATTCCAGTAAAAAAGAAGCAATAGCAGATTTAGTATCAGCAATGGCTGGTTCAGGATTAACAGCAACAGATGGTGTACTTGCAATAAATGAAACAGGAGACATTAGTGCCGTTACAGCCGGAGACGGTTTAACAGGCGGTGGTTCCTCAGGTGCAGTTACAGTTAATGTTGTTGGTGGTTATGGTATTACTGCAAATGCAAATGATATCGAACTAACTAATAGCCAAGTACAAGCATTAATTACAGCAGGTGAAGGTATAGATGTATCTTCTGGTGTAGTTTCAGGTGAAGATGCAACAGATTCTAATAAGGGTATTGCTTCCTTTAGTAGTGATCATTTTACAGTTTCATCAGGTGCAGTTACCTTAAAGGCTGATGGTATTGATGATACACATATTGATTTTGGTACAGGTACTAATCAGGTTAGTACAGCAGACGTACCAGAGCAAACTAATTTATATTATACTGTAGCAAGAGCAAATAGTGCCATAGATGCCAGAGTTACTGGTGGTACAGGTGTTACAGTAAGTTCAGGTGAGGTTGCAATAGGACAAGCAGTTGGTACAAGTGACTCGCCTACATTCTCAGACTTAGTTGTAAACGGAAACTTAACAGTTTCAGGTACACAGACTATTGTTAATACAACTTCATTAAGTATTGCAGATAATTTAATGATCCTAAACAGTGATCTTTCTGGTGCTCCTTCTGAAAATGCTGGTTTACAAGTAAACAGAGGATCAAGTGATGATGTATTTTTACAATACAATGAAACATCTGATAGATGGCAGTTCACAAATGATGGTTCAACATTTATAAATTTACCAACAAGTACTTCAGATATTTCAGAAGGTACTAATTTGTATTATACAAATTCAAGAGTAGATGCATACATAAATGCAAGTATAGATACAGATGATGTAAGTGAAGGATCAAGTAATTTATACTTTACAAATGCAAGAGCAGATGCCAGAATAGCAAATAATATTATTGACGAAGACAACATGGCAACAGATAGTGCCACAAGAGCACCTTCACAGCAATCTGTTAAGGCCTATATTGCTACACAAATTGCCACAAAAGATGCTTTAAGCGAACTAAGTGGTGATTCAGATGATGTAAGTGAAGGATCTAGTAACTTATACTTCACAAATGCAAGAGCCAGAGCGGCTATTAGTGTAAGTGGAGACCTAAGTTATAATGCATCAACTGGTGTAATAAGTTTTACTAACGATGCTGGTGACATAGAAAGTGTTACAGCAGGTGATGGTATGACAGGTGGCGGTTCAAGTGGTGCCGTTACATTAAATGTAGTTGGTGGTTATGGACTTAGTGTAGGTGCAGACTCAATAGCAGTATCAAACAGTGATATACAAGGTTTAATTACTGGTTCAACAGGTATTACATCAAGTTCAGGTGCTATTAGTATAACAAATACAGGTGTAACAGCCGCAAGTTATGGTAATGCATCAGCAGTAGCAACATTTACAGTAAATGCACAAGGTCAATTAACAGCCGCAGGTTCAACAGATATAGCAATATCAAGTGGACAAGTAAGTGGACTAGCCAGTTCTGCAACAACAGATACAACAAATGCAAGTAATATTGGTTCAGGAACATTAGCAAGTGCTAGACTTCCTGATTTAGCAGTTAGTGACTTTGGTGGTTCCGCAATACAAACAGGTTCAGAATCATTTAGTGATAGTGATACAGTACTAATGACAGCGGCCGCAGTAAATGACAGAATTACAAGTTTTGGATATACAACTAACGTTGGTGATATTACTGGAGTAACAGCAGGATCAGGTCTTACAGGTGGCGGTTCAAGTGGTGGAGTTACACTAAACATAGGTGCAGGTTCATACATTACAGTTAATGCAGATGATATTGCTGTAGATGCCACAACAGCCGCAACAGCAAGTAAAGTTGTTGCTAGAGACAGTAGTGGAGATATTTTTGCAAACCTTTTCCAAGGTACAGCAACATCGGCCAGATATGCTGACTTGGCAGAGAAATATTCAGGACCAGAAGATTTAGTACCAGGCGATGTTGTTTGTTTTGGTGGAGATCTAGAAGTTATGGCATGTGAAGATGATTCACATCATGCAGTTGCAGGTGTTATAAGTACAGATCCAGCATACATGATGAACAGCGAAGCACATGGACATTATGTAGCATTATGTGGAAGAGTGCCTTGTAAAGTTACAGGTCCTGTTGCAAAAGGTGACTTAATGGTAAGTTCAAGTGTTAAAGGACATGCAAAAGCAGATAATAATGCAGTAGCCGGAAGAATAATTGGTAAAGCAATTGGTTCTAGTGAAGGTGGAGAGGCAGTTATTGAAGTTCTTGTAAACATGATGTAACAAAAATAAATTTAGAGAAAAGGAGCCTTGGCTCCTTTTTTCATGAGTAAAAATCCAGCACAAACCTGATAAATACATGTGGTAGGTGAGTAAAACACTCGCTAAGAAACAAACAAACAGAGTGTGCAGATGAAAGAAATATTTCAATTAATTGCAGAAGTAGGGTTGCCTATTGCTGGAGCATTAGCAATGGGGGCCTTTATTTTTATAATTATAAAACAATTAATGGCCGGCGTCGTTGGCCAAGTAAAAACCTTAACTGGTTTTTGTAAATCCCTTCAAACTCGTGGAAGAGTTATGAGTAACGAAATGGTTAAAATAGATCTATTGGTAAGTAGTGCCTTGGATTTAAGACCAGACATAGACAGAGTTGCTAGAGCAGAAAATTTTGTAGAGGATGGTAAAGTAGACGCAAGGAGAGACTAATGGATGTAGCAGGTTTAATTGCTGACTTTGGTTTTCCTGTAGTAGCCGTTGTTGGATTAGGATATTTTATTTACTATGTATGGAAATATATTAATAATGATATAAAACCAGAACTAGGTAAAATGCACATGGAACTAATAAGAGTAATTGATCAGTTTAGAATGCTTGATCAAGATCTTATAAGATTACAACAAAAAGTAAATGTTGTCCTTGAGTACAGAGCAAGACAGGAAGTTTTGCAAGATGCTGAGGAAAAGGAGGCTCTAGAAAAATTAAAAGAGCAAAAAAATAAAAAATGAATGAAGCAAAACTTAATAATAGAATTTCAAATGCAATTATAGGAAGTTTGTTTATAATTATGGGTGTTTTATTTGTTGCAGAACTTAGTGCAGATGAAATTACACATAAATTTAAAAATCCATCTTTTAGTGGAATAGGTGCTGGTGCTCATTATTTGACTATTGAAAATCAGGAAAAAAGCAGACGAGATAAAATAAAAAATGATATTGAAGAAGCATTAAGACGTGCAGAAAGAGAAGATCAAAATAGCACAATTAATAAATTTATTAGAAATTTAGAAAGTAGAATTTACTCACAAATTTCTAAAGGATTAGTTGATAGTATGTTTTGTGATCCTGCAACTGTAGTAGAATGTACAGGAGCAACAACAGGCTCTTTTAGTATTGAGGGTAATACAGTTTCATATCAGGTAACAACTAATGCAGATGGATTAGAGGTAATTGTTTTAACTATTGTAGATCCAGATGGTACAATAACAACTATTGAGATACCAATTGGAATAGGACAAATATCAGGCGGATAAATTGTTTAAAAAAATATTAATAGCATTGGTAGGTGTTATATATTTAACTGGTTGTGCCAGTATAGCCATTCCAGGCGATCAGGCATGTAATACAGACTTTTTGGAATGTGTTGAAGAGCCACAAAAAATAGAATTACCAACCTATAGAAAATTGAGATATTTGCCACCGGCAGAAAACATGCCTGTGGTTGCTGTTTATACGTTTGGAGACGGAACAGGACAACGTAAAAGTTCAGATAGTGTAGCAAGTTTTTCAACAGCAGTTACACAAGACGCAAAAAGTTTATTAATAGATGCTCTAAAGGCGGCAGGTTCAGGTGAGAATCCAAAAGGAACTTGGTTTAGAGTAGTTGAAAGAGGACTAGGTTTAGATAACTTAGTTAGAGAAAGACAAATAGTTCGAAGTACTCGTTCAGAACAAGCCAAGGCGCAAGGTCTAGATGAGTTCCAAGAACTACAGCCAATGTTATTTGCTGGAATGATATTAGAAGGAGGTATTGTAGGATACGATTCTAATGTTGAAACAGGAGGTACAGGGGCAAGATACCTCGGTATTGGTACAACAAACCAGTATCGAAGAGACAGCATAGTAGTATCACTTAGAGCCGTAAGCACACTCACTGGCGAAGTAATACTAAATGTGCAGACTAGTAAGACCGTATTAAGTAGTGGTCAAGCCGGTGATGTATTTAGATTCATCGACATGG
>Ga0163111_10002773_pt1 | contig 11194 bp, 14 predicted proteins | sample CRUFie1St18metaG_FD_109645 | JGI IMG/M metagenome (GOLD analysis project Ga0163111, IMG submission 109645) | Marine microbial communities from the Costa Rica Dome - CRUD Field 142mm St18 metaG | ecosystem: Environmental > Aquatic > Marine > Oceanic > Photic zone | place: Costa Rica: the Eastern... | reverse complement strand
GTTTATTATAGATCTTGCCACCTTAACTGGTGCAATTATAGTTTCATTAGGTTCTGAATATGCAGGGTTATTTTCAAATGATGATAAGTTATCAAAACAATTATTAGAGGCAGGTGATAAGGTTGAAGAAAAATTATGGAGAATGCCTCTGCATAAAAACTTTGATAAACTTATAAATTCTAAAAATGCAGATATGCAAAACATTAATTATGTTGGAGGTGCTGGATCTACAACTGCAGCACAGTTTTTACAAAGATTTATTTTAAATAAAACACCTTGGGCTCACTTAGATATAGCAGGTATGGCATTCTCAAAATATGGTGGAGCTTTAAATTCTGGTGGAGCAACTAGCTATGGAGTTAGATTATTAAACAAACTAATAGAGGATAATTATGAGTAATACAGAGCAAACATTGTCAATTATTAAGCCAGATGCAGTTGAAAGAAACCTGGAGAGTGAAATTAAAGAAATGTTTAAAAATAAAGGGTTTTCAATCGTTAAAGAAAAAAAAATTCAATTAGAAAAGTCAGAGGCAGAAAAATTTTATAAAGTTCATGAAACAAAACCTTTTTACAATGATTTATGCGCATATTTGTCATCTGGCCCCATCGTTGTAATGATTCTTGAAAAAGAAAATGCTGTGCTGAGTAATAGAGAATTAATGGGTGCAACAAACCCAACTGATGCAGAAGAGGGTACAATAAGAAAGAAATATGGGATTTCAATTGATAAAAATTCAGTTCATGGATCTGATAGTTTAGATAATGCTAAAATTGAAATTGATTTCTTTTTTAAAGATTAATTAAAACTTTTTTTAAAGCCTTAGGGTATAAAATATGTTCTTGCTTGAGTATTTTTTTGGCAAGTTTATCACTAGTATCTGTTTTTAAAATTTTAACTTTTTTTTGTAAAATAATTTTTCCAGAGTCTAATTTTGAATTTACATAATGTACAGTACATCCAGAATATTTTTGTTTATCATTAATAGCTCTTTGATGTGTATCTAGCCCCTTGTACTTAGGTAGTAAAGATGGATGAATATTTATTATTTTTCCCTTAAATTTCTTAATTAAATCATTTGATAAAATTTTCATAAATCCCGCTAGACATATCAAGTCTATCTTGTTTTTTTTTAATTCAATTAAAATAGCTTTTTCAGCACTTTTTTTATTTAGGTAATTAATAATCTTTTTTTTTATCTTAAATTTTCTAGCATATATAAGCCCTCGAGCAGATACATTGTTCGATATAACTAATTTTATTTTATATTTTGATTTTTTTTTTAAAGACTCAAAAATTAAATTTTTAAAATTGCTCCCATTGCCAGAAATGAATACTGCAATATTAATTTTTTTAATTCCAATTAATTTTGGCATTCAGTTTAACTTTATTTTTACTCTGAATAATCTTTCCAATCACATAAGGCTTATATTTTTTTGGAAAAAATCTATTAATTTTTTTTAAATTCTTAGTATTAACAATTAGACAAAAACCAACACCACAGTTAAATGTTCTTAACATTTCTCTATCAGAAATATTGTTTTGTTTTAACCATTTGAATATTTTTAAAGTTTTAATCTTATCTAAATAAATATCTGCACATAATCCATCAGGTATTATTCTTTTGATGTTATCTGATAATCCACCACCTGTTATATTTGCACAGCCATTTAATAATTTTTTCTTAATTAAATTAAGCACTTCAGTTACATAAATTTTAGTAGGTCTAATAAGTTCATTTTTAAGAAAAATATTTTTTTTTATATTTATTTTTTTTTTATCTAAAATATGTCTTACTAAAGAATATCCATTAGAATGAATTCCAGATGATGGAACTGCCAATATTAAATTACCATTTTTAATTTTTTTTTTGCTTAACATTTTATTTTCATCAACAATTCCAACAGCAAACCCTGCAATATCAAATTTACCTTTTTCATATGTTCCAGGCATTTCTGCAGTTTCTCCACCAACAAGTTCGCATTCAGCTATTTTACAGCCATTTTTAATTCCCTTGATAATTGATTTAAGTTTACTAAGTATGATTTTATTTGTTGAAATATAGTCCAGAAATAAAATAGGTTTTGCACCTTGAACTATTAAATCGTTTACACTCATGGCTACAAGATCAATACCAAGCGTGTCAAACTTATTTAACAAATTAGCTATTTCTACTTTTGTTCCTACTCCATCAGTACATGCAACTATTTTGGGATTTTTTAGTCCTTTTGGTATATTTGAAATTGAGCCAAACCCGCCAATATTATTAAACTTTTTATTGCCTTTATTTTTTGATGAAATCTTAGATATGAAATTAACAAATTTATCGGCTGCATCAATGTTGACGCCACTTTTTTTATAAGTAAAGGTTTTATTGTTCATTAGAATATTATTTTACTCATGATTTATCAAAAATACTTATATATTTTTTTTTTAGCTCTAGCTTTAAATTTATCTTTTTTTTCCACAAGTAAAGCTAAAGAATTTTTTATTGATGAAATAGAAATTCAAGAAAAACTTGAAAATGGTTTTAATAAAGAAAAACTCATTAATGAAGGCTTTATTAAAGCCTTTGAAGAATTAATGAATAAATTAGTACAATCTGGAAATTTGCCAAAAACAAAAAATATAATGCTAAATGAAATTAAAAGTATGGTTGAAACTTTTACTATTAAAGAGGAAAAATTTATCAATCAAACATATAGTTTAAATTTAGGAGTTTCATTTAACAAAAAAAAAGTTTTTAATTTTCTTGATAGTAAAAATATTTTTCCAACAGAAATTAAGGAAGAAAACTTTTTATTTATTCCAATATTACTAGATCAAGTTAAAGATGATATATTGGTTTACTCGAATAATGAAATTTATAATAAATGGAATTCTCAAAATTATAAAAATTTTTTATTAAGCTATGTTTTGCCAACTGAAGATTTAGAGGATTTAAATATTATTAGAGAAAATTCTAGAGATATAGAAAATTATGATTTTGAAAAAATAATAGAAAAATATTTTTTAAAGAATTCAATTGTTGCAATAATTTTCAAAAATGAGAAAGAAATTAAAGTATTATCAAAAATTTATTTTAAAGATGAAAAAATCATTAAAAGTAATTCCTTTAAAAATATTAATTTTAAAAATGAGAATAAACTTAATGAATTAATTTTACAGCTGAAAATAGTTTATGAAGATTTTTGGAAAGAAAAAAATTTAATCAATACATCTATTAAATTACCTATATCAATTCAGATCAATAACAAAGATTATGAATTATCATCTAAATTTGAAGCAATATTAAATAAAATAGATCTTATAAGTAGTTTTTCGATTAGCAGTTTTAATAAAGATTTTATATTTTATGAAATAACATTTAATGGAACACCAAAAAATTTTTTAGATATTATGCAAGAAAAAAAATTTAATTTTGACACACAAAATAAAATCTGGATTTTAAAATGACCGATTTAAATCAACTTATTATTAAATTTGATCACGAAAAAAATTTTAAGGAGAATGATTTCTACGTTTCAAAAAGTAATAAGAATACGTATGATTTTTTGTATAATTGGCCTAAATGGGAAAAAAATTTTTTGAATATCGTTGGAGACAAATATTCAGGAAAGACACATCTTATAAATATTTTTATTAAAAAGTTTAAAGGTATTAAGTTAGACTCAAAATCCTTAACTGATGATGATTTATCTAAAATTAAAATTTATGAAAATATTATTTTAGAAGATTTGAGCGAAAAGATTAATGAAAAATTAATTTATTCTTTATTAAATATTATAGATATTGATAATAAGTACATAATAATTACTTCGGATAAGCCAATAGCAGAGATTAATTTTTCATTAACTGATCTTAAATCAAGAACAAAAAATTTTTTAATCCAAAAAATTGAAAAACCTGATGATGAATTAATGTTTGCTCTGATTTTAAAAAACTTATCTGATCGTCAAATTTCAATTGATGAAAAACTAATAAATTTCATAATTAAAAGAATTGATAGATCATATGGCAATATATTTAATTTCATATATAAGATTGACGAACTTAGTCTAAAAAGAAAGAAACCAATTGATTTTAGATTAATTAAAGAAGTTTTAGGAGAATAATTGAGCAATAAATATCGAACACATAATTGCAATGAATTACGTAAAGAGCATGTAAACAATAATGTAGTGCTTTCTGGATGGATAAATAAAAAAAGAGATCATGGAAATCTATTATTTATAGATTTAAGAGATAATTATGGAATTACTCAATGTATAATTGATAGAGATAATTTAAATTTTAGCCAATTAGAAAAAACTCAATTGGAAACGGTAGTTAGAATTGAGGGTAAAGTAGTCAATAGGTCAACAGATACAATTAACAGTGAAATATCTACTGGTGAAATTGAAGTAGGTATAGAAAAATTTAAGATACTTGGTACATGTAAAGAGTTACCACTTCCAGTTTTTAGTGACCAAGAGTATGCAGAGGACATAAGATTGAAATATAGATTTCTTGATTTAAGGAGAAAAAAAATCCATGAAAATATAATCTTAAGGTCAAAGGTTATTTCTTTTATAAGAAATGAAATGAATAAATTAGGTTTCTTAGAGTTTCAAACTCCAATATTAACCTCATCAAGTCCAGAAGGTGCAAGAGACTTCTTAGTTCCGAGTAGACTAAATCCTGGAAAATTTTATGCATTACCGCAAGCTCCTCAACAATTTAAACAGCTAATAATGGTCTCGGGATTTGATAAATATTTTCAAATTGCACCTTGTTTTAGAGATGAAGATGCTAGAGCAGATAGAAGTCCAGGCGAATTCTATCAATTAGATTTAGAAATGTCATTTGTTGAGCAGGAAGATATTTTTAATGTTGTAGAAAAGTTAATGGTAAATACTTTCAAAAAATTTTCAGATAAAAAATTACTTTTCGAAAAATTTCCAAGAATTAAATATAATGATGCAATGTTAAAATATGGATCTGATAAACCTGATCTTAGAAATCCATTAGTAATAAATGATATTACAGAAATTTTTTCAAGAGATGATGTTACATTTGAAATTTTTAAAAAACTTATAAAAACAGGGTCCATGGTAAGATGTATTGTTACAAAAAATACTAAAGATAAACCTAGAAGTTTTTTTGATAACATCGATAAATGGGCTAAAGAACAGGGCGCTTCAGGTCTCGCATATTTCACAATTGAAAATGAGAAAGATATCTCTGGAAGAGGACCAGTCGGAAAATTTTTTTCAACAGAGTCTTTAAAAGAAATTATGAAATTAACTGGAGCTGAAATAGGTGATAGTATTTTTTTAGCATGCTCTAGGCAAAAAGAACTTGAAAAAATTACTTCACTTGCAAGAGACAAAATTGCAAAAGATCTTAAAATAATAGATGATAATATTTTTGCATTTTGTTGGATTGTTGATTACCCAATGTTTGAGGAAGATGAGGTAACTAATAAGATTAAATTTAGTCATAATCCTTTTTCAATGCCACAAGGAGATATTGAAAAATTAAATTATGATAAACCATTAGATATATTAGCTTATCAGTACGACATTGTTTGTAATGGGATAGAGTTATCCTCAGGTGCTATAAGAAATCATATACCTGAACTAATGTACAAACTTTTTTCTATCGCAGGATACGAAAAAGGAGTTGTAGATGAGAAATTTAGTGGGATGATTAATGCTCTAAGTTATGGCGCTCCACCACATGGAGGAATAGCTCCAGGGATTGATAGAATCGTCATGTTGCTTGCACACGAAAAAAATATTAGAGAGGTAACAATGTTCCCGATGAATCAAAATGCTCAAGATTTAATGATGAAAGCACCATCAGAAGTTAGCGATGTTCAATTAAAAGAGTTGAATATAAGCTTGAAGTCTAAAAAATAACTATTTTTTGCCTTTTAAGCTTATTTTGACATCAGACAAATCCACAAGATTTTTTTTGTAATTATTTCTAACAAAGCCCTTGCTTGTAATGTCTTTAACAATCTTTAATAATTGATTTTGATCCTCAGTATTAGCATCATCTTGATTAGTTGTTTCGGATCCACCAATAGAGGGAGTATGAGCTAAATCTTCTCTGTTTTGATATGAAATTGCTAATTCTCTAAATATATAATCAAGTATTGAAGTTGCACTAAGTATCCTATCATTACCATAGACTTTACCAGAAGGCTCAAATTTTGTGCCTACAAAAGCACTTATAAATTCATCCAATGGCACCCCATATTGTAAGCCAAGTGATACCGCGATCGCAAAATTATTCATAAGCGCTTTCACCAATTCACCTTCCTTACTAGTATCTATAAAAATTTCTCCAATTTTCCCATCCTCATACTCTCCTGTATGCAAATAAACTTTATGATCTCCAATAGTTGCTTTTTGTATATAGCCCTTACGTCTATCAGGCATACTGAATCTTTTACCAGATTTTTCTGATTTATTTAGAATTTGGTTAACATTTTGCTCAATATTCTCTTTTTTAAGCTCTTTATTTGAGGGGACTAAATCAATCTTTTTATCTTCAGTTTTGTTGTTGATTGGATCTAAATTTTTAGTTTTTCTATTATCAAGCTTTACATCTAAAACTTCAAATTTTCCATCGTCTCTTTTTTCAAGATTCTTTAATTCTGTTTCATTTATATCATCAAGATAGTGATTCACCTTGAATGTACACGTATAGTAAGTTTCAACTAGATATTTTGCCATTTTACCCCAAATTTTTAAATTTATTTTGATTAATGAATCTATTGATTTATATACAAATACAAATTTTAGTCTAATTTTATTTATACAATTAAAAATTGAATGTAAGAAATAAGTATGTTGACATTGTTAAAAAAAATTTTCACTTGGTGGAACGTTGATACTTTTGGAACAAGATTAAAAACAATATTTTTTGGTAAATATGTAGGTTCGGATCATTACGGCAACAAATATTATGAGAGTAAAAATGGAAAAAGATGGATTATTTATTTAGATGAAATTGATGCATCTAAAATACCAGTTGAATGGTATTCATGGATGCATTTTACTCCTAATAGAATTGAAAAAAAACATGAATTAGATAAATATGATTGGCAAAAACCGCATCAACCTAATCCAACAGGTACTGAAAAAGCATATTATCCTAACAAAGATAAAAAAAATGGTATTAAAAAATATAAAAGCTGGAAATCTGAATAAACTTTTAATTGGAATTGTTATTTATATTTTTTTTAACCAAATATCTTACTCACAATCAAAAAATAATTTTATTGGTGTTAACACAGATATTAAAATTTTAGATAAAATAAGTTCTAAAAATGAGTTGATAGATTTGAAGAATGGCGAAGAAATAGTTTATAAAGATTTAGCAATTAAAGTTATGAAATGTACAAATTCAGAGCTAGATGATAATCCTGAGATCAAAGCTTATATTCAAGTTAGAGATTTAACAAAAAATGATAATGATAAAGTTTTTGTTTTTAATGGCTGGATGTTTTCATCAAGTCCATCAATAGCACCATTTGATCATCCAGTTTATGATATTTGGCTTGTCAATTGTTATTAAATTATCTTTTCTTTATCTAGCCAACTTACATTAAAGTCTGAGTCAATAAATTTTTTATGATTTAATAGTATTTTATGTAATGGAATAGTGGTTGTAATTCCTTCTATAACAAACTCATCAAGAGATCTATTCATTCTCTGAATTGCCTCTTCACGGTTTCTACCATGACATATCAGCTTACAGACCATACTATCATAAAATGGGGTTACCTTATAACCCTGAAAAATTGCGCCATCTACTCTTGTTCTAAATCCAGAAGGTTGGTGACACATTCCTATAGTTCCAGGTGAAGGTTGAAAATTTTTACTTGGATTTTCAGCATTAATTCTACATTCGATTGCATGACCTCTTGGATTTATATCAGATTGTTTTAAGGCTGTATTACCAGTAAATGCTATCCAGATTTGTTCTTTTATTATGTCCACTCCTGTTACCATCTCAGTGACAGGATGCTCTACTTGAACTCTAGTATTCATCTCTAAAAAATAAAATTTTCCATCTTCGTAGATAAACTCTACTGTTCCAGCTCCCTCATATCCAATTTTGCTTACCATTTGAACAGTTTTATCAAAAAGATCTTTTCGGATTTCATCATTTAAAACTGGACTAGGTGTTTCCTCAATTAGTTTTTGATGTCTTCTTTGAACAGAACAATCTCTTTCATGCAAGTGTACAGTTCTATTCTTTCCAGCTAAAATCTGCACTTCAATATGTCTTGGATTTTGAAAAAATTTTTCTAAATATATTTCATCATTTCCAAAATATTTTTGAGCCTCAGATTTTGCTGTCGAAAACATAGTTTCAAATTCTTCTTCTTTATGAACAATCTTCATTCCTTTACCTCCACCACCAGCAGACGCTTTTATTAGAACTGGAAATCCAATTTTTTTACATAAATCTTTAGCCTCTTTAACATCTTTAACACCTCCCTCAGAACCCTCAATTACTGGCAAGCCATTTTCTTTAGCTATTTTTTTAGCTTGTATTTTATCACCCATCATTTCTATTAGTTTAGAGGATGCTCCAATAAATTTAATATTATTTTCTTCTAGTACACGTGCAAAATTTGCATTCTCTGATAAAAAGCCATAACCAGGATGCACAGCCTCAGCATTTGTTATTTCTATTGCTGACATTAAAGCTGGAATATTTAAATAACTATTAGCAGGCTGGTGAGATCCAATACATACACTTTCATCAGCCATTCTCACATGCATACTATCTCTATCCACATCTGAATGAACAGCAACAGTAGCTATTCCCCATTCTTTACATGCTCTTATTACCCTGACTGCAATTTCCCCCCGGTTTGCAATTAGGATCTTTTTGAACATTACTCTACTCTAGAATTATGATTGTTTGCCCAAATTCTACTGGCTGACCATCATCCACACAAATCTCTTTTACCACTCCATCAGAAGTTGAAGGAACATGATTCATTGTTTTCATTGCTTCAACAATCATGATTGTGTCACCCTTTTTTATTTTTTTACCAACCTCAACAAATTTTTTAGCACCTGGCTCTGGGGCATGATAGGCTGTGCCAATTATTGGAGATTTAACTTCAGTTCCTAAACTTGCATTACTTTTTTTTGCAACATCATTTGGTGCGCTCGAAGCGCTTTGTATAATTGGTGCTGTTTGATTATTTATAGATACGTTATTTTTTGAAACTTTTATTTTTGTATCTTTTTCGGTAAACTCAATTTCTGTGAGCTTAAACTCATCTAAGTAATCACTTAATTCTTTAATTAATTTTTTATCAATTTTCATTTTTAAGCATCTTTTCTAGAGCAATTATGGCTAAAATATAACCATCTGAACCTAATCCAAATATTCCTCCAGTTACAACACTACTTATAAGAGATTTATGTCTAAATTCTTCTCTTTTATATATATTCGATATGTGTAATTCAATAGTTGGTTTTTTAAAAACATCAATAGCATCTCTGATTGCAACAGATGTATGAGTATAACCAGCAGCATTAATAATCATTCCATCAAAATTTTTTCTAGCTTCTTGAATTTTACTAACAATATCACCCTCAACATTTGATTGAAAAAATACAGCATCAATTTTTAATTCATCAGCTTTTTTAAGACATTTTTCTTTTAGAATATCAAATGTAACAGATCCATATTGTGATTGTTCTCTTTCTCCTAATAGATTAAGATTTGGACCATTGATAATAATTATTTTATTATTCATTCAGCACTTATATACGATGAAAAAAATAAAAAAAATAAAAATTAAGATAAATGGAAAAATTAAAACAATAATTGACCAATTAACTCTGGCTAAATTGACGATAGATCTTAAAATACCTTTAGATAAAGTAGCAATCGAATTAAATAAAGAAATAGTAAATAAAAAAAAAATTAATAAGATTAAAATTAAAAATAATGACGTTATTGAAATAGTTCATTTTATTGGAGGAGGATAATCATTGAGTGATAAATTGATAGTTGCAAACAAAAAATTTGATTCAAGACTTATCGTTGGTACTGGTAAATATAAAAATATGTCTGAGTGCGCTAAAGCAATAAAGCTTTCTGGGGCAAGTATAGTTACAGTAGCAGTAAGAAGAGTTAATATCTCTGATAAAAATAAGCCCTTATTAATGGATTATATTGATCCAAAAAAAATTACTTATTTACCAAACACTGCTGGCTGTTTTAATTCTGATGATGCTCTTAGAACTTTAAGACTAGCAAGAGAAATTGGAGGATGGAAACTGGTTAAACTCGAAGTTTTAGGTGATAAAAAAAATCTTTTTCCAGATATGATAGAAACATTAAAATCTACTGAGACTTTGTCTAAAGACGGATTTAAAGTAATGGTTTACTGTAATGATGATCCTTTAATGGCAAAACGTTTAGAAAATGCAGGAGCTTCTGCAATTATGCCTTTAGCTGCACCAATTGGATCTGGATTGGGAATTATTAACAAAATAAATATTCAAATTATTAGAAAGCAAACAAAATTACCTTTAATAATTGATGCCGGGCTAGGTCAAGCGTCAGATGCAACTATAGCAATGGAATTAGGTTGTGATGGAGTATTAGTTAACACAGCGATTGCTAAAGCAAAAAAACCTTTTGAAATGGCTCAAGCATTCAAGAATGCAGTAATTGCAGGTAGACAATCTTATATTTCTGGAAGAATAGAAAAAACCATAATGGGAAAACCTTCATCACCTATCACTGGGATTATTTAGTTTTTTTTTTGTGAAATTTTTTTTTATAGTTTTTTTTCTTAATAAATTTTTTCTTTACTTTATTATCTAAAATTTTACTGTCAATATTTTGCTGCTCTAAATTCTTTAACTTTTCGTAATGTTCAACAAGTTCAATTGTTTTGTTGGATTTGTTTTTAAGATTAATAATATATTCAGGTATTATTAGAGTATTATCCGTTATAATATCAATTTTCATTTTATTCTTTTTCTCGAAATAAGTTAAATCATCAACAAAATTTTCTTTTAAAAAGTCAGAAATTTTTTTACAAACCTTGAGTTCTACAAATTTAGCTTTATTCAATACCGACTTTAATTCTACAGTTTTTAAAAGTTTTTGAGCAAACGACTCATCAGTTAATTCAACTTTCCATTTTACAGCACTTTC
>Ga0163111_10002771_pt1 | contig 11200 bp, 11 predicted proteins | sample CRUFie1St18metaG_FD_109645 | JGI IMG/M metagenome (GOLD analysis project Ga0163111, IMG submission 109645) | Marine microbial communities from the Costa Rica Dome - CRUD Field 142mm St18 metaG | ecosystem: Environmental > Aquatic > Marine > Oceanic > Photic zone | place: Costa Rica: the Eastern... | reverse complement strand
TGTCAAAATGGCAAAATATACTAGAAACATCATCTGCCATTATTGACAAACTGATGCTGTATAAAAATCTGCTCGTTCAAAAACAACAAACTTACCAATTTTATCACTCACGCCAACAAATGTGGGAATATTCCTTGTGTGATAGAAGGATTTTATGATTATCGGTGTGAAGTTTACAAAACACTTGATGTAGATGATATTCATGGGTAACACAGAATTAGAAAGGATACATTTTCTTTATAAAATACACCTTTTATTTTATTCATTAATATTTACTTAGATTTGCAAAATCTGAAATTTAAGTACAAATACAAAATACACACAAATCAATGAGTAAATTAACTCCTTTTGAGATAAATTACATAGAAAAAAACCAGTATAGCAGTGATACAGAATTGATTACAGCACTAGGTATTAGCAAGAGACAACTTAAATCATATAGAAACCGTAAATCCAAAATGGTTACGGCAACTACAAATCAGAAAAATAAAGTAACTCTTAGCCAATCTGTCAATAAAAAGCAAGCAATAACTGATAAGGTAATTGATGAAAAACCAATAGTAATACGGTTAAGTTTAAATCAAATCAGATACCTTTTACAACGCCAAAAAAACAGACACAATAATGCTCGTAAGTTATTATTGGAAATGATATAATTTTTTGACAACAACATTAAAGTTTACATTTTACAATATGCCAAAAGGAAGATTCAAGCCATTTACAAAAGAACATGAGACGTTTATAGTTTCCAATTACCTAGACCTAACCCTTACAGCAATTGCTAAACATTGCGGTTGTCGTCTTCCTAGAATAAAAAGGTTTCTTAAAAGTAAAGGTTTGGAAGTGCCACAGGAAATTCTTGATGCTCGCAAAAGAAAAAATCACTTTAAAAAAGGAAGTGTACCGACAAACAAGGGTAAAAAATGGCAGGAATACATGTCAGAAGAGGCTCAATCACGATGTAAAGCTACTCAATTCAAGAAAGGTGGACTGCCACATAATACAAAATATGACGGTGCCATTGTTGAGCGAAAAGACAACAGCGGTAAAGTATATCTTTACTACCGTGTCAGTAAAGCCAACTGGCAGTTATACCATAGGGTTATTTGGGAACGTAAGTATGGCAAAATAAAAAAAGGTTATAATATCATTTTTAAAGATGGTAACACCAAAAACATAAATATTAATAATTTACAAATGGTATCTGATGAAGAGAATATGTTAAGAAACTCAATACATAAATTTCATCCAGAAATTGTACCAACAATGGCACTTTGTGCTAAATTAAATAAACTCATAAAAAAACAGGAATATGAATAATGGATTATCTAAACTAAACAGTGTTTTATTTCTTCAACTTAAAAAGTTAGAAACGCTAGATATAACAACTGACGAATTAAAAAAAGAAGTAATGCGTGCCAAAGCAATAACTAATGTTGCATCAAAAATTATTGACACTGCCGAATTAGCTCTTGATATGTATAAAACAACAGGCGGTAATATACCTGCTAATAGTAAATTTGTAAAGGGAATGATAGAAAGCTAGTCATAGCTTTTTAAATTATCATAATTAATTTCATAAAAAGTATTTTGTGAACACACTAAATCAACAGAAAAAGTCATACATTGAAAGACATCTTAGTTTTCCAATATATGACTTAGCACAGGACTTAGGACTTACTACTAAAGTTATTAGTGACTATATCAAAACTTTAAATAAAGGGAGATATATTAACAAGTATGATAGTAATACCAAACGACAAGGGAGTTATATAAACAATATAGCGACAAAAGAGTTTATCTTACAACACCAAAGCAGTATGACATGGAAACAAATGGCTTTTCATGTTAATTTGACGTATAATCAATTGAGATATTTTATTACCAAGCATCAATTACTCAAGCCTAATAGACACCGTTATACTGTACAAGAAATAGCATATATCAAGTTTAACAGAGAAAAACAAACTGTTCGGCAAATTGCTAAACACTTAAACATTCCTTATCGTAGTATTATCAATGCACTACAACGATATAAATAATATAATGATAATGAATAAAAAAAGAAAGCTTTTAACACCGCTACAATTAAAGATAATGAATATCTTGTGGGCAGATAAGGCATGCTTTGTTAAAGATATTGTTTTAAAATGGTCTCACAGCCCTGTTCCTCATGTTAATACCATTGCTACTACAATTAAGGCACTAGAGGTAAAAGGCTATGTATCTCATAATACTTATGGACGTAGTCATCAATATTACCCACTTATTGCAAAACGAATCTATCAAAAAAAGTTACTTACAAAAGTCACACAAGATGTTTTTGATGGTTCTGCTGTGGCAATAATACGGTCGCTAATAACAAGTGGCATAGACAGAAGCGGTTTGAAAGTGCCATAAGCTATTGCAACATCACAAGACATACCCTTCAAAAAACCTAAAGTACAGTTATTATATTAAGCATTCATCTACCTAGATGAATGCTTTTTTTGTGCCTAAAATTATTGAATTGCACATATTATAGAATATTATTATATTGCACCATTGTGATGTGTAAAAAATAATATAATGGCATTAGATAGTATTGTAGTAAAGTTAGGTGTAGATACCTCGCAAGTAATTGATAGCTACCAAAAATTAATAGACCTAAATAAAAGATATAGAGAACAGGCTTTAAATGCTACTGACCAAGCATCAGATGGATTTAAAGAACTAACTAATGCGATTAAGCAAAATCAAAGCATCTTAGATGACTACAATCGTAGCCTTCGTAAAACAGGTGAGGAAGTAGCACTAGAAAAGTTAAATTTCGCTCTAAAAGAAACTGCCCAAAACACCAATGAACTTCGCCAACAACAGCGTAGTTTACAAGCGGCTTTTGCCAAAGCAAAATTTGGCACAGCAGAGTACGAGCAACTTCGTAATAGGCTCATAGAAGTCAATAGGCAAATTACTAATCAGAAACAAGTCTTAAAAGAGCTATCACAAACTCCTACTCCTATACGCCCTTTTCAATTGCTAGGTAATGCCATTGGACAAGTAGCACAAAACATCAATGACCTTAAAGACCAGCAACGTACTTTACAGCAGGCATTGTCTGGAACAGACTTCGGTACAGCAGAGTATGACAGAATGGTAGCTCGACTAAAAGAAGTAAACACACAATTGCGTCAGCAAGGAGCTAACTTAAAAGCTATTTCAGATACTCCCATATCGCCACGCCCTTTTCAAGTCTTAAGTAATGCTATTAGCGGAGTAGCCACTAACATCAATGACCTTAAAGACCAACAACGCACTCTACAACAAGCTTTTAATGCTGCTGATTTTGGAACGCCACAGTATGAACGCTTGCGAGTAAAATTAGCAGAAGTAAACTTAGCTCTTAAAAATCAGCGAGATACTGTTAAAGAGGCGACTCGTTCATTAGGGGGTATTAACCCTGCTGCTAGGTTTGCAGCAGACAGCTATGGTGCTTTACGCCAAAATATTAAAGCTGCCAATGATGAATTACAGCGTTATAATATTGGTAGTAGGGAGTTTGAGCAAGCACAGGCACGTCTTAATAATTTATTGCAAAAAGAGATAGACATTAGGCGAACACAACCATCGCTTTTTCAAACACGCATTACACAAGCCATCAATGAAAGTGAGGCTGTCAAAAAGTTACGCATACAAGAAAGTCGCTTGCGACTGGAAAAGGAAAAGGTGTCAAAAACTTTAGGTAGGCAATCTAGGGAGTATAAGGCTCTTGAAAAGCAATTGATAAGTGTGCGTAAAGAAATAGAGCGTACCTCAAACGCTACCGAAAAAATAGGGCAAGGGTTATCAGCAGCTTTAACGGCAGGAGCGATAGGTGCTGCTGTATTTGTACTAAATGAACTTAAAGATGCTTTTGTAGCTGTTATACGAGCAGGAGCGGAGTTTGAGCAGCGTATCAAAAATTTGCAGTCAGTCAGTAGAGCGACAGGAGCGGAGTTGCAAGCATTAGAACAAGAAGCCTTACGTCTAGGTGCAAGCACACAGTTTTCAGCGTCAGAAGTCGCTGCATTAGAGACAGAGTTGGCAAAACTGGGTTTTCGTCCAGAACAGATTGTCGCATCCACAGAAGCGATATTAGACCTTGCCACCGCATTAGGAGAAGACCTTGCCGAAACCGCAGAAGTGGCTGCTTCTACATTAAATATATACGGTTTGAGTGTGCAAGAGGCCGCAAGAGTAACAGATGTTATTGCATTGTCTGCTGCTACATCAGCATTAGACTTAGAGCGTTTTAGAGAGAGTATCAAGCTTGTTGGCCCAATTGCCAAAACAGCTAATATTGATTTAGAGACTACTACTGCTGTATTAGGTAAGTTAGCTGACAATGGTATCAGCGGTTCTATTGCAGGTACTTCGTTAAGGCGTATTTTTTCCGAATTAGCGACAGAAGGCAGTAAAGTGTCTAAAGAATTGGGTTTTACAGTCAGAAAGTCTGACGACTTGCTAAAGGCATTTGAAGAACTTAATAAACGTACTTTGACTCTTGCAGATGCCAAACAGTTTTTTGGCGATAATGCTAAGAGTGCTGCGTTAAGTGCCATACAATCTGCTGCTGGCATTAGGGAGTTGGCAAAAGCTTATCAAGGAGCAGAGGGTGCTGCAAAACGTGCTGCTGATATTCAAAGAGATACACTGAATAATCAGTTTAAAGAATTTCTAGCAGCCATAGAAGCGGTATCAATTTCTATTACTAAACTAGCCACGGGGTCGCTAAGAGATTTTTTAAGTGGACTAACATCTTTAACAGTAGCCTTTAATGACTTGATTTCTATTCCTATTAGTGAAGAGTTAGAAAGTCAAAGAAAATCATTGAATGGTTTGGTAGCTGCTGTTACTTCTGCTAACGAAGGTACTAAGTTAAGAGCCGATTTAGTTAAGCAATTGCAGTTACAATATCCTGATTTCATTAAAAATATTGATGTTGAAAAAGCTAGTAATGACGAATTGCTAGGCAGCTTAAAAGCCGTTAATGAAAGCTATTTCCAAAAGGTGTTAATACAGGAGCAAGAAGAGGAGGTTCAAAAAAGAGCCACAGCAGCAGCAGATGCTTATAAAAATGTATTGGAAGAAACACGAAAAGCTACTTTAAATGTAAGTAATGCTATTGAAAGATATAGCTTGGATATAGATAGGACGCAAGCCCCTTTAGTGCAAGCACAAGAAGCATTAAGAAAATTCAATGAATTGCAACAGTCAGCAGCAGCAGGTTCTGTTGATGCTAGACGTATTCTTAGTGAGGGGGGATTTGTAGATAATTTACGAATTGAAAGAGCATTGCGTAGTAGTATTGCTTTATTATCTGGTGCTACTAACGAACTTACAGAAACACAAGAAGCTGCTAACGAATCTATTGCCCAAAGAAATCAAGTGCTAGATGAAAACTTTGAAAGTTTAGAAACAGATGCTCAAAGGCTAGATGCTTTAACTGCTAGGTTGGAACGGTTTAACTTAGAATTAAGCGGTTTGGAAGAGGAGCGTGAGATAAGCCTTGCTAGTGGACTTGATACTACTGATGTTGATGCTAGGTTAAAGGCATTGCGAAATAATATTGCTGACACTATTAGCGAAATAGCACAAATAGAGTTAAGGCTTGGCAAAAACACTTTAACAAAAGCAGAAAAGCAAGGAGAAGATTTAGGCAAAGCTATTAATACGGGCTTTTCTAAAGAAATTAGCAAACTGAACAAACTGATTAGAGACCAAATCGAATTAGGAAACTTTGATGCAGCAGATGCCTTGTTAAAAGGTTTTGATGCCTTTGGAGAAGAGGGGGAGGCTGCTGCCAAACGTGCTGCGGAAAACATTTTAAAAGCAAGGTTAGCTGCTGTTAATGCTGTTTTAGATGCCGAAAAATTGTTGGCTGAATCAGAGTTTCTACTCTCGGAACAATCCGCTCAAGATAGAATAGCTTTTGAGCAAGCCAAGTTGCAGGCTATTGAAAAGGCTAATGCTGATAAAATTGCAATACTGGAGCAGTCAGGCAGGGATGAGCAAAACACTATTCAACGACTGCAAAATGAGACTATTAAGGCTCAACAAGCTACCAATGAGTTTATCTTAGACTTACAAAAAACATTGTCATTGGAGCGACTGAAAGCAGAGCAAGAAGAGCAAACCTTGCGTATCAATAATATTCGTGACAATGAACAACGATTGATTGCTTTGCGAGAACAGCAGTTTGAAGAGGAGTTGGCAGAACTTAAACGCAATCAGGCAGAACGCAGGAAACTATTATTGGATAGTGGGCAACTGCCTTTACAAATAGACGCTTTTTTTCGTAACCAGCAATTAGCATTAGAGCGAGAAAAGCAAAACGATATTTTAGAGATACAGCGAAGTAGTGCTTTGGAACGCACACAAGCCTTGCAAAACTTCTATGAAAGCGAAGGAGAAACATTACGTCTATTACAAGAACGTGCCGTATTAGAACAGCAATCCGTATTAAAGCAACAGTTGGATGACAACGAAATCACTTATAAAGCCTACCTTGATGCACTAGCTAAGTTGGAGGAGGACGCATCCAGTATTCGTGTATCTCCTTTAGATAGTGAAATAGAAAAGCTAGAAGCTGTAAAAAAACAACTAGATGATTTGAATGTCGATGATACCATAGATTTTGATGTGCAGTTAGACGATGCTTTGTTGAATTTAGATATTTTGCAAAAGCGTTTAGAAAGTCTTAATAAAGAGGCTGACAAGCTAAAAGAAGAGCGTAGGATAGATATACAAGGTAATATTGACGATACGCAACAAAAGATAGATGACATTAATGAACGTATCAATAAATTTGGCGGAGTAACAGTAGCTACTGATGCGACAGAGTTAGAATTGTTAGAAGCGAAGTTACGTCAATTACAGTTGCAACTAAAAGGTGTTGATGAGCAAGAAATAGATGTGACGATACAGGCTGAAATAACAGCCACAGAAGAAGCGATTACGCAAACACAAGAAGTCATTGATGCGATACGCAATGCACTCAATAGAGGTATTATTAATCAACAGGCTTACAATGATGCTATTGCTAGGTTACAACAGCAAAGCAATAGAACTTTTGAAGATGCTGAATTAGACCGTTTGCAAATACTTATCGACATCAAGCAAAAAGAGATAGATGAGTTGATAGCAGCAAATAAAAGAAAGGAGGATGCTGATGAAGTTTTAACGAGTGCTGAAATACAAGCTGTTAAAGATGCTGAAAATCAAAAGTTAGCACTTGAAAACCGTGCTAATGAGATTCGTATTGGCAGAGCAAAGAAAACATCAGAAGAGCTACAACAGATATTTCAAGAGCGTGTCGAAAAAGTATCAGAGGTATTGCAAATATCTATAGAAGCATTTGACTTAGCTAGTCAAACACTCAATGACTTTAATCAGATACAGCTAGATGCTTTAGATAGTCAAATAGAGGCTCAAAATGACCGTATAGACAATGCCCGAGAAAACTTAGATGAGTTGAGACAAGAATATGACCGTACTATTAAAGAAGCTAGTGACGCAGAAGCAAAAGCTTTGAAAGAGGATTTTGAGCGTAGAGAGATACAGCTACAAGCAGAAATAGAGTTAGAAAAAAATGCTTTGACAGACTTAGAGGCAGAGCGAGAAGAAGTAGAACGCAAAGCTTTTGAACGACAAAAAGCATTAGCTATTGCACAAGCGACTTTAAATGGAGCGTTGGCTATTACTAATATTTTAGCAAACACACCAGACCCCACAGGAGCGTTAATTGCTATTCGTATCGCTTTGGCAGGACTGACAACAGCAGCACAGATAGCAGTTATATCAGCACAACAGTTTGGTTTTGGTGGTGCTTTACAGGAGTTGGCAGAACAGATGAATGTTGGCGATGCTTTTGCTCCAACAACACTACGCCCACAAGCGGCGAGTTATGCTAAAGGAACAGCACTAAAAGATGGCTTGCGTGTCATAGAAGGTGGCAGTGTTCCCAATAATGGTTTGATACAAGGGAGACCACACAGGAGAGATACTTCTCGCTCTGGTGTAAAAGCAATTACAAAGTCAGGACGTTTAGTAGAATTTGAAGGTAATGAGATAACAACACTTAATGGTAAGGTGCGAAATATCTTTACCAAAAGGGTACAGCAAACGCCTTTTCTTAGGAAAGTAGCAATGCTAACGTCATCTAGTCGTTTTGACCCTCAAAAGCATCAGGTAGGTAGTTTAGTAAATTATTTGGCTGGAGGGAAAGATTGGGCGAGTGTTGCACCAAAATTCAATTCTAGTAGGTTTGAGGATGGTGGCATTGTATATCGCATGACCCCTCAAATGACTCATTGGTATCAAGCAGGTGGATTATTGAGCAGTAAAGATGTTCAAGATGCTACCAATGGACTTTTATTTACCACATTAAACAACATTAACACAGGGCTAGAGACACTAGGCAGAAAAATAGACGCTAGTAATAGTAACTTGGAAAATGTTACCACAGCCGTGAGAGAAATTCCGCCTACGGTTATTTCTACTAGAAAAATACAAGAAGGTATTAATTTAAATGGACAAATTACAAACAATGCAACAACTTAAACCATCTGAATGGACAATATATCAAGACCGCCTACCTTTAGAATATCTATTAGGTATATTACAAGGTAATATCACAGAAATATACAGGGAGATTAAAAACCCACATATAAAGCGAACCATTGGTAAAAAATATCACAGCGAACAGATATTTCGTAATGGTTCTTACAATATGCGTAAGCCTTTTGATGTGGTACAATACAAAGGAGAAGGCAAAGATAAGGACTTATGTATATGGGTAGAGTTAAAAGATTTTGCCATTGACAGTATTGATAGAGATAATATTATTGGAGCAGTAAAAGTTTCTGCTAACCAATGTTTTGTTTTTCGATTAGGCAAGGTGTTAAAAATGTCATCTTCTCTAAATGATTTATTGTATTAATGCAAATAGCCTTAGTAGAACTACTAAGGCTATTTGTTTACATTGTGATAATATTATTAGGTAAAACGATTTTTGATAATAGCATATATTGATAATTTCCTCCAAACACATTGCCTATCATGTTGTCGCCAACTAAAGTTTCACAACAAGGAGTTTTATAATCACTACCATCACGATAGCGATTTACTATGGTAGCATGTATGTCTTTTACGGTATGGTGTATTGGTAGGCGACGAATCATCAGCACTGTCCCTGTGTTTCAACAGGCTCAAAGAATAAGTAGCCTTTATTTTTGTCAAAGTATGCTTTTTGTGTTATGTTTTCCATTATAATGATAATGGTTTGTCTTGTTCAGAAATGTAAGTGGTGGATGTATAAATAGGGATAAACAAAAAATAATACGTTACTTTGCTTTTTAGAGTATTACTGTAACGATAATAATTGTTAATAGGATTTCCTAAGCGCGTTACCCTAATAGCATCAGTGAATAATTGTGTTTTCTTTTTAAATATCATAATATTATTTTTTTTTGAGCAAAATAAAAACAAAGATAGGTGTTTTTTTGGTTTTTTCATATTTTTTAACTCAAAAAGAGTGTAACTTTAATGTTTACACACTCATTAACATTAAAAATTACAGTTTCGTTTACTATAACATCGATAGCAAGCAGTAAATTCCATAATTTGAGTACGATGAACATAATAATATCGTCCTGTATTCATACGACAATAACCAATAAAGAAGTCTCCAAATAGAACCATAATAGGCTCTAGTAATTCTTTAAAGATGTATCTATTGTTTTTTAGCCTTACAAGCCTTTTATTGTTACAATCAACAACAATATTACCTTTTTGATTAACAGCAAATACACCGCAATTTTTCATGTATTTATTGATACTAAGCATCTGATTATCAGATGTCTTTATGGTAAATGTTAAGTTTTGTAGTTGTGTAATTGCACCAATAGGAAATCCTTTTTTAAGGTATGGCTTAAAATGTTTTGCAACTTGAAATTCATTTACTTTTATGATAAGCACTTTAATGTTGTCTATTGCTATAAATTTGTTTTGGTCAGTTAGTATTATCATTATTTCTTTTTTTAGTTCACAGTAAGATTGGTGCTATGTCTATCCAAAGTCTTTGTTCTGCAAATGACTGATAAACTTATGTTTTATTCTATATTAAAATTGCTATTTAATTCAATATTAATCTGCTCATAATTCCTATACTTATTTAACATATAGGGATTTGTAACTTCGCCATTAATATTGTAATATTTATTTTTTACCGCAATTGGTGTAAGTAAAGCCTTTAGAAAACTACAAAATACCTTAACTGTCTTTTTTCTTAGGCTGTTGTAATTGATGCCAGCTACAACCAACGGGTCTGAAGTCTCAAAGTTTGGGGTGTGGTATTTACGAAAACAAGTATTAAAGTAACTACGATGCTCTTCGTAACTCATACCTATCTTATCCTCAATAACACGCTCATTGTGAATTTTTAATTTTTGCCAAAATGCCCGCCACCACTCATCTGAATAATCGTCTTGTCCTGTTGGTACACTAAGTAATTTACAGGTGTCATTTGCTAATTTGTCTGCAATATTTTTCTTATTTGCACTTATACTTGGATAATTTTCCAAATCTTTATCGTCAATATAGTTGCTGTTGTTGTCTTTTTTTAGATGATGCCTCGTTCTATTCCTGCTTAACCAAACACCATCCACATAATAAGAGTGCTTTTCCTTTGGGGATTTTATTGGACTAATCAAAAGATGCAAACGTTGTTCATTTAATCTAACCTCTACCGCAAAGTTTTTAATTTTAAAATCCCAAAACTCAAACTTCTCATTTATTACAGGTCGATTCTTAAAGCGATGTTGTAGATAAAGCTTTGCCTTACAGTAATTTTGTGCTGTAAATTTATTGCGAAACCGCTCTATCTTAAAACCCCAATACTCTTGAATTAATGAGGTTAAAAGGCTATTATTGGCATCTAGTGTAGATAATACTCTTTTTAAATATATTTCTTCCATTATTTTTTATTGGTCTCAAATTTAAGGTTAAAAACCTCGTACTTTAGTACGATAAATTCATTTCAACCTTTGAAAAAAATAGGTTTGAATAATCGACAAAAAGTCAATAATGGTGTTTGAGGCGTTAGCAAAAATGCAACGGCACTCAAACTAGCGTAAGCAAGCATTTCAAGACTTTCAGTCGCCAAAGTAACCTACCTACTTCT
>Ga0163111_10002767_pt1 | contig 11208 bp, 9 predicted proteins | sample CRUFie1St18metaG_FD_109645 | JGI IMG/M metagenome (GOLD analysis project Ga0163111, IMG submission 109645) | Marine microbial communities from the Costa Rica Dome - CRUD Field 142mm St18 metaG | ecosystem: Environmental > Aquatic > Marine > Oceanic > Photic zone | place: Costa Rica: the Eastern... | reverse complement strand
CCTTGCATCATTTGAATTTTTATCTCCTCTTTCTGCATGAATTTAAAGTTCTCGTTAGATTGTTTTAATTTTCTAAGAAGTTCTTCATCATTTAATTGCGCTTCGATATGATTTTCGGCTTGTGATATTTGATGACGATTAAATTCAGGATCAACGCTACCGTAATAAAAATAAATAAAAACTGATACGATTATCGTATAAGGTAACGCCGAGGACATCGCGTTTTTGATATCTGTTAAAATACTTGTGTCATTTCGATTGAACCTTTTCTGAAAGTATAACGAGCAAAAAATAGCAAGCAATAAAAACAATATATTAATCATCACTGATGGTATTATATTGTATCGCATTTCTCCTGTTGCGAATAAGAAAAAAATTAACTTAAATACAATCCAACCTGCCGCGAATAAGATGCCGATGAGAACCGGTTTTTTCATATTAGCTATTCATAGAGATCAAGAATTCCTCATTGGAAACTGTATTTTCCATGTGGTTCTTTAAAAACTCCATTGCTTCAACTGGGTTCATGTCGGCAATGAACTTACGCATTAGCCATATACGTTGCATTACATCTTTGCTTAGTAGTAGGTCCTCTCGTCTTGTTCCCGAGGCAGTAATATCGATGGCAGGGTAAATTCTTCGATTTGAGATTTTACGATCCAATTGTAACTCCATATTACCGGTTCCCTTGAATTCTTCAAAAATGACCTCGTCCATTTTAGAACCGGTTTCAGTTAGTGCGGTTGCTAGAATGGATAGAGAACCACCATTTTCAATTTTTCTTGCTGAACCAAAGAACCTTTTAGGTTTGTGTAGTGCATTTGCATCAACACCCCCCGATAGTACCTTTCCAGAGGCAGGTGAAACCGTATTGTAAGCTCGAGCCAATCTTGTAATTGAATCAAGTAAAATACAAACATCGTGACCACATTCGACCATTCTTTTTGCTTTTTCTAATACAATATTTGCGACTTTAACATGACGGTCCGCAGGTTCATCAAATGTGGAAGCAATAACCTCTGCTTTAACACTTCTGGCCATATCGGTAACTTCTTCTGGTCGTTCGTCGATGAGTAAAACAATAAGGTAGGTTTCAGGATGATTTGCGGCGATGGCATTTGCAACATCTTTTAGGAGCATTGTTTTACCTGTTTTAGGCTGCGCTACGATCATTCCTCTTTGTCCTTTACCAATGGGACAGAATAAGTCCATAATTCTTGTAGAAAGAGAATCTTGCTTATGACCTGTTAGTTTGAATTTTTCAGACGGAAATAATGGAGTTAGATATTGAAATGGAACTCTATCCCTTATATATGATGGATCTCTACCATTGATTGATTCAACACGGACCAATGGGAAGAATTTTTCACCCTCTTTCGGTGGACGAATCGTTCCCTTGACTGTATCGCCAGTTTTTAGACCAAATAGCTTGACCTGGTTCTGAGACACATAAATATCATCTGGCGAAGGCAAATAATTGTAGTCAGATGACCTCAGAAAACCGTAGCCATCCTGTATAACCTCTAAAACTCCTTCCGCCGAAACAATACCAACTAAGTCATAGTTACTCTTGTTATCCTTGGTTTTGTGGTCTTTAGAACGATTTTCTTTGTGATTTGATTTTTGCTCATCTCTGCGTTGGGGTCGTTCTTCATTTGATGGTCTTTCCTCTTTTTTCTTCCCTCCCGATTCTTTCTTAATTTCTGCCTTTACATCTTCTGTTTCAGTTTTTGTATCTTTTATTGAAGCGTCTGTTGTTGTCTCTTTTGTATTCGTTGATTCAGCTTCTTTTGTTTCTTGAACCGGAGCCTCAACTTTAATGCGTTTTCTTGTTCTCTTTTTTACTGGTGCTGGTTTTTGATCTCCTTCTTTTGAAGCATCTTTTGCATCATTGGTTGAGTTCGTTAACAAGTCTTTTGAATCTTCAGCGGATGAATTTTCCATTATTTATGAGTTGATTTTAAGATATGATCGACGGAAATCGTCGGGTATTTTTTGTCGTTATAATTACTTCAATAAAGTTAGTCTATTCGTTATATTTTTTTAGGAACAGAGAAGGAAATGAAAGGCTCAGAACTTTGCCAATTCGATACAAGTTTAGCAAAAACCTTTCACATACCAATGAAAATAAAAGAAATTATGTTTTTCTTTTCTTCTTTTTAGCGGCAGGAAATAATATGTTATTTAGAATTAGTCGGTATCCCGGAGAGTTAGGGTGTAAATTAAGGTCTGTGGGTGGGTCTCCAACAAAATGCTGATAATCCTCGGGGTCGTGACCTCCATAAAAAGTCCAAGTGCCTTGTCCCATTTCACCATGGATGTATCGGGCAGTCTCCGCTGCCTTAGTTTCTCCTAAAATCAATACGCTAGATTTAATGAGCTTTTTTTTAAAATCAGTGGTTTGGCCCATGAAACCTTTAATAACATTTTGATGGCATTGGGTTAGCATTGTCGGCACAACATCCCATTTTGCAGAAAAGTCAAATAAGGTGAATTCATCTAGCTCTTTTGGAATGGTTCTATTTGTCCTTAGATATGTTCCATCTATATCGGAGTATTCATAAACCATAGGGTCTTTGATTAATTTGAAATCTTTGAAAGCAAAAGTTTTTGAATAATCGAGTTCGTGATCGCAATTTGGATGTGATGGGTCTCCATCAAAAACGCTCTCACATATATCTGTGTTTTGGGCTGCCAAGGCAATGTCAAAGCTATCTGTACCACTACACATCGTAAATAGAAAACCGCCTCCCAGTACGAAATTTTGGATATTCTTTGCGACAGAAAGTTTGAGCTCAGATACTTTTTCAAAGCCTAAGAGACTTGCATTTCCTTCCGCTACTTCAACTTGCTCTTGATACCATTTTTGGTAGCGCGCTGATCTGTAAAATTTACCGTATTGTCCTGTGAAATCTTCGTGGTGTAAATGCAGCCAGTCGTATTCTGGCAACTTACCCATCACAATTGATGAGTCATAAATTTTATCGTATGGAATCTCGGCATACTCTAAAACCATCGTAACGGCATCATCCCAAGGCTGTTTGTTCGGTGGAGTATAAACCGCAATTTTTGGAGGTTTTTCGAGTTGAATAACCTCCATATTTACTTCAGGATTTGCAATTTCATTTTTGATTTGTGTCACCTGTCCCTCTGTGAGTATTTGGTATGAGACTCCTCGAATCATAAGCTCTTCCTCAATTGATACTAAATGAGGCATTAAAAATGAGCCTCCCTGATAATTTAGTAACCATTCAATACTCACATCTTTTTCAATTACCCAATAGGCGATGCCGTATGCCTTTAGATGGTTTTTTTGTTTCTCACCCATGAAAACAAGAATCTGAGTAGCGTTTGAATACGAACAGCAAAGAAAAAAAATGAAAAAGAGAAGACGAAGCCTCATATTAAAAATCGTTTTCGTCCATGTCTCTCGTATCGAAATCTCCGAGGTCCTCGGATTCATCTGTTTGGTTCATTTTACTTTTAAGTGTATAGGTCGAATTTTCAGGATTAAGTGCTTTTGATTTAAGGTCTTCCCCCTGTATTTGTTCGTAATCGGGAATCTCGTTAAGGTTATCAAAGCGGGCATACTGGTCGATAAAACGTAACCTGACCTTTCCTTGTGCACCATTCCTGTGCTTGGCTACAATAATCTCACCTATTCCTGTATTGTCTTCTCCTGTATCTCCATCCGTAGTAAATCCATAATAATCTGGCCGATAGATAAAGGAAACAATATCAGCATCTTGTTCGATAGCACCTGATTCTCGAAGGTCAGACAGAATAGGTCTTTTATCACCACCGCGTTGTTCAACCGATCTACTGAGCTGAGCGAGTGCAATAATTGGAACATTCAGCTCTTTTGCGATTTCTTTGATGGATCTTGAAATGGTTGAGATTTCTTGTTCTCTATTTCCATTACTTTTTGCGCTTTCACTTGTTTTTGCCGACATCAATTGCAGATAATCAATAATGATTAAATCAATATCATATTGCGATTTGAGTCTTCTACATTTCGCTCTGAAATCAAATATGCTCAAGCCTGGCGTATCATCAATATAAATCGGAGCGGTGGTTAGTTTTTTAATTCGTGTATGCAGCTGTTGAAATTCATAATCTTTGAGTGTTCCCTTTCTCAGCTTTTCCCCTGGCAATCTAGCTTCACTTGCAATCAGTCGTTTGACCAATTGAACACAAGACATTTCAAGAGAGAAAACGGCTACCCCCATATTGTGGTCAACCGCAGTGTTTCTTGCCATTGAAAGAACAAAGGCTGTCTTACCCATACCAGGTCGTGCAGCGAGGACAATCATATCTGAACGTTGCCATCCAGCGGTAATTTTGTCTAGGTCGTAAAATCCGGACGGAATACCTGATAAACCGTCAGTATTTTTTGCCGCTTTTTCAATTTCATCAATTGCCTCTCGAACGACACTCTGCATTGTCGAGGCCTGCTTACTCATATTCGTTTCAGCAATTTTAAAAAGATTAGTTTCTGCATTGTTGAGCAATTCAAAAACGTCTTTGGTATCGTCATAAGCATCCTTGATGATGTCACTACTTACCCGAATCAATTCTCGTTTAATGTGCTTTTCAGATATAATTCTCGCGTGGTATTGTATGTGCGAGGAGGAGGCAACTCTGTTTGTTAAAGAAGAGATATACGCAGCTCCACCTGCCGCTTCAAGCTCTCCATTTTTTTGAAGTGCCGCAGAAACAGTTACAAGGTCTATTGGACTTGTGCTGGCGAATAAGGAATGTATCGTTTTGAATATAATTTGGTGCTTAGGATCATAAAAGCTATGCTCATTCAAAATATCGATTGTATCGTTGACAGCATCTTTCTCAAGCATCATTGCGCCAAGCACAACTTGCTCAACATCAATTGCTTGAGGTGGAAGTTTTCCCATCTCATTGACAACACCTGAAGTGTTCTTTAATCTCTGAATAGGTGTTCTTTTTCCTTCTGTTGCATCCATAAAACAAATATAGGAATTCATACCTCCAATCTTAGGCGTTTTTAAAATATAATTTATTCACACCTTATCAAATAGGCTTATCAACATTTGTTGATTCATTTAAGCTCCTTAAGTGCTTTTTTTGTTCCTATTTTTACTGTTATATAATCAATTTCTTTCCTAGGGCTTCGGGCTGGAGAGTAAGCTCTCCCGTAAAATATAATTTGCAAATGCAGTTTGTTCCACGTATTGATTGGGAAAATTCTCTTCGCATCTTTTTCCGTTTGGACAACATTTTTACCACTCGTTATTCCCCATCTTGTAAGTAGTCTGTGGATATGCGTATCTACAGGAAACGCAGGCTCACCAAATGCTTGAGAAACGACAACTGATGCTGTCTTATGACCGACACCAGGCAGTTCTTCTAGCAGCTCCATTTTTTTCGGCACGGCTCCATTGTATTTGTCTACTAGGATATTTGACAATTCCCAAATTGCTTGCGATTTTCTTGGTGAAAGTCCGCATGGTCGAATAATCGATCGAATCTCTTCTATGTCTTGTTTGCTCATATCGAATGGATTATCCGCCAGCTCAAATAGTTTGGGCGTTATTTTATTTACCCGTTCATCTGTGCATTGGGCAGAGAGTAAAACTGCTATGAGTAGTGTAAAAGGATCTTTATGGTCAAGTGGAACAGGGGTTTCCGGATAAAGACTTTCCAACTCGTTAATAATATACTTTGCTTTTTCTTTCTTTGTCATTTTAAATTATTCCAAATGTAAGGGTTCGTATTATGGTTGGATGCTGAACGATGAAATAAATCAACCACGGTGTAGTAACAATTAGAGTTAGGTAATGAAAAAAGACGAACCATCCTGTGTTTTTTCTCATTATAGTGTAAAAGAATAGCGGTATTAACGAAATAAAAAGAACAATTTGGTATCCCCAGTAGAAGCTGGGTCCCATCGGTGAATATGATACTCTTTGATAAAATGAAACCCCTTCATGAAGGTATGCAATAAACAAACCTTGCTTTAAGTATCTGCTTTGAAAAAGGACAAATTCGGTTTTGAACCTTATACTCGAGTGTTTTTCATTTTCCATGACGGTGAATGGGCCTTCTGGTGTCATAATTTCGGCATTTGTAGAATAATTTTTAAGGCTAGTAATAGCCACAATTCTTTGTGTAGGTTCTGCGCGTTGGTCGGAGATTGTAAAAAGACTAACGATTACCCCCATGATCAGGTTCATTCGAATCCAATTCCTTCTCCAACCTTTGCGAAGGCTTTGGTAAAAAATTTCAATCTCTTGTGCCTTTTTTGCTTGTCTCTGAGCATATCTTATTCGGCTTTCTTTTTTGTACTTATCCCATCTATCTGCCTTGGAAGACCGGCGATTAGTACTAGCTTTATTTTTTGGTTTCGGATCTATTAGTGCCTCATATGCCTGGTTAACTTCAAGATATTTTTCATGTGCATGCGGATCTTTTGTGACATCTGGATGATACAGTTTTACTAATTTTCTGTAGCTCCTTTTAATCTGAGCCTTACTCGCACCTTCTGGCAGATTTAGAATTTCATAATATGTTTTTCCAGGCACTACTTTTAATTTTTGCTACAGTTTTGACTCTATCTATTTTTCCATTTGAAGTTTGCGAAAACTCATGAATAAAAACATATACTTTCGGAATTTCAAATGGGTGCAGGATTCCAACAAAATCCTCTTTAGAAATACCCTTTAAAATCTTTTCCTTCAATAAAATAAGACCAATTTTCTCCCCAAATTCCTCATCTATGATCCCTGTAACCATACAAACTCGATTTAAGTGTAGTTGGATCTTTGCTTCTAGCTTTTCGGGCGAAACTTTATAACCACCTGTGTTGATTATAAAATCGGACCTTCCAATCCATTTGAAGGTAAACGGATTTATGAGTTCCACTAAATCATTTGTTGTTATAAGCTCAGCCTGTATTTTTGGATAGCTTATTGACAAGCAGCCTTCTTTTTGTCTAAAGGAAACTCCACTTATTGCCTTGTAGTATTGCTCTCCTTGGTAGCCTGATCTTTTCAAAGCTACATGTGTTGCGGTTTCTGTCATTCCATAGCTTTGATAAATAGAGATATGATTGGAAATTAAAAGCTGCTCGATTTCTGTTGATAAAGCAGCTCCACCAACGAGGATACATCTTGATTTCTTCAAAGCCATAATTCCCTTATTCGTTGAAAGTAATCCTTGAAGCTGTTTAGGAAAGAGGGCAATGAATTCAGTAGCTTCGATCAACGCTGATAGGGAAGAACTTACAGGTAATACTTTTAATTCAAGTCCGGCCATCATCGCACGTACAAGCATCATTTTACCTGCGATAAAGTCGATTGACATACAAAGTATTGCAGTTTCTTTTGGCTTCAACTTGAATAAATCGATAGTTTTTTTGGCAGAAACTGCCAATGATGTTTTTAAAATTTCTATTTGCTTCGGTGTTCCTGTTGAACCAGATGTTGTACACAAAATACTTGAGGAGTCATCTCTGAGGATTGACAAAAAAGCTTCTATTTTTTCTTTTTGATCCTGTGCGAGGTAGCTTATTTTAAAATCCTTATGTTCTGCAATCATTAAAACTCAATATCTAAATTGAACAAGTTCTTAAGGGTATTAAGTTCAGGGTTTTTTTTGGCCATTACCTCAAATTTGTCCTTGCCATTTAAAAACTTGACATCCTCAGCTGGATTTTCAATCAGCTCAATCAATACATTAATATTATGATTCTTGAGGCTATTTCTCAAAAAGGAAATGAGGTCATTTAGTAATGGAGCAATGTAATCAACCTGAATTTGATTTTCCACAAATAATTTAAGGACATCATCTTTTTCAATCAACGGATCTCTTTTGACCAATGCATTATAGAAAGTCTCTTTTCCTTCGTCTTTTAACTGAAATGCATACTGTCGCCATATCCGTGTCAGTCGGTCAGAGGTGTATTTTTCTTCTGGAAGTGCTTCACTCGATTGGTTTTTTAGTGCTTTTTCTCTTTCGAGCATTTCCTTGATAGAAAGGCGCGTACTGGGTCTATTGACAACGGTTTTTGGTGGTGCTATGTCTTTCTTTGCGGATAAATCTGATTTTAATTTTTCAATCTCCTTAGGGGGGTCAGATTCATTTTTTTTAATTGGATGTTCCTTGGGGCTTGGATTACTTTTTGATTTTCTCAGTGAACCTTGAGGGATAGGTAAAAATTCAATAGGTGCCTTTAGGGCTTTTTTTTTTCTTGCTCTTGTTTCAAAGAACAGAGCTCCATTAGCAAGACTTCTACCAGCAAGCGCTTGTTTTTTGAAGCTTTATAGGAAGTATCTGCCTTACTTAGGGCATAAAGTGCACGGGTTATGGTGTGGTAGGGTAAAAGTTTGGATTGTTCAACATACTTTTTCTGAGTGGTCTCGGGTACTTCGAGCAAGACGGAGGACTTTTCATTTTTACATACAAGCAAATTTCTGTAATGCGTAGACAATCCTCCCAAGAAATGATGTGCATCAAAACCTTGGTCCAATATCTCATTGAATAACAGTAGAGAGCCCGGTATGTCCTCCTCATCAGCATGATCTACAAATTTGAAAAAGTAATCATAGTCGAGTATGTGCAAATTTTCAACAACTTGTTTGTAAGTCAATTCATTGTCTGAAAAAGTAATCATTTGATCAAAAACAGAGAGTGCATCTCGTAATGCTCCATCGGCTTTTTGTGCAATTAAGTGAAGTGCTTCAGCTTCAGCCTGTACTTTTTCTTTTTTCGCTATTTCCGAGAGGTGGTCTGCGATGTCTTTGACTTTGATTCTTGAAAAGTCAAAAATTTGACACCTTGATAAAATTGTAGGAATTATTTTGTGTTTTTCCGTGGTAGCTAAAATAAATATCGCATGTTTTGGTGGTTCCTCTAAGGTTTTAAGAAAGGCATTGAACGCACTCGCTGAAAGCATATGTACCTCATCTATGATATATACCTTGAAATCTCCGAGCTGTGGTGCAATTCGAACCTGGTCAATTAAATTTCTAATATCCTCAACAGAATTATTAGACGCCGCGTCGAGTTCATACACATTTAGTGAAGCACCTGAGTTAAAGCTTAAGCATGATTCACAGCTGTCACAAGCCTCTGTTTCTGACGTTCTTTCAATGCAGTTGATTGTTTTTGCTAAAATTCTTGCTGTGGTCGTTTTACCAACCCCTCGTGAACCACAGAATAAAAAAGCTTGCGCCAAATGGCTATTTTTTATGGCATTTTTGAGTGTGCCTGTAATGGGCTTTTGTCCTACAACCGTATCGAAAGTCTGTGGTCTATATTTTCTTGCCGAAACAATGAAATCACTCATATATCAAAGATATTGATTTCTACCAATCTGAGTAACAATTGTTGATAACAAAAAGCTGCGGACAAAATCATCTGCAGCTCTATGTTCATGAAATGAGGCTAAACTTTGGGTTTATTACTTGAAGTCTTTCTTACTTACTCCTTCATTAATTTTAATTTCAGACGCCGAAAACGTAATGATTTGAGGGCCAGCATTGATTACTTTTGTATGAGGCATTAATACACCATCAATATCTTTATAATCTGAAATATCCGTTAGTTGAGTGATACTTTGACCTTGTGCCTCTTGCGCACTCTCTGTTCGAATAAGTAACCCAGTTTCTGCGTTATAATAGCGGAATGAACCGTTGTCTTTATCAACCTGAATTTTGTATGCGTCCACTCCATTGACGGATATCAAGCTAACTAAAACGAGTTCTTCAGGATCTAGGTATGTCTCAGCAAAAAGACCTTTCTGTTTTTGCTTTTTTAAAATCTCTGACTCGGGCATATCTTGCTTATTACCTTGCTGTTCCGTGTAACCTGATTTCCCGTTAAATACTTGCTTCATAATGGTGCCCATACCCTGAACTGACATTTCCATTGATTCCTTGTTTGGCCCCATGGTTTTAATCACGGCAGTTGGTTTAAATGGCGCACCTTGTATAGTAACATCTACATTTGTTAGGACTGTCTTGACATCTTCGACTGCCTTTTTACCACCGATTGCATCTATATAATTGTCCATTATAATTTTTACTGTGACGCCTTCTGGAATTGGTTTTTTAAACTCAGGCTTATTCACAGGATTTGCCTCTTTGTCAAAATATTTTATTGGAATTCCAGTTTTTTCCAGGTTTTCAATAATGTCGCTACCTTTCCCAACAACAATAAATCGCGCGTTTTTCGCGTTGAAATATTTGTTAGCTACCCGCTGGACATCAGCTACAGTGACAGCATTTATTTTCTTTAAATACTCCGAATAGAAATTTTCCGGTAGGTCGTTTGTTTTGATATTTATTGCATATCGAGCTACTGTTGATGGCCTTTCCAAGGCCAATACAAAGTCACCTACATATTTTGCTTTAGCGTTTGCCAAAGCATCTTCTTCAACCGGATACTCTTGAATTCTTTTGATCTCTTTGATTGTCTGCACCACAGCACTGTCTGTCACCTCGTTTCTCACTGAAGTACCCGCGTTAAACCTCGTGATGTATTTATCTGCTGCAACAGAAGATCGGGCACCATACGTATATCCATGTTCTTCCCTTAAATTCATATTCAAATAACTATTGAATCCTCCGCCTAGTATTTTATTGGCAATCAATACAGCATGATAATCCTCATCACTCATTTTAAGTTCGACATTACTGGTCAATGCGATGTTAGACTGAACCGCATTTGGCATATCTACAAAGTTAATTTCCAATTGTGCCGGATTGGCGTTTGCTTTAGGGATACTGATTTTCTCTGATACCGTATTTTGCCATGGACCAAAGTGCTTCTCAACCAATGCTTTTGTTGAGGCCACATCGATATCTCCCAAAACAACGAGGTAAGCTTGTGAAGGCTGAAAATAATTTAAGTAGTATGTTTTAACGAGATCAAAGGTGACATTGTTGATGCTTTTCTCAGTTTCAATTTCTCCATAAGGATGCGATAAACCAAAAGATAATGCTGATCCAACATTAGCGGCCGCCGCATCCACACTTTTTTCTTGACTTTTTAGCCCTTCTAATAAGAGGTCTTTATTCTTTTCAAACTCTTCTTCTGTGAGCAGTGAATTTAGGGTGGCGTCTGCCAATAATTCAATGATTCTTTCGTGGTATTTTGTGAGGCAGCTCGCAAATCCTCCATTAAAACCGAAGGATAAATTCGCCCCTAAAAAGTCAATTTCTTCGTTGAAAT
>Ga0163111_10002766_pt1 | contig 11210 bp, 5 predicted proteins | sample CRUFie1St18metaG_FD_109645 | JGI IMG/M metagenome (GOLD analysis project Ga0163111, IMG submission 109645) | Marine microbial communities from the Costa Rica Dome - CRUD Field 142mm St18 metaG | ecosystem: Environmental > Aquatic > Marine > Oceanic > Photic zone | place: Costa Rica: the Eastern... | reverse complement strand
AATCAATACTCTGTTTGTATCACACTTAATGAAGTCTGCAAGTTTTTTGTTTTCAAGTTTGATAAACTTCGATCTTCCATTTAATATGTCAACATCAAGACCAAAGTCGAAAGATTTGACTACATCAACTCTTCTATCACTGATGATATCGAGAAGTGCTATGCTAGTTGAAGAAATTGTAGTTCCAATACCAGCAGAAATGTTATTAGTAATTCCTGTGTCTGAGAAGTTCTTCATACCTGAAGTATGAAGCAGTCTGTTTACGGGATCAATAATTGTCTCAAATGATTGAGAACTCTTAACGGTATATGAAAGATTTTGATAATAATCGTTATCGGGTGTTACTTGAGAATCTTGGTTTAGTATTCCAGTCTCTTCACGCCATCCAATATCAGTTTCAAGTGAATAATCGATATTGAAGAAACCTCTATTTTCTTCGATAGAATCAACTGTTACTTCTGCCCCCGAAGTTTTTCCAAGAAGTTTTTCATTAAGAGACAGATCGTAAGATCCATAGATCTTCAGAAGTTCCCCATCATTCTCAACAACTTCCAGATCTCTCTCAACAAAATCATTTGTTGCAGTATCAAGAGTGAGAATTTTTTCACCATCAACAAGTGATAAAGGTGTTTGAATAACTTCAAAAGATGGATAATTGGACTCACTGATTAAAGTTGCGTAGGAGTTTTGTGTAGTAACAGCGATACCAGCATTGGTGGTAATACCTGTTATATCAAACTCAATTTCAGCAGGGTTTGTATTGGTAAACTTGGTAACAGGGAAGAACTTGAATCCATGGTCTGCAGAATTAAATCCATCTCCATCAGTTCCAAGTTTTGTGATACCTTCAACAAAGATTTTATCTCCAACAGCAAATGGTGCTGTGTTGAATCCAAGGATAGGTGTCTGCAATCTGCAAGTGATAATACCTGCAGGAGATGATGTGCAACTATCGATTCCAACACCATTAGTATTGTTGAGAGCAAAGACTGTATTAATAACTTCACTCAATCCTTTAGGTGCAGCACCAATAGTTACTGAGATAATTGATGATCCCTGAAGATTTGCTTCCAAAACACCAGAATCTATTTGCTCACCTTCACGATTTACAACTACCAGATCAGGTGCAGAAATATAGTTTTGACCACCATCAATAACATTAACTGAACTGATAGTGTTTCTATCTCTCAAACGATAGTTTGAAGACACAAATGCTTCTGGACTTAAGGTCTTATCTGCAGAGAAATCGAATCCTTGATCCTTTATTATTACCTCATTAATATTTCCAATCGTTTCAGAGACTGGAAGAATCGTTGCATTGATACCCTCAGTCGATGCAATGCTTACAAATTCTGGAAGATTCCTATAACCTTCACCACCAGAGGTAATTGTCATCTGATGGACACCACCTCTAGCAGTTGGTGAATTTGTTGCATATTCTGCAAATGCTAAATCAGATGCAACATAAGAAGAATCTTCTGGAACTTGATCTAATGGAATCTGGAATGTTGTAGTTCCAATACCAGCAACCTTATAATTGCCAGAATACTTACTATCGACAAAAATGATTTCTGAATAATTTGCTACGAATGTATCAGAACTACTAATGTATCCTGCCTTTTCAAGACCATAGTAAAGTTTTGATGGAAGTTGGGAACTGTACTTGAGAGTAAGTGTTCCTGTTCCCGTGGTTCCGATACCGATTGTCCCGACACCAGTTACACTAAAGTCTGTTACTGTTCCACCAACTGATACCAATTCGTTATGGAACTGATTGTCATAGAAAATTTTGAAGTTATATCCACTTAAAGATTCATCCGACAAATCGAATACAAGGTTGTTATTCTTAATAACAGGGATTTGTGGATTAATTTTTGCCAATTCCTGACCTGCACCACCAGTTGATGCAAAACTTACAATCGTTGGTGGTGTTGAAATAGAATCATTAAATGTTTCAGTCAGTTGAATAGTGTCATCATCAATTCTATAGACATAGTAAGAACCGGTTTCAAGACCAGATACGATCAAGTCTGAAGAGTTGTAGAATACTTTTTCACCAGTCTTAAATCCGTGTGCAGTAATTGACAGTTCACTCTTAGCAGTTCCAACTACTGCTGAAGTAAATCCAATGGGATTAACAAGCAGTTTTTCCTCATCAGCATTTCTCTTGACCAAAATGCCTGTAGATACTCCAATACCAACTGAAAGGTTTGGTCTCAAGTCCAGAGAAATCGTATCTCCGTGAGCAAGTCCGTGGTCTGTAGATACAGCAACCTGTGCGGTGATCCTTTGCGCTTTTGCAGTTACTTGATCTAAACGAGGTGCAATAGAATACTTGTAGTCGTCACTGTCACCATTTGGACTAAACGATCTAAAGAATAACCCATTTGTAGTAACTCCTACTTGAGTCGCAAGTCCAACATAGTCTCTTCCCTTATTAATTGCAAACAGATTCTGTGTTGTAGAATCGGGAATGTTGAATGCCGTACTGGATGCAGTATCCGATACTGAAATCTTGGAAGCACCAACTGGAGCAGAAAGGACAACAGGTTGGTTCGTTTTGAATTTATGATTTGGTAAGAAAATGCTTTGAGTTGGAATTGAGATAGATCTGGCATCTACACCAACAGCATAGATAAACGAAACGCCGATTCCTGCAGTAGCACCAATGCCGATTTGTGATGCTGCATTAAAGAAATACTTTTCATTTACACTAGATGAAAAGTCTTTGGTGCTCAAAGGAACTGTAATTGTGTTGCTAACTTCTTTGACTGCTGTAGATGATGTGTGTCCGGCACCGGAGAGACCTCTAGCAACTCTCAGAACCTTGTTCTGACCATAAACATTAAGGACAGACAGTCTTTCAGTTCCAATGCCGATTGTAGATCCTACAGAGATGATTTCTGGAACATTGGAAACATAGATATCAGTTACAAATCCTGGAGTTGCATTTGCAGCAACATCAGCAATCAGGAACAATCTTTCACTACTGACACCAACCGTATGTGTCTTAGTCAGGCCCTTAATGTATGTCGAAAGACCGGAAATAGCAATGCTATCTTGATCATTGATGTTATGAGTTGACGTAAATGTCAACTTAACTTCAGAATCATTAGATCTGGTAACTATACAGTCAGTAAAGGTCTCTGTTGTAGTATTAACGTCAACAATACTCTTGCCTTTAATCTTCGAAACATATGCTGAAAGACCGCCTTGACCAGCAAAACTTGCAACATCATTTGCAGCATATCCAGATCCAGGTTCAATTACTTTAAAGTCAGTTACAGAACCTTTTGTAATAGAATCAACAATTGCTCTCTGTGCAATAACTTCATTTGGTTCAACAATAAAGTCATTTGAAGCAAATAGTGAATCTGCTCTATATGGGAGCGTATTTCTCCTCAGTTTTGATGAATTAAAATCAAAAGTTTGATCTACATCCTGAGTTATAGGTGTTGATCTATAAGCATTACCGATGAAGTATGGAAATTCTGCTTGTGTAGTTCCATTTGAAAAATTAGTAGAAATTCCAGCAAAATATGCATAGACACCATTAGGAAATTCTGGTGTTTTTGTAAATCTACCGTTATATTCGTCCAGATTACCAGAATTGTCGTATTTGTAATCTTCTACAAAGAATCCATCGGCAAAACCTGATGGTCTATCGACAACATCGGATGTGGATCTAGTATATCCAGTGTTTAACTGAACAACATCAGAGTTAATGTTCAATGGATTTGCATATCCAAAAGGTCCATAGATTGGATTACCATCATATGCCCAACCAATGATTGGTGAATGGGTGCCTGCAACGTCCTGGAAGGCATTTCCACCGATCTGAGTACTATATCCTACCAGATTGTATTTCAGACCCGCTGTATCCTCTGAAATGAGTTCATTACCAAATCTTGCGTTGTGATCAATTGTTAAATCTCTAACAGATGCTCTAGCAGATGCTTTACTTCCGATAGATGTTGCTGCAATCGACGTATTAACGTCATATCCAACACCTTCATTGAGGATAATGACAGATTCTACCTTCTCATTTGCAATAACTGCTCTTAATTTTGCTCCAATACCTACACCATTAACAGTTAAATCTGGTGCACTGGTGTATTCTGTTCCAGGATTGGTAATTTGAGCGTTTACAATCTTTCCACCACTGATAATTGGTTTGATTTCAACATCTTTACCAGATTTGAAGGTAACATCAGGGATTTTATGGAAGTTTAAGATGGTTGAACCGTATCCGGTGCCTGTTTCATAGAGGTAAAGATCGACAATTTCACCTCTAACCTGTGGAGTAGCAGTAATTACACCTGTTACACCATCAAATTCTGCGTCAATTGTCAGAGTAATGTCTCTATAAGCAAAATTATGGTTACCAACACCCTGTGTAGTGAATTCTACAAACTTTCTTCTCTTGTAATTGTTCGTAAATGCAGTTGTACCAACACCAGGATCACTTAATTTGAAAGAATTATTGTCTAATTTGAGAATATGGTGCTCATTTCCACTTGTAAGACCACCAATAGCAGTGGTATCGGCAGTATAAACTACAATATCACCATCTTTGAATCCATGATTATGGAAATTAACCGTGCTATATGCAGTTGAGATGCCTGCAGATTTTACAGTTAGTTTTCTATTCTCATATCCACTTCCTGGATTGATAACTCTAATCTCACGCAGAGTTTGTTTGGGATCAAACAGTCTAAATTTGTGAATACCTTGAGTAACAGATGTTGTAAATCCTACCGTGCTGATACCAGAATTAAAATCATCAAAAGTTTCATACAACTTGATGGATGATGTATTAACTATTTCAACAAAATATGCAGATCCACTATGAAGAGTTGACGTTTGGTTGATATTACTACCATTAAATGATCCAATACCAATCTCTGCATTTCCATTTCTGTTATATACAACCTTATCACCGTTCCTCAAGTTGTGATTCTTGGGGAAAGTGATAGTGTCATCACTAATATCAATACCACCACCTACAGTGCTCTCTCTTGAATCAAATTCAATCTCACGATACTTTGTATCAAGGATAGGTTCTAGTATCGCTCCAGATCCATTTCCGCCACTAATGGTGACTGATTGAACTCTACGGATGTCAAAATCTTGAGGATCAACCAGAATAGACTTAACAGATCCTCTAACAACAGGTCTAACTAACGCTGTAGTTCCACCACTAACAACAGAGTCTCCGAGTGTTACATTAGGCAGATTGATAACATCATAATCATCGCCAACATTAAGACTGATTACTTCTTTGATTGGTCCAAAGAAAATCTTATCAAATGACTTATAGTTTGAAATCTCAACACCATTCACCAACATACCAGTGGTTCCTGGAAGTGTTTCTACATCAACACCATTCTTGATGTTCTGACTGTTGAGGAACTTCTTAAGGAGTCTTTGTGGTTGTAGAGATCCACTTTTTTGTGTTGCTAAAGTAAACGTATGAGAACCTGTTGCACTGACTGCATCAAATCCAATAGGAGTGTTACTTTCAATGAAAGATGGTGATTCATACAGTTCTATCTTATTATCAGGATTCAATACCTTCACATAATATGTCTTTTCAGTAAGACCTATTAAAAGATCATCTGATGCAGTATACTGAACTTCATCACCAGTTATAAACGGAACACTGGATGGGAATGAAAGAGTCGTATATCTTAAGGTGTTTGTATTGAAATTATCTAATGCACTACCACTAGCAGAAGTAATGGTTGCAGATTTAATCTCTTTAGTGATCTCATAAGATGGCAAAGAGTTTGCTGCAACATAGAATGTTTCTTCATTCTCAAGATAAACATTCTGAGTATCAGAAGTTACGCCATCATATGCCAGAGCAACTCCTGTACTGGAAACAGTATTGAGTTTTCTTCTGATACTATACTCTACACCTGCTGCTGGAGTAAATCCACCAAGATTTCCGAGAGTTACCTCTTTGTTAGTTGTGCTTACAGTCAGGACTTTTGCTTCTGCTGCTGCAACAGTCTGTGTTGAACCCTGTAGAACATCTACAGTATCACCAACTTTCAGACTTGATTTTTCAATTGTAGATCTAAGAGTGTATGTTGAACCACTAATCGAATCAATTTCAAATCTAACTGGAGTGTTATAGATCCAAGAGTTTGCAAATGTTTCTTTAAATGACTTATTAGTCTCTGGATTCTTGATTACCTCACCAACATTTTTAACGCGAATGATCTGACCCTCTGATACCAGAGAAGGTTTGCCAACCGCTTCAAAGTTAGAAAGAACTCCACCAATACGAAGTTCAACTTTCTTTGTTACATCACCATCTTCAAAACCAAAGAATACTTGATCTTGTCTAATATCATCAGAAACACCGATTGCATTATCAACACCAGTACACTGTAAGAACTGGTTGATTGTTTTTTCGCCGTAGTAAATGCTGTTGTTACCAGAAACAATCGTACCCGTTGATCCAAAACCAACAGTAGAATCAACCGTAATGACAGATGAACCTACAGATACTGCGTTGATTGCCTTTACTTTAGGTTGAACTTTGAAAGTTCCTTCAACAGTATCTGCATCAGTAAAACCAACAAACAGATTTAATTTAAAATATGTGCCAATACCAGCTCTTGTAAAGATCTCAACTTCAGAAACAGATGCTTTTGTTGTAGGATCTACAGAGTTTGTGATCGTTTGTCCAACAAGATTATTTGGATCTCCAGAAATCCTCTCAGCAACAACTACTTCCCTTCTACTGAACTGTGCATCAGATGGTTTGAAGAGATATCTTTCAAGGTCTACAACTGTTGGTGTCTCACCATAGAGAACATTGAACAGGATTTTGAATGATTCCTTTGTACCTTTTGCCTTGTAAAGAGCACTTGACTCCTTAATGAAGTTGTTAACATCAAGATCACTTACAAACTCCGAATTTTCTAATCCAGGAGTGAATGTATATTTTAACTTCTTATAAAACTCTTGTAAGAAAAGTGCACTTAAGTTCTTTACTTCTACACCACCATCGTGAGAAGTTTTATTTGTTTCCTTAAATACTAACTCTTCACGATTTAAATCAGTTCTATACGTCTGAATACCACTGAAACCTCTAATACATCCAGTGAAAGTATTTGTAGTCAGACCTGTGTAGGTGATAATCTCATCACCAATTCTAAACAGACCATACTCATTTGGAAATCCTTTGGTCGAGTAGACCTGGATATCCTCATCAGTTGATGAAATATCGGAATATAGCGTCGTCTTACCAGAAATAACTTCTTGAGTGAAGTTATCCAGTGTCAGATATTGATCTAGATTTTCTGCAATATCAGAAGGACCACCTTGGTATTCCTGTGAGATATAATATTGCTTTAGAAAATCAATAGATTTGGGACTTTCGGCGCGTAAGAATTCAGGTAGTTGACTGTCAACAATCTGCTGAACCTTAACCCTCTGCTCAAAGCCAGTTTGTATCATCTTATATCCTCTTTAGTTCTCCGTTTAAGTAACTCGATGTTGTTTTATATCCTACACCCGATGTCTGTTCGCCAGATGTAATGGTGTCTCTCACCATATTTATCTTACTATTTGCAACGTCAAAGGAGAGATAAAGATCCTTCAAACCAATAACATCATTTGATTCTGGAATTGCCTGAATCTCAACTACGTTATTCTCTTTTTCAGTAGATGTGATGACTATTGTATTGATTATAATCTCACCCTTAGTGTAATCAATAGTACCAATTGGATTAAGTGTTCTGCTAATTACAAACTCACCTTCAGCATTTCTTTCATCTTTGGTGATAACAAGAACACCTTTACCACTTCCATCCAGTTTTCCGTTTGTTCCTTTGTTAGGAACATCGGTAAAGTAAAATAAATCACTGCTACCAGAGATTGTAAATCCAGTACTCTTAATATTAAATCCACTTTCGTTAATATGGAACTGATTACCGTAACACAATTCGTACTGTGTTGGTGCATTTAATAATGCATTCAAATTTCTTCTAATCTTAATACGTGTAATGTTGGATGAAATAGCATCATCAACATTATCAATCGTCTGTACTAACTTACTATACTTAAACCTACCACCAAACTGATTGACATTTGATGTAGAGAAAGTATTCAAAACAGTATTAACGTTTGTCTTTAAATCATTAATACTTGTGACTTGTGAACTGTTATAGTAAACAGCACTATCAATCTCAACAAAAAGAACCTTCAGATCAATTATTTTCTGATTGATACCAGAAATACTAAATTCTTTTAATTTTGTAAGAATATTTTGCTTATCAAAGTCGGAAACAAAATTACCGTTCTTTGGTTTGATACTGATCAAAACATTACCAAACTGTGGAGGATCTAACTCTTCACCACCAACAACAGAGACAGACTCTGTATTGGGGTAGATTGATTGAATAACTGCTTCGTAGTCACGAGTTGTTACTGCTCTATTCTGTGAAGCATAGATTCTAGGAGCAAAATACTTGATCGATTCGATAGGTTCAATGTCACCGCCATTGGATGCAGCAATCGTAGTATTGATTGTGATTGCTGATGAAGGAATAACAATGTTCCCATCACCATCAAGAACCCTACCTGAGAAGGAGAAGTTACTAGGTCCATTACCATCCTTACCATCAGTGATGATATAGGATACAGTAACGACTGCATCATCTTCTAACTTCTTGCCAAAGTATCCATCACCAAACAACAGTTCATACTTTTCATCCTGAACTTCTTGAAGTAAGAAGATTTCGGAGTTTTCATTCAGGTTTAGAATATTTGATGCTAATGAATATTCCCTTCCTTCACCAGTATCAGCAATACCTTTTACTTTTACGACGATTGTTGATGTATCGATGAATGAATTATCAAGAATAAATCTTTGATCTATAGATCCATTAACAACAAAAGTCTTTTTAAGGAACGTTCCTTGGAAAATTTTTAAATCACTAAACGATGCAGTACCAGAATTAATGGTTGTAGTAACATCTTCTGGAATTGAGAAGACAAAGTTCGTGTCATTTGTATTCCCAACACACACCAGACCCGCCTGTAAGGTCATTGTAGAGGAGGAACTGCTAGTTGTTATATCAAATCCTACCGTTGCCTGTGCCGCGCTTCTAGAGCGTGGTACGTAACCAATATTTCTTGCTAACGAAACGACATTCTCTCTCAATGTCGCAGAATCCAAGAAGGATTCATTAACGATCATATTGGAGTTGAACGCCGTTATGTAAGTATTATATGCTAACGTATCGATAAGGACCGAAAAATTAGATCCCTCAAAGTCAAAATCACTAAAATTTGAGTTTGCTCTCAAATAATCTTTGATTGAGACCTTTATCTGATCAAAATCTAGGTTTGTAAATTTGGTAAAAGGCATATTATTACCTTGCTGCCTCTAGTAAAAACGAAAATTCTTGTGTCGGAAACTCAAGGCCAACGATATCGAATATAACTGTTACATCAAATGAGTTCGAGTCTGGTTGTGGATCAACTTCTACAATAGTGTTATCAACTCTTGGTTCGAAATTTTCAATCGTTTCAAGGATTTGTTCTTGAATAACCGATGCAGTAGCAAAATCAACGAAGTCAAATAGACTAGAACGTACATCTGATCCTAAAAGAGGTTCAAAAAATCTCTCTTCAGGAATCGTTTGTACCAAATTCATAATGGATCTACGTATTGCAGATTCATTTTTCAATATTGGCAGATCTTTTGTCACGGGATGTGGTTCAAAAGATAGACTGATGTCTTTAAATGCTCTAGAAACCCGTGGAAGCGCCATTGGTCCTGTATAGTTTTCTTGACTTATTTATCAAGGTTATCCGTATCGCACTCTTTACCCGGATCATTTACCACTTCTTTCAATAATTTTTTCTTCTGATCCTCTTTCAGATAAAAATCTGAGCGAGGATCGGTGATCAACGTCATACCACTTGCAATGAAGTCTTCACCTAAATCTGTTTTAGAATTTCCCATTAATAAAAACCTCTTTATGGTTTGATATTTGTATTTATTTCATTTTTTACAACAATATAATCATCTTCGAGAACGTCTTTTAGATAATCTTCATCATAATTGTTGTAATAATTAGTTTTTGCAAGTTTTAATCTTGCTTCTAGAAGATCTTTTCTTAGTTGAACCAAAACTAAATTGTATTTTTCATTATTTGACTGAACTTTATTGATAAAAGTGTCCTCATCTTTGTGATCTGCAAGGAATTTATAGTCTGTATACTTTAAATTATAGTTATCCACAGCATCATAGAGATAATTTGGATCATGATGATCCTCTACAATGTAAATTGTAACGTCATAATCGGGAGATGGAACAATTTCATCTAATTTTTGCTCGACAATAAGAAAATTTGCCGTTGAAGCGAAGGGGCATAGTGAAAAATTTCCCAATTCTGGTCTAACTTTAGATAAATTGCGGATCCACTTCCGAACGTGCTTAATTTTCTTGTCTCTCATCGGGTGTTGTCCAGAAATAATCATCACAATCGCCTAACCTACCCCAATTAACATCGTTTTCAGTTTGAAAGATGCGAGTTGATACCTTAAAGTCAGGTGTTTTGACTGGATCAGGTGTCATAGAGGTATCATAGATGCGACATCTGTTGTTTGGATATAAACAAAACTGACCATTCCTCAATTCAATTAGATTAAATGACTTATGTTCATCAGGAAGTTCGCTGGTAGATGCATCGATCTGATCAAAATCACCATGGTAGTTGTCTAAAGTACAGATGTAGGTGCCTTTTATATTACCAAAGTGTCTTGTTCTTACTTCCCATTCCATTGGTGCAACAAATTGCTTCTGAATTACGGTGAAGTCATAATCCATACAATTCCAAAACTGAAGATTGACTAGATCCATATCAGGATCTGGTTTCTCTGGTTTTGATACAAATGCGGATATGGGTAGTTTATCAAACATAGCACCATACTCGGGCAGATAGGTCTCAAAGTAGAATGCTCTTCCTTGTATTGACTTAGCAGATACCCATAGACCTTCTACAAATTCTCCATGACCATCTTTGAAGTCACGAAGATATTCTCTTCTCACCCACACTTTCTTAGTTGGTAGGTTTGCAATTAGTTTTGCCATTCTTTAAAAAATTGCGATACTTCATAACCGTCCAATTCTGATTTGTAATCCGAATCTTCTCCCAGATAAAAATATTCATATCCAAGTTTTT
>Ga0163111_10002763_pt1 | contig 11217 bp, 32 predicted proteins | sample CRUFie1St18metaG_FD_109645 | JGI IMG/M metagenome (GOLD analysis project Ga0163111, IMG submission 109645) | Marine microbial communities from the Costa Rica Dome - CRUD Field 142mm St18 metaG | ecosystem: Environmental > Aquatic > Marine > Oceanic > Photic zone | place: Costa Rica: the Eastern... | reverse complement strand
TTTTGACAATTACGGAGGTCAATACACCACTAACAAACGAAAAATCAATAACTGCTGGTTTTCCTGCGGGTTCAGTTGCTGTAATAAGTTCTAATTTGGGTAATGTATTCAGTTTATTCCAGTTTGCACCACCATCTGCGATCTGAATGTCCTGAATTTGCCCATTAATGATCTCAATCATCGTAACAATGATCTCACCTTCGTATGCAGGACCAGTAACAGTAGCGGAAGGGTTGCTTAAAGTGACTGTAGAACCGTTTACATTCGTAATATATGTGTTATTTGGTATGCTTGGCGACGTAACAGTGTAACCAGCGCGTACAAATGTACTATCACTTCCATTTTTAAGCGTAACTGTGTTACTTGCGCTACTAAAATTGACTTTTATCTTCTTTCTTGCTGTAGGTTGACGGTAATCATCCAGATTATTCGGCTGCTTATTCATATCAGCAGTCATATATTGGAAGGATTTGTTTCTAAATTCGTATAATCCGCCGATAAAACCTTTATCTGCGATACCATTACCCGCTTTTACCTTAATTTGGTTACCTCTGTTGGTAGTATATACCTGATCGTACACAAAATCGCTTCCATTTCCATCAATATTAAGTACATGCCAGTTAAAATTAAGATCCATGTGCTTTACAGAGAGCACTTCATGACCATTTACCGTATCACCTGCGTTAACTAGTGCGTAATTAGTGTATGGATTGCTACTTTCTACCTCTCCAGTCCCTGTAATATGTAAAGTAAACGAAATATTTCCACTATTAACAGGAATTGTGATCGTAAATGTGTCTCCAACCTGATATCCTACGCCAGGTGAGACTACTTCATCCAAACGAACGATAGTTCCAGTAATAGTTTCCGTATTACCTGATACAGTAGTAGACGGACCATAGCGAATTTTGACCTGAAGACCTGTTTTTGCTGTGCCAATGTTCAATGCACCGTCATCTGTAACGTAAATTGACTCAAATCCAATGTCATCAGGGTCTGCCCATGGGTCATCAGTGATAGTTAAGTCAATTCCTTCGCTCATTGCAGAGTCCCATGCATCAGTTTGAGTCAAACCAGCACCAGAAATATCAAATTCAGTTGCTGAAATAGGATTACTGGTAGGTAAACCGCCCTGATAACGAAAAGCAATTGAATTAGAGGTCGTTCCTGCAGTCCATAAGGTCGGAAAAGGGTCTCTTCCTTCTACAATACGTCCATCCTGTGTCGTATATTCTACATTTGTACTACCTGCAGTACAATTCAGTGAAGTACAAGGGTGACATACGTTACCTGATACCGTAGAAGATGAACTAGAACCAGGATCATAATTAGGATCATCTTCAGCAAGACCATTTCCAGGTATAGTTGTAGTAGTTACTTCGTCTACATCTTCTAAAAAGTAACAAGGATACCCTACAACAGGGTCAGATGTGTCAAAAAGATAGAAAAACCATTCATCTGATGACAATGGTTTGAATGATAGTCTATCTGGATAGTGTCCTAGAATAGAATATATGTCTCCATCGCTGCCTGAATCAATATATTTGGCAGCATTACCACATGCAGTACCTCTACCACCACTAGAACCGCCTAAAACATAGTTATTATCGGTTTCAATAATGGTAGAAGGGTACATTACCATGTCATTATCGTCACCAGGTATGTTAATGTTCAGTTTATTGTTAAGTCTTTCCTGTAGAAAGGGTGCAGAAGCATATCTTTCATGCTGTACAGGTACTCCCTGCCATGAAATCGTCTGAAAACCCCCTTGCTGGTTAAAATTACCACCATTAAAAGGACTAAAACGACCACAGTGGTTCTCGTTTCTGTCTATACTAGTATAATTATTGCAACTCATTTTCTACCTTGGTGATTCGTTCGTAGATATGATCTAAGTTTTCCTTAAATGTAAGGTAATCTGACCCCTCTGGTTTATATTTAACCATAGAAAGGTCGGGAATTGCATTTACTCTGTCATAGAGCGTCGTTATATGCTCACTCAGGGTGTTTGTCGCCTTCTCTACCTCAGTAAGACGAGATAGTACATTCTCAAATATCTTAAGTATTGCGTCGTGTGCTACCTTATTATCCTCCCATAACATAGATTGACGATCTCTCATCCATGCGGGGACTTCGCCGCTAGGGTCTATTTCATTAAAATCAAATTTCTCAGGATCAAACATAATATGCGGTGAACGCGGTTATTCGTCTATCTTGTATACGAGGATAGATCCGTCTCCCTCGTCAGAATATTCTAAGTGGTCTCCTGCTTTCCACTGAAGATCATCTAAGAGATCCTGTGGGAGTGATACTAATGCATCTCCATTCTCATCTTCCTCAATAGGAAGTACAAATCGTTTCATAAGCTTTCTACGGTAACCTCTACCGAATTAAGTGGGTTTAACTTATGTAGCAACTTACGACAGAAGTCTCGTCTCTTCTCAGCGTCTTCCTTATCGGAATGTCTGCTTTCTACGATGAAATCTGTGGTTGTCTGCCCAAGATTACACTTAAGTTCATATCTTACTTGATACTTTGCCATTAGAGATTAGTAATTGTCCAAGGTTCTTCGTTTCTTTCTTTCCATTCTGCCCATCCTGCCAGAATATCGTTATGCTCATTAGTTCCATTACTGACAAGATAATCAGCACAGGGATACATACGACTGTCTAAATGACCCTCTGAGCGAATCAATGTCTCCAAGATACGAGTACGGTCATCTTGGCGGTCTTGGCGAATCTGTACATCCATTTTTTTACTGGGAAAAAATTTTTGATATCAGCGGGAAACAAAGTCCGAATTACTATATATCGGTCGTTGGGGAACCTTTGTAGGTTAGGGTCTCTAACCTTTTTAATATACGGCCGCCCCATCCGCCGAGATCCCCCGCTATGACTGCGATCTCAACTGTTTATAATTATATTTAGCGATTGCCTAATTAAAACATAAAAAAAGAGGGGATTGCTTACCCCTCTATTATAGTGTATTTCGGTGAGACTGTCAACTCTTTGCGAGTGCTACACCATTCTGAAATACTTCTTTAACACCATTCTTAGTTACGAACCAAGTCCAGTTTTTTTGAAAAACACCGTTTTTTGTTCCGTCAGTGAATTCGTTAATGATTGCGTTCAGTCTAGACTTAGTTGTGTTTGACTGATAACCACCATCAAATAAAATCACCTCAGTGTCTGTAACTGTTGCGATGTGATTGCCATGTAAATAAACCTCGCATGCCATGTTGTTGGTAGGATCAAAAGTTGTGCATGTGTTGCTGTTGCTCCATGCGATTCCGTTCCTGATTGCGTTGTTCATTTGCTGTTCAATCTTTCTCATGTGTGTTACCTTTGTTTGTTATGTACTTATTATAACCCCCTAGGCAACCCCTCGCTACCCCCCGTGTGCCACTTTCTCAACTGTCACAATTTCCATTCTCCAACCGATCATTTTGATATAATCAAATGGGGACATTCTCGGAGTCTTTGGATATTCTTCTTTGCGGGAACTTCTCACCCCATCAACATAAAACTCTAAATCGTAAATGCTTGAAAACTCTCCTCTGAGAATTTCCTTATCATCGTAGAGTAGAAAGTTCATAGGGTTTGTCTCTTAACAACTGACATTGTTATTATATAGGATTTTCTGGGAATTGTCAAGAGTGTATTTCAATTGTGTCGGTTTTGTCATAGAGGGTTGACAACTGATAGAAAACACGCTAAGACTACACTTCCCTGACACATTTAAGACACAATATAAACAACACAACTACATTTATTTTAATATTTATTTTCCACACCTTTTTCCACAATTTTCTTAATTCTGTGGATTATTATCTCTCTTTGCTCTCTTCTTTCTCTCTATGTAATTGTCTCTCCAATAGTCCCAAATTGTTGCGGTTAGTTCCTTTTGAACTGTCCACACTTCTTTTAGAGATTTTTCCGCGTCTCTATTCATCTATCTTTTTAACCTCCTTCCAGTTCATCGGATAACATAACAAATTAACCTCATTACGTTTTACGTTTAATCTGTTTCTAGGATATTCGGGTTTACTATCCGTTAGGGTTATGGTAAAATAATCAATGGATACAAAATTAACATATCCTTCAAATTGATTCCATTTTACATGATCACCTGATTTGAATGGGCATTCTCTCATTAGTTCCAATCCTCCTTAATTGGTTTTACTTCAAATCCGTATCTGTGACTGAATACGATTCTAGGGATCATATTCATTGATATGCTTAATCTATTCGGGGATTTATTATTATTGTATCCGTGCCTTATGTGACTTTCCCATAAAACTAAATCACCTGGAACTGGTTTAACTATTCCAGTAGGTTGACTGAATACTGTGGTATTATTCGGATTAGGTGTAAAACTTATTGCGGGTTCAATTTGATGGGATAGTTTAGGGTTAACAAATTCAATCGGTGCTGCTTCATCATCATGATCTAGGTAAAAAGTGCCTGATATAAAACTATTAATATGAGCGTGGAATGGTTGACTTCCTTCAGTACATTCATTAACCCAACAGTCAACAACCTCATAATCTGATTGTATATCTAGACCTAAAACTTGCGTATGAAAGTGAAAAGCACTATCGTTGAAAAACTCTTCTAAATCCGTATCAAAGTGATTAAAGAAATTATCCTTAATCGTAACTGATCCGTCACTATTATCACCCTTTTGTAAATAATGCTTTAAGTTTGGATTATCATTGTTTTGGTTATATGGGCGGGTTTTGATATACTCTCTCACATTATCGCGTAGAGTAGCAACATCACCCTGATAGGAATAACATCCGATAGGGATAGGAAATAAACCTAAAACTGTCTTTGGTTGAATATTCTTATTCATACTACATTAACCCCATCAGGCAATTCAATAGGATGAGATCCGTTAAACGTACACATATCCCCACTATTTTGCGTTATCCAGTAGAATCTAGAAATAGTATATCTACCCATACCGTTAAAAGGCATTTGATTTTCCATTGTGACTTTTTTCACCTCATGAGAATAGCAACTAGGAAATAAGACCGCTGAATTATTCTTCATAGGTAATTTTTCCTTAGTATCATTAAATATAAATTGACCTCCTTCAAATTGTCGCGGTTCCTTCCATAACCAAATTAATAGAGTATAATGACAATCATCTATATGGGGCAAGTAATAATCACCATCCTGATAATATGACAATAATGTCGCGGTAGTATTACATTGTCTAAAACTGCGATTCCAGGGACCGACCGATTCAATTGCTCCACATACTTTAGTATTCCAAAATTGTTTTAATACTGTGGATATTTCGCTCATACTAGAATCGCGGTATAATTCTTCTATGAATACACCACTATTTTTCTTTGCAATATTTCCTTCTCTATCCCGTGCCGCTCCCGTATCCTCTGCGGATCTCAATTTAGACGATTTGCTTAAATACTCTATTTCTGGTAAAATTAACTGGTTCAATTGAACATCAGTAAAAAAATCCTCTACTCTTAAGTAAGGTAGCGGATTAGAACTAGGGATTAAGATCATTGACAATAAGATGCATCAATTTTACATAGTTGCTGCATTTTAGCGTCTTGCATATCCGAGACTCGCTCAATTGCAATAACACCAAACTTTGCACCTGCGATAATTATACCACATAATAGAATAAATCGCATAACTATGTATTCACCTCCGCATCTTGTATATTCTCAAACGCGGAAATTTGCTCATCGTTGAGATCCATATCCATATCCCTTAGGATATCGTATAATTTGACCATGTTATAAAGTTGATCGTTTGATAAATTAATCGTTACCATGATGTTTAATTAAGTGAGCATGAATAAAGAAAAGTTGATCTAGGTTTACATCATCTAGTTCAGTCCAGTCTGAAACAAAATCAATATGGTCTAGATCAGGATTGCCATCGGTGAATGTTGGACAACTACAAAAACGATTGTCTTCATCTAACCAAAAATGCCTGCCAAATGAATAACTGCGAAGCATGTGTGAATATGCTGCTTGAAATTTCTGATCATTCATGATTATGCCACCTCTCTGACATAACCATTTTCTGCTTTGATGAATGCATCTAGTTTAGCAACATCTAGATCAGCATCATCAAAATCAATCTTAGCACAACCGTCAACACCCCACTCTGCTAACTCATCAACAAATTCCTGCCAGTTAGCACAACAGCATGCCATATTTTGAAAGTTGTCAACTTGTACGATCCTGTTCATGATTGTTTGAGTTTTGTTCATAATAACCTCGTTTGTTTATACTATTATTATAGTGGGTATTAATTACAAATAGGGGAACTATGTGCCACTTTCTAAACTGTCATATACACGGATGCTTAATTCTGCATCTTGTGTTAATGTAATTCCTTCATCATCTAATGCTTCCCATATGAGATTAGCAAGTTTTGAATGTTTGTCCTCAGGGATAACTTCCCATAGATTAATGTAACCATCCAGTTCAATTGATTGCTTATAGTTCATTGAAGTAAATCCTCAAATCTTTTTCTTGCTTCAATTTCAATTTCTGGAATAATACCAGTTTCAGAACTTTGCTCAAGTGCGGTTAGTTCATCGTAACTGAGATTGTTTTGTTTAGCGTAGTCTATCCATGCTTCATCATAGCAAGTTTCTAATAGACTCTCATGATGTAATACTGACATGATTAAAAATCTCCTATTGTTAAATTGTTTACTGCATCAAATACTTTGTCTGTCATTGAGTCAAATGTATCTGTATCAAATCTGTCATTCCTGTATTTGTCTATTTTGGGATGACTTAGTAATTGAGTGAGTGATTGATGCTCTTCAATTGTTAGATTAATTAATGGCATTTTTGAATCCTCCTTAGTTGTATGGGTTTACCCAATTGTATGCTTGATAATCTGTAAGCATTCCATCCTTATGAAGATAATCAATAAAATCATTCCACATAGTACGCTTAGCAACTTTGTCAGAATGTCCACCAGATTTTACATGAACTTTCCAGTTATACTGAAATTGATCAATAACCTGAGATTTTTTGAACCTGTACATAAGAGTGAATTCCTTAACTATTAATATAATATAGGATCCTCAAGGCAATTTCAACTGCTGTTGTGCCACTTCTTTATCTGTCACAAATGCCTTTTCTTTTAGGTATGATTCTAAGGTAGGTTTATAGGGGTTAATACTATCACCCCAAATTTCATGATAATTTTCTGTTTCAATTACACATTGAATATTGAGAATGATATCATACAACAATGCACATTCATCGGCATATGTACCAACATCAATCGGACGTGTTGCGAGATCATTATATCGCTCGCTCAGTACATCCTTAACGTATTCAAGTTGTTTTGTAGGTAGATTAACTTTGTTCATGATCACATACCATTTAGAAATTCATGCATCGCATCTTCATATTCTTCATATGTTGAATAACGATCTTTGAACATAGCGGGAACTTCTTTGATAGAAGTTTTTGCTGATTGTCTTACTTCAGATTCAGTATAACCTTTCTGAAGTAACTGTGGATAGAATTCTTTAATAATTGACATAATATTTTAATAGATTAATTTGCTGCTACTTCCCATGCATCATAAAACATATCCCATGCTTTATTTTGATGTACAAATGTTGTGATTCCTGATTGCTCAGCAACCCAGTCATATGCCATATCAATGTCAGCACCTGTATCAAGTACAAATGCCTGAAGACCAGTCAAGGCATTTAGAAAATCGGGATTTGTGTGGATCATGTTTGTTTCATTCATACTAATAGTATGGCATACTTTTGGGGAAATTTCAAGGGGTTATGTGCCACTTTCTGTAGTGGCACAAGGGATGTTGTCGTATTCTTCTTTTAGTCTAGGATCAAGACTAGCGATCCATTCATTAAGTTTTTTATAGTCAGTAATGTCTTCAATGATTATTTTTTGCATGCTATTTCCTCCATTAATGCAACTGCTGAGAATAGATCTAGATGGGCGGCGTCAGGTTCATCACCACTTTCTTTTAGATCTTCTTTGTACATATCAGGTAAATCCCTTACCGCGTCATACAATTCTTCAAATTGACCTCTAGTTAATTCCAATTTAATCATTTTCTTTTAACCTCCTTAATCATTTTGTTGAATGTTTTTGATTGCTCAGGTGTTAAACCTGCAAAGTAGTTTAAGAGATTGCCATCATACTGATCAGCAAGTTTCTCTAGATCCTTAGATAATTTCATTCTCTTATTCTCCTACATGCTTATAGTTGTAGTCATTGAGTAAAATATCTCTTACTCTTTCTCTATCCAAAGAATCACCATCACCCCATGTGCATAATGTTTCATTCTCATCATCACACATTGTTAGGTAGTTTTTTGTTGCTCTTCTTATATCCATTTTACTAAGTGGTTGCTTAGTTTCTCTACTCATGAGAGGATATAGAGGGTCATTTGTACCATAGAATGAATCAACATAATCAACAAATTCATCTATAGGATCAATTTCCTGACCGATCCTAAGTGTGTCTTTTTTGATTAGATCTTTGTATTCTTGAATAGTCATGTGAGTGAATTGCTTTGTTTATACTATTATTATAGTGGTATATAATGCCATATAGTGAAAGAGTGTGCCACTAATAAAACTGGCACACTCTCACTTGACTTATTCAGGATGATTCGCTGGAATAGGTACTATCTCGGGATCTTTATCATCGTAAAATTCATGACGATCATAACAAATCCATTTGTTATCTAAATCAAAAATGTATGCGAACTCTTCACCATTGTCAAGATACTCATTGATGTTGTTATCAAGGCGAGGGGGACAATCTTCACCGCGTTCAGCATAATACGTTGGTCTAGGATCACGTTTGATAAACTCTTGTTTTTCATAATCATATTCAGAATCTGAGAAACACGATGACATGTCACCACCATCAATAAGTTCAGCAACTTTCTCGCGTGTATTGTATTCTCTTTCAAGAACTACACCTAACCATTCAGGATAACCATCCCAGTGATGATATACTGAAAGAATTGAAGAATCTGAAAGTTTGATACCAATGCGTGAACGTGTTCCCATGTTTGTAAAAAAGTAAAAGTGGATTAAAGATTAAATGATATTAACAGGCGAGACACATAGCAGAATTAAAAAGTTGTGGTTGAGTGTGCATATCTGTCACTTCATAACCATAACTCTCAACGCGAGAATATACTTCACGATTGAAATCTTTCTTCAATACATAACGCTTAGATTGAGATTGTCCCATGAATGTGACAGTCTTCAAAATGTAGCGGGTACTGATGGATCCGTCAGCATATTTGACAGGATAGAAATCAACAACCATGTTTCCAGTTTTTGCGGTGAGTTGCATTGTGTGTTCCCTTGACTACTCTTATAATATAACCCATCCCATAGAGGAATGGGGAATCAGTGTACCAGTTTAAGAACTGGCACAAGCATCCCACGTCCAGTCTCCAAATGTGCTATTAGATGTAAAGATGAATTCATATTCACCATTACAAGGATCATTGCAGTCAGGTGTAATCCATTCATCTGAAATTGCTGCTGCATCTTCAACACGTCCCTGACCAATTGCAACTCTAATTGCTTCAATCAAAGAGTCACCCATATTATCAATGGAGTGCTGCATGTCAGTTGTTTCGTTGTCAAATTCGGTCATGATTTTTTAAGATTGTGATGATTTGTTTTTGAATTCTGGTCTCTCTTCCATCAATGCTTGAATCATTGTTTCTTCATCAAGTTGATAGGATAGACCTAGTTCCTCTGAAAAATACCAGAAGTCCTCCCAGTCATGTTTTGAGTTAGTGACATCTTCAATCATTTGTTTAGAGGTGAATTGAAATATGCTTTGTTTACAGTATATACTGTAAAGATTGCTACGATGATTCCAAGGAACCCCAACCAAAGAATCGGGGAATGTGGGAAATCGTAGGTAGGAATTGAGTTGATTGTGTTCATGCTTTTAGTATAGCGTCTTTAGGGTCAGATGGGTCATCTTGTGGACAGTTCTCTGACTGGTACAAGAGATATTCTTCCATCATTTTTTTCATGTTAGGATCTTCAGGCATGTTAGATTTAATAATTTCATCTAGCATACGTTTCACTTGCCCCATAAACAATTACCTCAAATGCTTTTTTGTCAATCTCATTATACCATGACCAAGGTATCAATGCAACTTCATCGTCAGGATTTACAATATAAAAATGACGATGGATATCATCCTCAAGATATGTTACTTCACGATGCAATTCATATCCTAGGTATGAATATACCTTACTAGAATAATTTAGAGGATATTGACCCGCATTTTCACGATTGTAAACAAAATTGAGAGTCATACTACTTTTCCAATTGTTCTACGGATTTGACGCGATGCCTGAGCAATCGCATAATTATCGGATGGAGTTTTACTGGTAGTCATAACAACACCAGTTTTATGTTTCCAAATAAAGTGTTTAGTTTCCCTAGTTAATTCAAATCCATTTCTTTGCATTAACTTCTTCATTTGTTTCATTTGATTTTTTGCCATGATTAAAATACCTCTGGGGTCTCTCTATCATAATGCATTTCTTGATAGTAATTGTATGCATCTTCATACTGTCCCTCATTGTTGAGTCTAATAAATTCAAGAAAATCGTTGTGAAGATACTCGTCTTCATCATCGTATATTTTCTTCTCAACTTGCTTAGGTGACATTGATACTAACTCTTTTGTTAGTAGTTCCTTAATAATATCATCCTTATCTTGACTGGTCATATGTTCAATTTGCCAGTCAACATATAGATCCTTTAATTCTGTGAATGTATCTAGATTCATTAGTTGTTACCTCCAGTCAATGAAGTCATCCCTGAATCAGCATACAAATACCCACCTGCCCAGTCGCATAGACCTGACAATAAAAATGCACGTTGTTCTTCATTCAAGAAGTTATATCTGACATGCTTAGCGGGTGCCTTCCATGATGCTGCTTTGTAAACATCACCAGTTACTTTGTCAACAAATGAATGAACTGAACTACTATCATCTTGAGTGTGAATTACTTTATAGTATTTCTTACCACTAATACATGTGAATTTCATATCAGTTTTACCTGACATCAATTCATCAATTTTTGCCTGATAATATTCAGGATTGTCATCAAGACTACGATTGTATGAACGAATAGAATAATCTCTATAGTTCTTTTCAAGTGCCTTACAATACTGAGCAACA
>Ga0163111_10002762_pt1 | contig 11219 bp, 7 predicted proteins | sample CRUFie1St18metaG_FD_109645 | JGI IMG/M metagenome (GOLD analysis project Ga0163111, IMG submission 109645) | Marine microbial communities from the Costa Rica Dome - CRUD Field 142mm St18 metaG | ecosystem: Environmental > Aquatic > Marine > Oceanic > Photic zone | place: Costa Rica: the Eastern... | reverse complement strand
TGACCCTGACATTGCTAAGACAATCACTATGGGTGGTCGTAATGCACTTCTATCTATCAAGGCAAAGGCCGAAGAAGCAGGGTTCAAGGTTGTATTCGGACACACTGACTCTATCTTCGTTACCATGCCTAAAGAATGGACTCAGGAGAAGGTGTATGAGGAATCTATCACCCTCGCTAAGCAACTGACTGACCATGTTCAAGCCGACCTTCGCACTGACAAAGTCGTAGTCGAATTGGAGGCTATCATGGACAAGTACTTCATTGCTAAGAAAAACCGCTACGCTGGTCGTAAAGCATGGGACGACAAAAAGGGGTTCCTCAACCTTGACTTCTCTGAAGATGGTTGGCCTGAGGTTTCCAGGAAAATGTCGGGTATGGAGGCAAAGCAAACCAACACTGCCCCTATTGGTCGTAACATTCAGTTGCAGACTCTTGGTCGCATCTTCAACGGCGAGTCTCCGAGGGAAATTCAAGATAGCATCAAGCAATTGGTGAGCGAAGTGCGTAATGGTGAAGTCGAGGACTCCCGGCTAATTGCTAACGCCAAACTCAACAAGTGGCTACCACACCACATGGATTGGCATTGGGGCTACCCAAAGGAGTGCGACTGTGGCGAGTGCCCTGAGCCAAAGACTGGCGACCAGCGTGATGATGATGATGCTTGCTATGCCAAGAAGTATTGGTCAGCTACTGCGGCTTTGTTCCACAATGAGGTTCTCGCTGACGAGTCAAAGGGCTTCCTGAAGCTTGACAAGGGTGATTCTTTCAGTTGGACTCATGTTTGTGATGGTCCGACCGCTATTCCTAAGGATGGTTGGGTTGGCTTTTACGAGCTTGACCAAATTGCTGACTATACCCTGGACTATGCTCTTTTGGCTGAGAAGCATGTAATCAAGAAAGTTGAGAATATTTACTTTGGTATGGGTTGGGACATCAATGCACTATACGAGAAGAAGCGCTATTCGTTAGACGACTTTCTTTCTGAATAGCGCCGTCCAATGAACAGGTCCTTCCCTGCGGTGATAGTTTCCACCATACCGTCCAGGTTGTCGATTGTACCCATGATTGGGTGAACGCGTAACGACATTCCTGGGTCTTCTCCACCGATGCCACCGATTAGCGAAGTCGAGTTAGCAACCATGTGTCCGCTCTTGCCTAGCCCTGACAGATAACCTGTGCTTCCCATGTTGTCAATGAGCGCGTCAATGTAGCGAATATCTAGCTCTCCTAGCCCGTTTTTGCTGTTCATCTGATTGTTGAATATCTCCTTGATAGAGCTTAGAGCTGCTTCTAGGCCATATTCATGTGCAACCCAAAATGGGTCGTTACAAGTGGTAAGGTATTCGTCGTAATACTCTCCAATCAGCTCATATGCGTTCTCCATCATTGGATTCTTCTTCCCTGGTTTCGGTTCAGCTGGCCCCTTAACCAATACAGACCATCGCTCAGGACCACCCGTTGGGTGCTGAGAAAATTCAGCAAACGCTCTTCCACCGTTGATGAGCCCATTGATTTGATATTTACCAAGGGATTCTCTTAGGACTAGTAGGTATGAGTCTATGTCTAGGTATGTTGGAGCTCCTAAGCTTCTTACACGCAGGCCACCTGTAATCTCGTTTACGATAAACTTCGGCTTGTGTGTTTCTCCCCTATATGCTAGATACCTCTTTACGAAGTCAATATCAATCTCAAATGTGTTGACTACTTCTAGGTCGAACATAATGTCAATCCCTCTTTCTTCAGGCAGGTACTTGTACAGGTCCACTATGTCATCTAGGTTGAGAGTGGAACAGAAGTTAGCAAGCGAGCGAGCAGTCTCTTCGTCATTGTACTCCTCTTTCAGATAAAATTGAGTGACAGGCTGTTGGATGGGGGAACGCGACAAGTCGAGAATCTGAATGATACGGTCAGTAGTTGGTACGGTTCCTTTACCTCCTCCGTGGAACGCGCGCAACCCAGCTTGTGTAACAGGCTCTCCGACATTCGCAGCTCCTGTCGCGCCAATCATTTCTCCAGGTCGCGCTTTACTCTCAATGTAGTACTCGTAAGCGCGAGCAAAATAGTTCGCGGGGTCGTCGATTTCTCTTGCTTCTTCTTCAGGGAGAATTTTTTCTGTCAATTTTGACGCAATATTCCGCGGTAGACGACCGAGCTTGGGGGTTCTTTTGAAGGTTGTACCATTCTGACATGTGTCACAATGGTCATGTAGCGAAATTCCGTGCTTACACAGCTGTGAAATGAAGTGAGGCTGGAGTGAAAGTGAAAACCCGTCAGGGTTGTCAGGACCTCGCGCGTGGAATGGTTGAAGTCCATCTTCACCGACTTGTAGTGACAAAACCTTGCCCAATCGCGTGTTCATCAAGTAGCCTCTATCGTCAATCATCAAGTTTTCAGATGCGCGCTTAAGTCGATGCTCAAGATAACCCGACTTTTGAATCGCGCCCATTGATGACTCCATCATTACGCGACGACCCGCGGCGGAACCAAGGAAGTATTGCTCAGGACTAAATCCAGTGGAGTAAGAATCTGATGTAAAACCAAACGCAGTACCGGAGTAGTCGGGTGCATTCATGGTAACAACTGGTTCGAATTCAGGGTCTGCTTGTTCTTCGTAAGACCCACTTGTTGAGTAGCCCCCTGAAAAGTGCGGTAATAGTCTCCCTATCTTGCCACCGCTCATAAGTCGGTTTCCACCTACTGTTACCTGTCCATATGCGCCTGACATTTGCTGAATGTTCAGATTCTTTGCACGAGCCCCCGAAACAACAGCAATGGCCATTTGGTTTGCTGTACCCTGTAACTCTTTGGCAAGCTCGATAATTTTGTCGTCAAAGTCTCCTGTAATCTTTGCAACTGCTAGCTCCATCCACCCTTGGGGGTCATAAGTAACCCAGTGGCGGGATAGGTCTTCGAAATATTCATCGGGAAGGTCTTCGATGGTCTTTGTGAAGAAGGCCTCCGTAACGATTCGAATTTTCTCGCTAGCTGTGTCGTAAAGCTCTTGGATTTTCTCTTTTGTTTCATTGTACCGCTCAAAGCCTGCGGCCTTACCTTCTCTAACCAACGCCTCATGAGTGGCCACACTGATTACTTCCCCAGTTTCTTTGTGGCGATAAGCAACATTGGACTCGAATGAAATGTCGTCAATTCCGATGGTATAGCCTACATACAAGTGTGCAGCAAAGAATAATCGGTTGATATGGTCTATGAAGTCTGCTAGCATTCTTATTCCTAGCTCATAGTTGAAGTGATAAACAAAGGCAGCACCTAGTACCATTGAACCATTCTTCACTCCCTTTGCGTCTAGGGTTCCATGTAGCAATTGTCCATTACGAATAGAAACGGGTGCGTCTGTTGAGTCTTTCCAGTCACAATTGATTCCTTCAGGGATGAACATTGAAACTATTGACTTTCCAGTGTAGTACTTACTTTTGTAGTCAGGCTCAGGTATATTCTTGGCATAGGTTAGATTGCCAGCATCATCTCTAGTGTAAACCAGGCTCAGCATTTCTGTTAGTGCCTTCTTAGAAAAGTACACATAGCCGTCTTTGTCATAGCCGATTCCTCCGTCCTTGTTGTAAGTGTTAGCCAGGTTCTTGTTAGGGAAGGTAAGCAAGTAAGCGCCTGATGTTTCATCTTGGTCAGATGCAATAGTAGGCCTTCCGTAGCGAGAGTGGATGATTTGCTTGTTTACATCTAGAATGTCTTTAGCTTCTTGAATAGCTTCTTCTGACTGAGGGACGAAGCAACGCATAGTGTCCCCGTCATAGTCCGCGTTAAATGGAACACAGATAGTAGGGTTGAAGCTAAAGGCGTGTTGCTTTAGTGGCACCACCTTGCCTGCCATTACATTTTGACGATGAAGAGCAGGGGCACGAGTAAAGAGAATAATGTCGTGCTTTCGTAAGGCGCGGTGTACAACATCGCCTATCTTGAGGTTATCAGCATGAAGCGTCCTTCGCTCTCGTCCGTATGCATGGCGATACTCACGCCTTGCTTGCTTAATTGCGTCCCTCATTCCTGTCTTGTCGTCCCTATTACGATACCTAGCCCTTATTGGAGGGAGAATCTCCTGATACCATGCGTTTTGTGCTTCAGGTGTAACTTGGCGGCCAAAACCATCAACAGCAAATGGGTCATAAGTCCTATTGTGTTCATCAGCTAGGCTAAGCAGCCCCCTGTGCGTACTCATCTTTGAGATGAACTTAGCCCCGCCACTGTATTTCTCAAAGTCCCATTCGTCTAGTGGGACAATACCTTTCTTGTCGGGAGGGTGGCCTTTCTTTACGGCCTCTCGCAGGTCCTCGATGTTGTCTTTGGTTACCTGCTCCGCTACGGTCATGCGAATACATGCTCCTCTTGGTACCCCTACTTCGTCAATACGAAGGTCAGGGTTGGGGGTGATAACCGAATACATCGTGTGCTCCGTTACTTTAGATTGATTTATCCTTCTGATGTGATTTTTCTTTTGACCAGCTGGCTTTATTCTGTCATAAACCCCTTCAAGTGCCTTGTTTACTGCGGAGTCCCCTCCAAACTTTCTAGAAAGCGCAGGAGTCCCGAATGGAGATTGAGAAGTCATGGCTTGAGTGCAAGCTTTGAACAATATTGATTCACTACGAGCAAACTTAGCCCTGTCGTTGGCCAAATCTAGTAGCTTTTGGTTGGCTTTGACGACATTGATGTACAGTTTGTCAAGGTCGTTCGGTTCCACTGTTCCCCCTGGTGCTTCTTGGGGTGGGCGTACAGTATTGGGTGCAACAGGTAAAACCTCCCAAAACAAGTACCGAGGATGAGAGCGTGGTTGGTCTGTTAGTGGGTCTATTTCAGTATTGAAGCTCATCGCTAAAGCATGGTCATTTGGAACTTGAGATAGTGATTCATAAACAACTGAGTAGCGGTAAGGAGGGTTTCTTGGAAACTCATCTTTGGGCCTCTTTCCTGGTTTAGGGAAAAACTCAGCAGGCTTCCCGAAGCCGAATTTCATCTTGAAAAGCAGAATCGGAGACTTCTCATTACAATGTGGGCAGTGATTGACTTTGGTACTCAACGGAGTAGGCCCGCCCCCTACTTTCTTTTGGTAAGGCCCCCATTTGTCAGGATTTTTTGCTTCCTTGTAGTAATTCTCGTAAGCATCAGAAAGAGCCTTCCAAATAATGGCGGACCCCTCAGGGCTGGTCATTTTGTTTTCGTACATTATCTTCTTTGCGTTCTCAATCAAAGGTTGCAGGTATTCGTCGGGTAGGACGACCTTATGACAGCTGCGACAAGTGTATTTGAGAGTCTTTACAAGGGGAGAGCTGTCTATGTTACCTGTAATGTAAAGGTAATTCGGCACAGGTACCGCCAACTGGATTCTTCCAAAGTGGCCTGGGCAGCTGTATTCCTTCCTTCCTTCGATATTGGCTGTATGCCCGCAAGTGTAGCAGGCATTCCTACCATGACTGCCGAGTCTTAAGTCGGACACTCCCCCATGAATTGGAGATGGTATCTCAGGAAGTGCGCTTTTGCTTTGGCGAGCAGTCTCGTAAACTTCTGAATGTCGTATAACGCGGTCGCCACTAAGGAGCTTAATTTCCTCAGGGCTCATCATTCCGTGGTAAATGGCTCCTACTTCCTTTGTAATGTCATGAAGACTGGCAGAGATACTGACATAAAACTCAGCAGAGACAGGACCTTCTATCACAGGGCCCTCAAAATCAGGTTCTAAGTCAACTCGGTCTTGAACATCTATCAGCTCGGTGTAAAGCCAGTCATCAGGCTTTGGTTCTTCGTTCTCAAATCTAGTAGTATCTTCGTAGGGCTTGTTGTTAACCCTGCATATGTGGAGTTGACCTGCTTTACTCTTCAGGGCTGAGGCATTAGGTGAAAGGCGATACCAGCGATAGGCTTCTGCTTTGCTCCCAGCCACCCACTTCACGGTGTCAACTTCAAACTTGACACGCTTCTTTCCGTCTATTTCCTCTATTTCCTCATCGGTAAAAAACCAAAAGAATCCCTTGATAAGAGGAATTTCAGTAGCAGTGTCTTGAATTACCAACTCAACCCCTCGCTGCGGTGTATGCCAGCCAATCTGCGTACTCATTCAGCTCTGTGCCCACATGCGCCTTTACCCATTGGTACTGTGGCACTCCATTTAACTTGTCTTCCAATTTCCTTATTCTTTCTATTATCTTCACCAGCCCTGGTTCACGAATATTGTAGTTTTCTGACAAACCTTCGACTACCATCTTGGAGTCGCTAACTATCAAAATATGCACACTCGGCCCTAAGTTCCTAGCGACTAAGTCTTCGAGAGCCAGCTCAACGGCTACAAATTCAGCCATGTTGTTTGTTGTTATTCCAATGTATTCTCCATGAAGGTGCAAGATGTTGCCTGTTGCCTTTTCAACGATTACATAGCCAGCTCCGCATTCTCCTTTGCTGTCTCTCTCGTTATCTTTAATGCAACTGCCATCGGTCCACACCTCGTATTCCATGTCATACACCTTTGATAATTCGAAACTTCACCTTTTCTCTATCAGTAGGCTGCTCGCTGTCTTTATCGCTGTAAAGGCTTCTAACTACCGTGATTTTAACGACAGAATTGATAGGTGTTTCTTCTCCCTTCATTCTAAGGTGCTTTAGTGCAGCATCTTGGTACACAAGGGCAGGCAGCTCTTCAACCTTAATTGAGTGTGCTTTTAGCACTGCTTCTGCCTCTAGCGGCGACAGGACCTTGTGTTCAGGCATTAAGTAGTGCATCAAGTAAGCGCAAGTACTCCCTCACCATGAAGGTACTGCTTGATTTGGTCTCTTTCTTCACTTACCTTGTAAGCCCTGTATACTAGGAAAATAGTCCCAGCGAGCATAAGAAGGTCTCCTGGAAGAGAGGGGCCTACAAGTAGTGAGAGCATTAGATAAACAAAGCCGATTATTGACACTACACAAAGTAAGCGTAAGCGACTGTTTAGGTCATTTAGCTCTTGTTGAGCAAAATTAAACGGTTCACCAGTCCTCATCGTCGTCCCAGTCCCAGTCGTCGTCGTCGTCCTCGGTGGGTACTTCTTCATCGTCGTCGTCTAAGCCTGCAAGAAGTCCCGTTAGGTCATCATCATCATCATTCGTGCTAAGGATGATAGCCTTTGCTTTCTTTGGTGCGTCTTCGCCCAAATCGTCCCAATCAGGAATGTTGTCATAGTCGAAGTCATCTTTTTCGGGAATCTTAAGCTCAGGGCGAGCCTTCTTCTTCATAGCTGCCTGTACGATAGAAGGCTTTGCCTCTTCAGCAGGTGCTTCTCCTTCCTCTTCTTCAGGTTCATCGAACTCGATAGCGGTCAAGTTTAGGTCTGCGTTCTTTTTCAAAGCAAGAGTAGGCTCAACCCACCCTTCTAGCTTCTTCATAGCTGATTCGTCATTCATAGCATCAATTTCAATGGTCAGGTAATAGGTGAAAGTCTGCTTTTCTGCCATGATTAGTACTGAGCTTCGGTCTGACCTTAAACATGAGTATTGGTTTAGTGACTATGTACTACTTCACAACGCTTATATGCACCGCGAAGATGCACATAACAATGGGCACTGCCGACGCTATGAGCGCTATGCGCGTTCGTAAGTACGATATTGAGCGTCTTAAGAAATTCAAAATGAACAATGAGTCAGCTTGGGAAACCCTTGCTCGCATTTTGAATGAGTATCAACATAGCCTATTGAACAAGGAGGAATAATCATAGCTAAATTCAAGAGGACAGTAATGAAGTTGGAACAGTGTTTCAAGGTATACGAAGATGATATGATGATGGATGTATTGTCTTTTCATCAAATCCGTGATTGGTACAATGAGCGCACTAAGGACGGTATTACATCTGCACGACTAATCAACCTTCTTCGTAAGCGCCCTCAATTTGTTTGGCAACATACCGAGCGCAAAATTGGCTCAAATGAGACTCTTACCTATTGGTCTTTGAACAAAACGGTTCGTTTGCCTAACCCAGCAAAGGGTTGGGTGGTCATAGACCAAGCTGCACCGCTAACTGTTTAGTAGTACTACCTTTAGGGGCGCTACAAAGTACAGGGAAAGGAGTAATATCCGCCCTGAATTAGGTGGAAACCAATGAGCAAACCTAGAAAAGGAACAATACTCAAAAGCCGATTTAGTCAGAATACTTTCAAAGTAATCGACAAAGAACAAGAAGGAAAAAGTGTCATGTACACCCTTGAAAGGGTAAATGGCAGCGAACCAAACTGTCGATTTATCGAATGGTTTGTCCTTCTCAACTACAATCGCGCTTGAGCAATTACGCTTACAGTTTAACCGAAAGACCTAGCCGCCAGGAGGGATAAAACAGGCTAGGCATTAGGAGGTAAGAAAAATGTCTTTTGACCCAATTGAATGGAGTGAAAAACCACTACAATGGGACGAAATGCCTGAAATCGTTACCCATGAATTGTCATGCCCACAGTGGCGCGACTACATGGGAATGCGATACAGCCACACAACAAGAGATGCTGAAGCTCACCACCCTGTTTTTTCTAACGGGAAATTGGTAGCTCATGCGGACATCCGCATTTTCAGCGGTTGTACTTGTGGCCAACGGCATTACAGCGTCACCCTTGTAGCTTGAAATCAATCAAGAACATCTGAAAACCAGTCTAGCCACCAAGGAGGGAGAAAAAGGCTAGCAAAGTGCGGTAAGCACAGGCGAATGCTAAGGTAGTACTACCTTGGCGAGCGCTACAATATGGAACGAGGGAGTCGTCGGGGAAACGAACTTCCATGAGAAAGGAAACCCATGCATGCATGCCGACTCCCTCAATGTTCCACTGTACTTCGGCAGCCGTAAATATGTACGAGCTGCTACCGAGGTACGCCCTCGGTAGGGGGTCTCAGCTTTCAAAAGCCGAGGGTAGCAGCACAGCTGTACCACCCCCAACCGATTAGGTGAAAAATTCGTATAGTCCACAGAAGACGCCTGGCAATATATAACCTTGAGCCAGGTCATGAAGGTACCAGGTCCCATTGGCTGAAATAAGCCGTATTACGACCTTGGGGTTTGTAGCCCCGTGAAGTACCCGCACGGACGACCAAAGAAACCGATAAGAGTCAGCAGACTCAGGAGTAGGCCCAGTGCCATTGATACCTGTTTACTGTCGAACGGAAGTCATACCTGTATACCCTTACAGCCCATGGTTATGCTCCTGACGCTCGCCCCTGAGGCGGGTTGAAGGTACGCTGGCATGAGAGCTGGGTTTGGAAGGCTCCCTAGTAGGGACTTGAACTCGGTGAAAACGAACTCCGCAGGCGAAGTAAGTACTCAGTTAGGCTGGCAGAAAAACTTGTGAAAGGAGTGGAAACAAAGACGCGAACGAGTAACCGCTTCAGTGTGGGTAGCATCTTGAATGCTGCATCAGAATGAGACTCTTGGCCTGAAACCAAGAACTCTCGCTAGTTTGAACCCCATGTGGATTGCGCCGCAGGCAGTATGCCGTAGGAAATTCTTGGTTATTCAGCCAGGATAAGCATGGAAATAGAACGAATGACTTTACCATGGTCCTCCAAACAAAACTGGAGGCGGGTAACTTGGGAAGAGGCTCACACACCTCTTCCCGATTAGTGAGTGATGAATACTGATTGGAAGGTTGTTGGACAACCTGTAAGGTATGCTAGTTTTAACTAGAAGTGCCTCCAACTGAAAGATTAAGTGCATTACGCACACACACAATTTACCACACTCGCCGGGAGCTTGATTTATCAAGCTCCGACACGAAATCATGAGACCAAAATAGGGCTTAAGCCCGGCGAACCTATCACCGTAAGGATGGTGGGTAAGGTCGCACAGTAATTTAACATGCCTCTTCGGAGGTTAACAGAACTCCAGCTATGAAGGCCTTCGGGCCTGGAATGTTATACGCCCACATTAGTGGACCCTACCGGATAGAGCCGAGGGTCCTGTGGTGCGCGGAAGTTGGCGGGATTTCGTATCAGTCATAAAATACCAGGGTAGCGTTAAAACTACCCTGGTTTTTTTTGTGTCATTAGGTGCGCGAGGTACGCCCTCCGCCAGAAGGTAAGAAAAATGAAAAACCAAAAACCGAAAATGATACTGTTTGTATTGATTCTGTTGCTATCCGCAGGCTTTGTAGCCGTGGGTGCAATAGGCACTACAAGCATCGAGGAACGAACAGCTGACAACTCTCAGCAGGCCGCAAACGCACTTGGTAACCACCATGACGCGATGAGGAGCTACCTGCAGAGTCCACGCAAACGCAAAAACAACAAGAAGAACAACAAAAGGAACGACGGCGTCGTTCACCCTGATTCTTCTGTTTGGAACGATGTTCCCCAAGGCAACAATGCTCCCAAGCCTGGGAGCCGACGCTGGTACCAATGCCAGCGCTCAAAGGGAGTGGCTGACTGGAATAATGTCATGAAATTCACTCCACAGAAACCAAAAGAGCCTGGGACAAAACTCCAAAAGCGCGCGCGAACGCAGTTGGACCTCAAATCACCCTACGAGTATGCAAAAATTCTCGCTAAAAATTTCAAGCGAGGGGTCCTTTCAGGACGAAAGACCGTGCAACAAGTCCTCAACGACGAGGCTGAGCACATTTTGAAAACTCAGACACGCAGTATCAAGGACCCAGCCATCAGGCTGGATTTCCTGCTGCATGTGGTGAACACATACGGTATTGCTTACGGCAATGTCATCAAGGATGATGACGAGCGCCGAAAGCTAACGATTACGCTGACTCATGTCAAGAACATGATTGCCTACATTCACAATGAAGGCATCTTGTACACAGGCAATTCGGACATTACAGTTTCGATGCGCGAGTACAAAATCAACAAAGAGTTGGCTATCACACCAGTCATTTACAGTATGCTCTACCGCCAGAACAGCTCTCCATTCAAGAAGATGCTGAAGAAGGAAGTGGAAGCCGAGCTGGATGACTACATCAAGAACCACTCAAACTCACCGGAAGCTCAGCAGCAACTTGCTGAAAAGCGACTGGCTGAATGGTCGAACTTGTTGACGGAAATCGAAAAGGGAACAGCTAATGTGAAGCATGTGCTGGAAACCATCCCTGAAGAGTTCCATGGACTTGTATCAAAATTCCGTACAACTGGAAACTTGATGCAGAACCTAAAAGCTAACGGAGCTGAAGAAGCTGCCACGAAAACTGCCCTAGAGCTCAATGCTCTTGCGGGCGAATTCATTGCGCAGTACACAGCCCTAC
>Ga0163111_10002761_pt1 | contig 11221 bp, 6 predicted proteins | sample CRUFie1St18metaG_FD_109645 | JGI IMG/M metagenome (GOLD analysis project Ga0163111, IMG submission 109645) | Marine microbial communities from the Costa Rica Dome - CRUD Field 142mm St18 metaG | ecosystem: Environmental > Aquatic > Marine > Oceanic > Photic zone | place: Costa Rica: the Eastern... | reverse complement strand
GCTCAAGACTGAGCGAAACGCAAGTGTTCTTCGTTCGATAAAAGGAGAAGACTCTGACAACGTAACTTCCAAACCGCCTGCTATTCAAAAATCCCCCAGTCGGCAGGATCTGAGAAAGGATCTCGAAGCACAAGTTGAAGAGCGTGTCGAAAGTAGCCGCGTCAGTCAAAAGGGTGAAATGTCAACGATCATAAAGCAATCTTCACGACGATTGTCAGGTGTTTTTGAACCGGGTGAAGGTGGATGTGATTTTAATAGTAAGGATGGTGACGAAGAAAGTAAAAACTCTGATGATAACGAAAATAAGAAGGAAAAGGATGGCGATGGTGAAGAAAAAGAAGACGTGAAACAAAAATCAGAACTGTGGGGAAAGAAATGGCTTTTTTGGAAGGAAAAACTTTTTACACGAAAGGGATATATTATGCTCGTATTAGTGTTGATCGTCCTGTTTGTTGTCTGCAATATTATCCTTATTGTTTTCTTGACAACTTAATCCATAAATGGTTTTTACAACGAATGTAGTAACCACTTTCTTTTAGAAGTAGCGTGTACTTTCAAAACCATCCAAAAAAAGGTCAGCTGAACTCGGCAGCAAGATTGGAAATATTTTTGATCACCGTTGCGTCACTCCTGATTATAGTGACTCTAACTTCGATGCTACTCATCCACAACAAAGCTGATCAATTTGCTCGGGATTGAGTTGAGTGATTTCATTGACCAGATAGTCATGGTCTTCTTTCGGAATGGTTGCCTTTATTTGAATAAGCTTCGACAATATATCTTCAGGACTTTCAGGTGATTCATCTGAAATAGCTCCGGTAGTCGTTGATGACGCCAGCGAAGTCGTCTTCGTTGATACAGTTGATATGGTCGTCACAGATCCACCTGTCGTCAACCACCTACATATTCCTTCGATGTGCCCGGCTCCTACAATAGCCACAAGACGGTGTCGTCGATTGCTTCCACCATGACTTCCAGCGACCAATAAGCTTTGGCACGTCTGCTTCAGTTTGCAAGCCATGTATGCGTCCCGTTCCTTCAGAATAACATCTGCGAGTGTTGGAAAGTGCTTTGCCATTTCGGCCACAGCTTCTGACATCATATCGGTGTCTCCATTTAATATATTTTCCATCCACTCGCGTATTTCGTCGATGTTTGGTTTGCGTAGAGAAGAAACAAGTAGTCCAATCATCAACTTTATTTTTCCCCAAACACGCAAGGATTCCCAAGCACGCGCCAAAGTCAACGAAACAGGACGATCGCCCAATATCATGTGCACATTGTTGATTCGATTGACCTTTCTGAAACTGCTATTACCGCGTGGGACAACTCTTTTCCAATACTCATAGGCAGCAAGAAATTCTCCTCCCAGTTCTACATCTAGAGAATCAGCATAATCCACTTGCACATTAGTCAAGAGGGAAGATGCAATCGAAGAAAAGGATCTGGTATCGATTCGTTTTTCGTTACTACTTTTCTGTTTCTTCTTTGTTCGTGGGTTCTTTCCGTGTCTAAATATTTTGCGAAAAAAATTCCAGCGGCCACCTGTTGCATTCAAATTAGTATCCAAGCCTGTGTCGACCTCCCCAACTTGTACATCGTCGCCCACATCAGCTTCATCGCTCGGTTCCAGCAAATTCAGACGCTGATGACAAAGCTCTAAAAATATCACATCTGGTTTCACCGACTCGAGTAACAGCCGAACATCACGAGAGGAATCCTTGGAAACATGAGCTGTTCCGAGTAGGAAGACTTCGACACAAGAATCTATGCAAGACTCATCGTTCGCCTTCGGATATCCGTGACGAGGTACCAAAATTCGTTGTAACGTCTTTGTCTTGTTATTGAGAGGAAAAGGTAGTTGCTGCTTCCACAATGGCGCGTTATTGTCAGAAACATTTTGCGAAATTTCTATTGTATTTGTAACCGTAGTAGAATTCGCTGGTGAACGGTTGTCTAGTGGTTTAATTACATCGTCATCGATATCTTGCCTCCGTGACGTCGAAGATGCCAGCGGTGGCGCAGAAGGAGAGAAACGGCTATCGGGACTACTATTGGCATAGCAGACTAGAAATGTATTCAAGAGGAAGGTTATGCAGACCAAAATCGATAGACGCCCGCCGATTCCAGCCATCATCATATTCATTCTTTTGCTCGGCAGATTTTTTAAGATATATTCTGGTTGTCGCTTCCTCCAATTTTAAATTATTTGCGTTGTCAATTTTTGTTCTTCCACGTGGCGTTGAAAACGACTTTCTCGTTCAAATGAGCAGCTGCCGAGTGAGTCGTGAAGAGCGAAAAAGAAAGGAAATCTCAGATTTTTTGTTTGGTGAACTTCGGGATCCTCTTGAAACGTAAACAAATTGAACAATCGAGAATTTGAGCCAAATGAAACCAAAAAATAACAATGTCACTTGACGAGCCAAAGCAACCAGAATGGCCGATCAACGTGATGGTCTTCAAGCCCGAAGACGACGTAGCGGAAATCAAGAAGAAGATTAAACCAACCGAAGATCCAATCACTCACTACGGGCCCGATGGCAAGAAGTGGACCTACAACTCCGATCACCACTTTTCTACTAAACGTTTTGCTCTACTCTTTGCCCCCGGCGAGTACAGTGATTGCCAATTTGAAGTTGGATATTATGTCCAAATGGCGGGTCTTGGAAAAGTCGCTAAAGGAAAAGGGGGCGTCAATTTCATTGGTGAGCTGAGTGGACCATTTGTCCCAGCCCTCAACAAGGATATGCCATATACCGAAGGTGGCAGTATTGCACCGGACTATCCCAATGCTGGACTTTGTCTCGATACATTCTGGAGGATGGCTGAAAACTTCTCCGCCGAAAAAACCCAGTGGGCGGTGAGCCAAGCAGCACCACTTAGAAGAGTGCATATTAGTAAAGATCTCCTTTTCGGCGACGGCGCAGCCTATTCAAGTGGTGGCTTTCTCGCCAACGCCGAGATCAATGGGGTCTGTAACTACGCTGCCAATCAACAATGGTTCAGTCGAGCCGTTAACCTTAACGGTTGCGTCAAAGGCGGTGCCTGGTCTACCGTGTTTTCGGGTTGCACAGGTAATGTTCCGTCTGCAGGGAAGAGCGCAAATGACCTGGTAGTCACTGTAGAAGAGACCCCTATGGTTCGTTTGGAGAAACCCTATATTGTCATGAACGAAAGTGGCGACTACGAGCTCCACATTCCAAAGGCTACCACAAAGGAGACCACTGGAGCACAACTCGACGGCAGCAATACTGAGATTCGTTGCTTCTCAAAAGTCAAGGTAGGCAAGGCAATCCTACCGTTGGATGAAAATGGGAATTACGTAGAACATGACGATGATAGCTACAATCATTTGACTGACGCTGATGAGGAGCTTACCTTAGAGCTCCAAAACGCACTAGATGAGGGCAAAGACTTGGTTCTCTCCCCGGGAATTTACTTCCTTACCAAGCCGCTGATCGTTAAGAAGCCAAACCAAGTGATTCTTGGTATCGGGATGGCAACTCTCGTCGCTCCCCAAAATAGATCGCCGTGTATCCGTGTCCAGGCTGGAACACCCGGTGTGCGCGTTGCTTCGCTCGTGTTGGAAGCATCTGTGCAAAAGGAGATACCATCAATTCACAGTAACTTTGACAAGGTCGATTCACTGATCGATTTCGGTGAACCTCATATGACAGGTAATGATGATCCCGGAGACCCAACCAACCCCGGTCTCCTTTCCGACATTTTCACTCGAGTCGGGGGATCGAATTTAGACAGATCGGTTAGGACAGATGTAATGGTGAGGATATTCTCTGGCAATGTCATAGGTGATAATCTTTGGCTGTGGAGAGCTGACCACGTTAAATTGAAGCCCGGTGAAGAACCCAACGCTCCTAATATCAATAAACGCTACCACCAGGTTAGGATTTGGGAGGAAGTCGATGGGAAGGAAGTACGCGTGGATGAATGTATGGCAAAGAATGCGATTGTGGTTGAAGGACACGATGTTTCCATTTATGGACTTTTCGCCGAACACACTACAGAAACCCAAATGATTTGGAAAGGCGAACGTGGTAACGTTAGCTTTTTCCAATGCGAGTTACCCTACGACGTCAATGCTGACTTCAATCATGCCGGTTATCACGTCCACGAAAATATAGAATCTCATAGCGGTAGAGGAATCGGTGTATACTCGAACTTTACTTGTTTTGATGTGACTGCACGCAAGGGGCTCATGTTTCCTGCAAAGGACCAGATCTCAATTCACAATCCATTTACAGTCTTTCTGAATGGTTATGGTGGAATTGAAAATGTTCTTCACGAAGGCAGAAACAAGGTTGGTGATGCCGTGAGCAAATCTAACAAATTGGCTCGTGCATGGATTGGGAGCAGCAATGACGTCTGAATCACATATTGTGTTGTGATCGACGAGAATATCGAGTATTTATTACAATTACTAATTAGTAGTTTAAATTTGCGTTCAAGTATAATCAAACCTATTGCCATAACAACTCATGTTCAAAAAGTCAATGTTGGCATCATTTATATTTAGTTCAAAAAATAGACTATTTCTTGCATTACCTAATCGTAAGAGAAACCCTCTTAATTTCCATCATATCTACTGAAGTAATCCTACCTTCGGCGTGGTTGCCTTCCAAGGCCATTCCATTTGAATCGTAACGACCGAAGCCATAAAAAAGATTCATTAGAAGGATTTATGTCGATGTTTCTGTTCCACTTTTAGTGATATTGGGTTCTGTTCTTTTGGTTTCTCCTTTGGCTCTCAATGCTGCCACCAGCAGCGGATTCTTTCCTACTGGGTCAGGAGCGTCAAATAATCTGTCATCGTCAATCGATAATTCATCAAGTGGTAAAAGTGCGTTGGTTGGTTGGTGTACAATAGCTAAATGATCGGGTACACTTTGGGAAAATTTCCGGTAAGCAGACGATGGATCCAACAAATGTTCATCCGTTCCAAGATGAGAAAACGATTTCGCATATTCATTCTCTTGTTGTGCTCGAGCTTCAAGCGCTGCCTTCAATAACGGTTTTTCCGGCATTTGTTCACTAAATGAAGCTTCAAAGATATCTTCAACTTCAATCGAATAATTGTCTTTCGAGTGAGTGGTCGCTGGTTGGTTTGCTATTACGAGATGTTCTGGAACTATATCTATTCCGTCATCATCACTTGAACAATTTGGTTCGTCCCTACGACTCACGACAATGATTTCTCCTTGTTGTTGCGCCTTCGCTTCAAGTGCAGCCTTAAGAATAGATCGACCTATAGGTGGGTCTTCTGGTTGAGATTCAAATAAATCATCATTATCAATCGAAATAGCATCTGATGAATGAAAGGATAGATTCGGTTGGCTAAGTCCCAAAAGATGTTCAGGAACAATGTTGGAGGTATCGTCACGAGATTCGTTATCTTGTAACGAGCTGACTGTAGTTGAATTGAATTGCATAAATTTTAAGTCTGACATTGATTTTGCCATCAGAGCTGCTTCCAAGAACTGCTTCTTAGGCCTAGGAATCTGCAAGTCAAGCTCAAATACTTCTTCATCTCCCAGAGATTTGTCATCATCATCATTCAAATCTGTCAATGATTTTCTCCTCCTTATTCTAGGTCTTTGATCTGAATGCAAATAGTTGAGATCAGAAAGTGACTTGGCCATCAAAGATGCTTCCAAAAACTGCTTCTTGGGAGGAGGAGCTAGAGGCATGCTTGCAAAAACTTCCATGTCATCCATGGAATCATTGTCACTAGGATCTAGGCTAAGTGAGCCATCTGGGGTTGGAGATGAAAATATAAAGTTCAAATCAGATGCAGATTTTGCTGCCAGTGCTGCTTCCAAGAACTGCTTCTTAGGCCTGGGAATCTGCAAATCAAGCTCAAATACTTCTTCATCTCCCAAAGATTTGTCATCATCATTCAAATCTGTCAATGACTTTCTCCTCTTCACTCCAGGAACCTGATCTGAATGTAAATAGTTGAGATCAGAAAGTGACTTTGCTTCTGAAAATCGCTTCGTTTGAGATGTGAATGGTTGATCAATCCCCTCAGACATGTCGGAACCGGAACCAATTTGATCCAACCAGACATTGATCGAGGATCGAGAATCGTCTCGATTTGATTTCTCTGTGCTATCATTATCGTTGTCAATATCGTCATTCTGCTTTGACAATGTCGAATGTCGAGAAGACTCTATGCTGGTTTCTTTTTCTTCTGGTGCCAGTAAATTTTGCGTTTTTTCCCGCTGTTTCTCATTTCCACCATCTTGGGCTGCCGCAACTGTCAGATCGCTGCCGGCATCTTTCTGTGGTTCTCTTTCATTTCCAACTGTGTTCGTAGCGGGTTGTGAAAGGACATTGTTATCACCATCGAGTTCGCCGCCACGATCTTCCTCATTGGTTTTCGTTGACTTCGCTAGGCCTCCTTTTTTCTTCTTACTGTTGGGGACTTTCTTCTTTTTTCCGCCATCGTGACCCGCTGATCGTTCATCCTCGTCCTGCTTCGGTCTCCCATGCAAAACGATATCGTTGTCACTGTCGCTGCTATCTGCGCGAGGGGAACATATACCCCAAAACCACTTTCTACCCATTCTTCTTATAGGACCTAAAACTATTCTAATGTTGACAGGAGGCAATGATTTACAGCCTATTGGATTGCTCGAGATGTGTGTCCAATCAATTCATTGATTCGTTGGTTTGCTGTTTCGATATCTCTGTAATTAGTAAGCTGCTTGGTTACGAGAAAATGGCTTGGTGGTCTCTCGACAAATTTGGTAGTCGTAGATTAGGGATCGCACCTAACTCCAGGTCACAAGTTATCTTCGGCGCAACGTAGCCGATCGGAATAAGATTTCGCGCGTAAATTTTCGCAATCTCGATTAATTCGAATGGAAAGATGAAAAATCAACTGGATATACTTGAAACAGAAACAGCTCTCACTATTTCATACACCCGATACCAGCAAACGTGCACTTCCTTTGTGCTGTGCAAGCTCAATGATTTCCACCAGCAAGAAGCTAGCAATAAGGCTACAATCAAGATGGTTGGATGCTAGGCGATTACATTCGTCCTCAAATCTGTGCGGGGTCTTGTCGTCGAGGTGGCAGAGTTGCCACCGTCCCAAACAACAATCATCAGTGTCATCTAGCGTGTCGAAAGATCGATGGTTTTCGTCCATGCGACGAAGTACGCCCCTCTCAATGATGGCTAAAATCGAAATTTTATCCTTTGGAAAAGACAGCGAGGACAACCGATCTGGAATTCTGACAGGAGTGATTCCCGTTAATTCGAATGTTCGAGCTGGTGACATCGTGGGGACTATACTCGTTCCTCCACGGATTCAGACCATTCAAGATGGAAGTAATCACACGAATGACAACATTCAAGAGGAACAAGAGGGAGAAAAAGAAGTTACAATTCGTGCGCCACAGACTGGCCGAGTTACTGAAGTGTTTCTCCAGATTCAAGACCGAGTGAAGATTGGCGATCACTTGATGCACATTGATGATGCAATCTTTCAAGCGGATATGAAAGAGTTGGAAAGTCAACTCCAAAAGATATCAATAGGTCAGGAGGGTCAACAGAGACTAAGTCTCCCCAAAGACTATATGAAAACATTGCTCGATATTGATGATCAGTTTCGTCTCCAAACGATTGTAGAGCGAATGCCAGCTCCACTGCAAAGTCAATCTTTGCGATTGTACGAGCGGCTTATGGAGTTACAAAAAGACGATCCTGTCGAACTTGCTAATACGCATACCCGTGTAGGAGTGGTAATGTATAACTTGGGGGACCTAGAAATGACATTGCAGCATCTTCACAAGGCATTAAAATTACGCGAAGAAGCGCTCGGCAGTGACCATCCTCAAGTTGCAGCCACCTGCATTCATCTTGGATCCTTGTATCGAAATTCGGGAGACTTTGATAAATCTCTGGAATTCATGCTGAAAGCTGTAGACATTCAAAAGAAATCTCTAGGCGAAGAACACTCCGTCGTGGCATCGACTTACAACAACATCGGTGCATTACATTATCAATCAAATGATTTCGCAAGAGCTATTCGAGAATACGAGAAGGCTCTTCAAATCCAATTGAAAACTAAGGGTGAATTACATGTTGATACGGCTGGAACGTTCCACAATCTCGGTGTCGCGTGGAAACACTTGGGAGATTTGAAAACCGCCCAAGAGTACTTACAGAAGTCCCTGCATATCCGTCAGAAGCACTACGAGCAACAAGAAATGTTACCTACAGAAGAAAAAGAAGGCAGCAATTTTTCTTCTGCTGCTTCTGATGTAGCAGTAAGCCACACCGCATTGGGTCAACTGTATGCTGAAATGGTAAACTATGAGGCCGCCATGGAGCAATACGATGCTGCCCTAGCCGTACAAAAAAGAACTTTTGGTTCTGACTCATCAATGACGGCTACTAGTTACAACAATATAGGTGCGGTTCATTACGAGACGGGCAATTTCTCCGAAGCTTTAAAAACGTATCAAACAGGTCTTGATATCCTTCGTGCAAACGAACCAAATCACGTCGACACAGCAGCGTCTTGGAATAATGTTGGTTTGACTCTACTGAAAATGGAAGAAATGGAAAATGCCCTAGAACATCATCAAGAGGCACTTCGAATATTGACCGCTATATACGGACCAAAACATCCGAATTTGGCCATGACGATTGGAAGCATAGGGAATGTCTACAAGTCCCAAGAACTGTGGGAAAAGGCGCTGGCGGAGTACGAAGTGGCACACGAATTGCTAGAATTAGCCCTTGGGACATCCAAACATCCCGACATAGCAAGTTCCCTCAACAACATGGGCCTAGTACTAAGTCAACTACCGGGGCGGGAAGCGGAAGCACTGGAAAAATATCGTGCTTCTTGCGAATCATTCGAGGAGTCGTTAGGATCCGAACATCCCCACTGTGGCTCCTGTCGGTACAATATCGCCTTGATGTTGCAATCCCAAGGGTTGATGGAGGACGCAAAAAATGAATTTGAAGCAGCGAGAGACATTTGGACGACTCACTTTGGACCAGGACATGTGCACACCATGAATGCACAAAAGGGCATAGACGAATGTAGCTAGTGTTTAATCATAGAACGAATGCCGGTGGATGGAGGTTCCTAAAAAATCTGTGTTGTATGCGCACTTTAAGGTTGCAACGAAATTTGGTTTGTCCGAATTTTACCGAAGTTTTCTTGAAATTATGGATTTTTGTGCTGGAGACCCAGGCACCTAGCACAAGAAAGTGGGTCGATCGCAAATGAGATATGCGGAACGTATTTTCTAATCCCCGAAACGATTATCTATACATATCGAGGACACGGGAAAGCATGGATACAAACTAGATACAAAATTGCAAACGCAGTAACGATTTGAAGCGTCATCATTAGTCAAAGTTCGATGAAACACATACCGCCGGGACAGCAAGAATTTTCCAGTTTGAACCCATGCATAATCCATGTCCGGGGAAGGCTATCGTTATCAATAGGATCTTTGAAATTGACGTCATTAACTTTGTGATTTCAAACCTTTATAATGGTGATCAGAGAATCAAACGCCAACCGACACTGGGAGTTCATTCGGAAGATCTTCCGCCAAGTTTATTTGATCAGATCTTTCGCAAAAATTCCAAATGGTGATAGAAGAAATGTAAAGTTTATGAGAGTAGCAATAGGAATTCTAGATGACGCCCGTCGGCGGCAGCATCTATTTCTAAAGAAAATATTGTCGGACGGGGTCTTTTTACGCAAAATTCTTGGCATTGATCGCATGGGAATGTGTATCCGTCACCCAAACCAGTTTATTACCTCGTCTAAACATTTTGTGTTGACAAGAGAATCCTATGACAATTTGTCAACGGTAGTGATTTCTTGTCCCATTTGTAGAATAGAGGCAAGTAAAGAGGGGAGTGGTCATATGCAGCATGATCGACCTGATGCAAAGGATGCAACTGAACTCGATACTGACGATAAAATACTGACCCAAAACGATTGGATCGATTTTGCAAGGTTTCGTATTCTTCAAGTTCAATCCTGGGAAAATCGATTTGCATTGAAGAGTCACCCTATTTTTCGTCGCTACTTCAAAATGCTTCACTTCGGTGTGTCTAAAGAAGCCGTGAAATTTGCAGTCAAAGCAGACGGACACCACCCATCAATCATCGAATTAGCACCAAATCTTCCGCTCGAACTACAAATAGACCAACTTGGTCCAGATGTGCAGGAAAATCTTCGTTCGAAGGGCATGCTCGCAAAAAAGGAAGAGACTTTAGATAATAACCTCGACTTTTCGAATAGCTCTGCAGAAGGCAATATCCATGCAACAATGAGGAGATTTCTCTCTGTAGTCCGCCGTCAGCGATTGAATCAAATGTGTGCTCTTTCAGCAATGCTCGACGAGAATGAAGACCCTCATAAGTACAATCACAACGATTCTCAAGAGTTTACAACCAGCAGTCATCATGGGCACCATCAAAATGTAGATCAGTTGAAGATAGAAGTTAAAGAATGTTCAGCAAGGTAAGTAATCACAATCAAGATGCTAAGGATCAAATTCCTGTGCTCCAGGGATCGCCACAAGAAGGAAACTGTACTAACCAACATGTTTTTAGCGAATTTGAGTCTGCGTTGAAAATGATATCCGAGGCCGAAAGCCAAAAAACTGGCAAAAGAAGCACCAGATCTTTGCCTCGTGGAAGCCAAAGATCATTTAGCTCATCGAGTCATTCGGGCAGCACTCATCATCGTACCAGAAGAAGAAGCTCGAGGGTGCTACAAAAACTAGATTGTAATCGTCGTGAAAGCCAAACATCATTAAAAATATCGCATCACTCGAGAGGCGAGCATCATCGTAGTAAAAGATCTACAAGAAGGTTGGATAAAACTGGCCCTGAAAACCCCAGAAGAACATCTAGAACAACGAGAACGAATGGCTCAAGACTTGAATCTCGTCGAAGTAAAAAAAGTTTGGGCTCTGAAAATAGTCGAAGGAATTCAAGCCAAAGATCTACACATCATCAACCCAGAGCAACATCGATAACAATGGGTGAATTAAAGCTCGAGTGGCATAAAAACCAAACAAGTACTGAGGTTTTGGATGAAACTAGTTGTCCACAATGCAAATCTCATAGAGTTCACAAGACGGATGACTCTCTCAAAGACCGTAATCATACTCAGAAGACAGTAGAATCATTCTCAGAAGTTTCGCAAGATTCCACG
>Ga0163111_10002760_pt1 | contig 11223 bp, 8 predicted proteins | sample CRUFie1St18metaG_FD_109645 | JGI IMG/M metagenome (GOLD analysis project Ga0163111, IMG submission 109645) | Marine microbial communities from the Costa Rica Dome - CRUD Field 142mm St18 metaG | ecosystem: Environmental > Aquatic > Marine > Oceanic > Photic zone | place: Costa Rica: the Eastern... | reverse complement strand
GAATAGTGGTCTAGTGAGAAGTCACAGGAATTCATATGCGTTCGCGCCATAGAATAAGCCGCACCTTCCAAGCTAAAATAAGCCTTCAAAATTTCGGCTCTTTTGGATGGACTTAATTGGTTCAAAAGATGGGCAGAGGCTTCTGTGAATGCACCTCCAAAACCCGAAATCGTTTGAAATTTTTGATTTATATTTAAATTAATTTCTGAAGACACTTTCAAAGGCTCAATGTCCTTAATAAGCGTTAATTTGTGACCGCTTTCAGAAGTTTCATATACATTGATTGTAGGGTCAGATTGTTTGCATCCCGTAGACATAAGCAGACTTGCTAAAAAGAATATCAAAGGACCAATCCATCTGTAATCAATCATTCCTGAAGTTTTTTGTTGTTAATCGAAAAATTAGTAAACCTCTCCTTTATGGCATCAAAAGTTTGTTTTTTATTTCTTTCAATATCGACAATTCCCCAGTACTCCTCGTTTGGGGCACCATCATAGGGAACACCACTGCTATTAGGAGCCCAGCCGCCAATATCTTGTTGATCCGGGTTTCCAGCTTTCCACAAACCATCTGTAAATGAAAAAATAAGAAGTCCAGAAGTGAGATCACTGTGGCTTAAAACCGCATCAATGATATTGGCATTTGCGGTCGCTTGAGCCTTTTGATTTTCACCTTTTTCAAACCCAGACTTGCTGATTTTCATATAACTGTCTGCCCCTACTTCAGAAAGATAAACAGGCTTGGAACTTATTTTCTCCCAACGTTTTAAAGCAGATTGAGGTTTATCCCAACGGTATACGTTGAGTCCCCATAGGTCTAAATTAGGATTTAAAGCAAGGACGTTTTCATCTGGTACATCGCCATGAGCCGTTGATACAGGGTGGTTGGGATCCTCCTTATGAACTAAATCTATAGCTGTGCTTAAGGCATTGTACCAGTTTTGAATGTCACCATCAAACCATTCGGGATGGTAATTGTACTCATTTCCCAATTCCCATAATAAAATGGCTTTATGAGTTTTGTATTTTTTTATGAAATTGATAAAACTGCCAGAAGCGATGTCATAAACTCCATTTTGGTTGTAGCCAAAACCCACTATCAATTTTAAACCTGCTGCGTCAATTTTATTTAAAACTTCAATATCGTCAATTGGCTCATACAAACGAATGGTATTGATGCCCGCTTCCTTCATTAGTAATAGGTCTTGATCCAGCGACTCAAAATTGCGCTTTGTGGCACCCCTTGGAACAGGATGGTAGCAAATACCTTTTATAAAATATGGCACATCATTTACAAGTATTGAGCGCCCAGATGTTATCACCTTTTCGGAATCAGTTGATGGAATTGCAGCGCAGGCAGATAAAAAAATAAATGTTAAGAGATTTAAAGTTTTCAAAATTATTTATTTAAATGTACAATGATCTTTTCAACCTTATCAGATCTTTTGAAAATAGTTTGGGTTGTTTCATAATCCAATACTTTTCCTTTTATATTATTAATTTTTCCATCTGTAAATTCTACAGAAATACCTAACTCAGAACCCAGCTTATACACAACAGGTACTTGGCAAATTGTAAAAACTAAACTTCCAGGACTGATAGATATATTTTGTTTTTCTCCCCTTACGTTGTAATAATCAAAAGATTGGGTTTCAGAAAGAAATTCTGAAGGCTTTAAAATATCAGGAGAAAATCCGATACAACCATTCTTAACATAGAAACCTAATTCTCCAAATCGACTTAATATATCTTCCTTAACTTGGCCAGTCATTCCAGGTTGCTGAGCTCCTTTTCCGCCCGGTGTGTGTGAATAGGGATCGGTTGGAAAAGCTCCATAAAGTTCTGGAGACTTGTGTGCACCAATACCTGCATTAATTTCAAAATAATGGTCAAACAGCCGCCCTATTTTACCCGCATCAGATTGGGTGGTAATTGCCCTCTGAGTTACTTCAAAAGCAGCCAGTAAAAGTTTAGAAACCATATGCCAATAAATGGAACCTAAGCCCTCATAGCCAAAGAAAGTTCCGGAGCGACCTGTAAAGGATTTATGATCAAAAATTGCTTCAAAAATACCATAAACAGTTTCGGCGTCCTTCGCAACAAGAGGTTGATAGACTGATGGTAAATTCTTCACGGCGTCCTTTAAATAATCTACATTATTAAAGTTTCCGTTAAAATGATAATTCCCGTCAAGATCTTTCGATACAATCTGCTTATTTCCATTCTCTAATAATAATTTCAGTAAATCTGAAGATTGAATTTGTGCTTCGGATATGGTGTTTTTTTCGACAAATCTAGGCAGTACTTTGTTTGGGTATAAGATGTAGCTGTATTGGTCGGGTCGAAATAAGGCACTGGCCTTGAGCCCGTCCAGCACTTCTAAAGCAGCTTCGGTGGATAAATAACCAGAGCTTAAAACAGCGACTTGACCTTCTAACATTTCTGGTAAATAGGATATGGAAATCGCGTTATCAGCTTCAACAGTCATAAGGTTATAGGCATGGTAAAGTGCATCCGGTCGCTTGTTGGCTTCTATTGAGTGTTCTAGAAATTGTAGTGCGATTTTCACAAAAGAGAGAATTCCGTCGAGATGGATTGTTTCTTTATCTCCAGAAAATTGATCGTTATAAATGGCCTGCCTGTAAACACTGGCTGCAGTCCCCAAGCCATCTAAAATTCGCTTTCGATCTGTATCAGAGATAGAACCCTCTAAAAGAGTTTGATGGGTCTCAAGTGTGTTTTTGACAGTATTAAAAAATAATAGGAGTTCTGAAGAAATTGCAACTTCAGTAATTGAAACTTTACTTAAAATACCTTCAAAAAATTTCAAAAAGCGTCTTAAATAGTAAAGGGTGACCATAGAAACTCCATTGCCAACCAAAGCATTGTTTGCATCGTTCCATTCTGGGCGTTGGGTATTCATCCAAATACCACCTTCAGGAATAAAATTGGAAATCTTTGCCAAAACCGTCGCGAGAATTTTTTCAATAAAGTTGACTTTATAAATAAAAGAATTTCTATCTGTAAGAAGCGCGCCATCAACGCCAACTTTGACGCGATTTATTTGAATTTTTTCTTCGGCACCATGGTCAAATTCAATGGTGTTTTTTGGGTCCTTTAAAATCGCTTCATAGGGTTTGATTTTATAAGGGACATTGGCGTAAACAAATAAATCTTTTGAAAAGTAATTTTCTAATTTGCCAGGATAATAAGTTTCAATAAATTCTAAAAACTTCAACAAATAAATAATTTGATGGTCTCCCCAATAGCCAATATAAGACCAAGGGTTGTCGGGTTCTATGACCTCCCAATCAAAACCATCTTTGGTGACTCTGTATGGATTGTAACCATCAAAAGTAGTCGCATTGAGAAATTTGTGAATCATCCCTTCAATAAATTCAGGATAAGAATGCACCAAAGCCTCCCAATTTTGAAAAATGTCTCGCCAATTTCCTTGATAATCTAAAATCTTAGAACCATCAACTTCACTTCTTGTGTTGATTGAAAATTTATTCCAGGGGCGGCTTGGGTCACCATGGCGTCGGCTAAATTTTAAGGGTAAATATTCAAGACATAAACGTTTAAAATTTTGATCTTCATCCTTTTTGACAATCATTTTCAAATGATCCAAATCAAAACGTTCAGGAAGTGCTTCCAAAATTTTAGTTTTCTTGAAAAACACTTTGAAATTAGCTTTTTCAATGTAGCTTGAAAAATCTGCTTTTTCAATGTTGTAGTTATTGTCAAAAATACCACCCCGCATGATGTTAAACATGGTGTTGGCAAAATGCCTGGTATTTTTAGCGCTGTCAGAAGTGAGTTGAAGACCATCCGAGGCAGCAACCAATGAAATAAGGCGCTGTGTGCCTTGTTTAACAGAACGATTAATGAGATCACTAAGATTTTTAGGATCTTTCATAGCTTGTTTTAGGGCTACAATCGCATCAATACTTTGGTTGACATTAGCTACAATGCGCCATTTTTGTTCTTGATGTGGGGAGAGTGATATATCGTCTGTTATAAAATAAGCACCACGCTCTGCTTTGATATCAATTTCTTGAACTGGAATAACGCCCTGTCTAAAGGCCTCTAATTGCAAGGAAGAAATGAGTTTTTTAGAAGATTTTAAGCCCATTGACCAAACAATATTGGCTTTGAGCGCCTCGCTGGGTTCGGCTTTATCTACAATGATGGCACTCAGGGAATATATCCCAATCCCGGAGGCGGCTTCCAATTCACATTTTTTGTACGCATCAACCAAATTACTGGTGCTGTTTTGCAGGGCATCTTCAACACCATAGGGCAGAATGTTTTGAATTCCGTCCAACAGACGAACATCAATCACAGAATCAGACGTGTTTTTAAGTACAGAATTTCGGATAAAACCATAGCGGTCACTTGAATTCCATTCATAAGTAAATACCAATTCTAAATCGTGATTAATTTCTTCAAAAACAACCTTATTCCCATAGACATTCTTATATAAATTTCGAGTGGTTTTATAAATGCCTTTTTGACGGTATGAAAAAGGTTCCCATAAAAATGTAGTAGCAGATTTTGTAACTAAAAAGATGGATTTGGAGCCAGTATGATCGTTTGACTCTGTAATTTTATCATCCGTGTAGTAAGGGAAAAGTGCATAATTGCTGTTTTTTCTTCCTGCGGAAAGACCTCCTGTGCTAGAAATAAAGAGCCAGTGGTTGGAGTTGCTGACAATGCTCATAAAAAATGGACGCATACTGTCTACATTTGAAATTTTAAAAAAAACTTCATCATCAATCAACAGCTCACTTCCAGAGACCTTGGAGTCTTTGGCCTGAATTGGATTTTTACCTATGTAAATATTTGGTATGGATTTCATGAAAAATTACAGCAACTTTTTGGTTAATTTAATATGATTGTAAATAGCTTGATTGGAGCTCATTTCAGAGTCGTAAAATACACTCATTAATTGGTTTTCAGAAATTATAAAACACAACAAATCACATACAATTAAAAAAAATGAGTTCATCATTTTGGTTTGAAGTTTCTTTTTCTGAAAAATCACAAGAAACAGTGAAAATAAATACTAAAAAGATTAATTTTTTCATTTATTTATAAATTGGTTTATCATTCCAAATATACTGAAATTGAGCGCCTTTAAAACGCATTAAATTAAGTTTTATATTATCTTGTAACAAATGGAATTAACAGTCTATCAAATCAATTCATTTTCGGATCAAATTTCGGGAGGAAATCCTGCTTGTATCATACCGCTTGAGACATGGTTGCCAGCGGAAACTATGTTGGCCGTTGCCAAAAAAAACGGGTTGCCGGAAACAGCATTTTTTATTGAAAACAAAAATACAATACAATTGCGTTGGTTTACACCAGAAATTGAAATGGATCTTTGTGGGCATGCGACATTGGCCGCAGCCCATTGTTTGCTGACGCATTTGGGTTACTCCAAAAAAAAAATATCATTCAAAACCCAAAGTGGTCTGCTAGATGTCAATTTTTCAAAAGGGTTATACCATATGAATTTACCAGCTCGAAAAGGTAAATTGGCTGCCCTACCCCCAAACATTTCTGAAGCCTTAAGCATGGCTCCAAAAGAAGTCTACAAAGCCCGTGACTATTTACTTGTATATGATAATCAATCTGAGATTGAAAAGATAAAAGTAAATCGCAAAGCATTTGATCTGATCAATATGGATCCTGGCGGTGTGATTGTAACAGCTCCTGGAGATGAGGTTGATTTTGTATCTCGCTTTTTCACACCCCAGGCCAGTATCTTAGAAGATCCTGTAACCGGATCTGCGCATTGCACACTCATTCCTTATTGGTCTAAAAGACTGCAAAAAAAAGAAATGACCGCAAAACAACTTTCTAAAAGAGGGGGAGAAATAGGGTGTGCAAATAATGGAAAAAGGGTCATTGTGAGTGGTTATGCAGTAACGTCTTTAGAAAAAAACATTGTAATAAATTAAAATATTTAAATCCAATTACTTCTAAAATAAAACGATCACACTATAATAGTATGACCGTTTTATTGTTTTAGTAGCGGGAACAGGACTCGAACCTGTGACCTTCGGGTTATGAGCCCGACGAGCTACCTACTGCTCTATCCCGCGATATAGGATGACAAATATACAACCTTTTTCCTATTTAGAAAGAAAAAGTATTGAAATAAGACCTTACTGTTCGATGCTTTGAGCCTTTAATTGTATGATTGTTTGTGCAGAACATTGGATTTTAAATTCAATGGGGTTACAACAAACTTCGCAGTCTTCAATATAATTTTGAAGGGGTTGTGAGACATCAACTAAAGCAGAAACGGCTTCCCAACAATACGGACATTGGTAAAAGTACTCTTCCATTAACTATGTTTTTCTATAGTTTCAGTAAGAATTTCCCACTGCTGCATCAGGCTTTCTAGTTCTGCTTTTTTAGCCTGATAAGTATTAAAAAAGTTGGGGGCTAAAACCGTAGCCTCATAATTGATCTCTAATTCTAGATCAATGGCTTTAATGTCTTTTTCTAAAGCCGCGATAGCGGCCTCTAATTTGCTCAAATGGTTTTGCAAGGATTTTAGTTTTTTTTGGGACTCATAAGAGCGTTTATTATCGCTCGTTTTTTGAGTTGTTTTTTCAGGCGTGCGCCGTTCAGCATCTCTTAAATTTTGTAATTGACGCTGCTCTAAATAGAAATCAATATCTCCTAAATAGGGTTTTATTTTTCGATCTTTAAATTCGTAAACCACATCGTTAAGTCCCTGTAAAAATTCCCGATCGTGAGAAACCAAAATCAAGGTACCTTCAAAGTTTTGCAAGGCTGATTTTAGTACGTTTTTAGATTGAATGTCCAAATGGTTGGTGGGCTCATCCATGACCAAAACATTAAGGGGCTGGAGTAACAACTTGGCCAAGGCCAAACGGTTGCGTTCGCCTCCAGATAATACACTTACGTACTTATCGACCGCTTCCCCTCTGAACAAAAAAGAACCTAGAATATCACGTACTTTGGAACGGTTGGTTTCATTGGCCGCATCAATCATGGTATTAAGAACTGTTTTTTTGCGATCCAGATACTCGGCTTGGTTTTGGGCAAAATACCCCAACTGCACATTATGACCTAATTTGACACTGCCATCAGAAGACAATTCTCCGACTAATATTTTTGCCAAGGTTGACTTGCCTTGACCATTTTGGCCAACAAAGGCAATTTTTTGACCCCTTTCTAGTGTAAAATCAATATTTTTTAAAACCTCTAAATCTCCATATGACTTTGATACGCATTGGGTTTCCAAGACAACTTTTCCTGGATTGACAGAAATGGGAAAACGCACACTCATAACAGCGTTGTCATCTTCATCGACGCGAATGCGCTCAATTTTATCCAATTTTTTTATAAGGGACTGCGCCATAGTGGCCTTAGAAGCTTTAGCCCTAAATTTTTCAATCAGCTTTTCAGTATGCTCTATTTGCTTTTGTTGATTTTTTTGTGAGGCTATTTGCAAAGCTTTTTGTTCGGCACGGAGCTTCAAATATTGCGAATAGGGCTTGGGCATATCATAAATTTGGCCCAAAACAATTTCAATGGTGCGATTGGTCACTTGATTTAAAAACATTTTATCGTGCGAAACGATAACAACAGCCCCGCTGTAATTTTTTAAGAATTGTTCCAACCAAATGATGGATTCAATATCCAAGTGGTTGGTAGGTTCATCCAAGAGCAAAATATCGTTTTGCTGCAATAAGAGTTTAGCCAATTCAATGCGCATGCGCCACCCACCAGAAAAAGTGTCGGTAAGTTTACCAAAGTCTTCTCTATTGAACCCTAAACCTATCAAGATTTTTTCTGTTTCTCCCTGATAATTATAGCCACCTAAGATCTCATACTGCTGCTGGACTTCGTTTAAATCTACCATAAGGTCGTGGTAGGCTTGACTGTCATAATCGGTGCGCTCGGCAAGTTGAACGTTAATCTCCTCTAATTGACGCTCCATCTCTTTAATTTCTGAAAAAGCTTCATAAGCTTCCTCTAGAATTGTACGTCCGTAAGCAAAGTCGATGTCCTGTTTTAAAAACCCAATGTTCAAACCTTTTTTTTCAAAACTAATTTGGCCCGAATTATATTCCAGTTCGCCAGAAATGATTTTGAGCAAAGTCGATTTACCAGCGCCATTTTTACCAATTAAACCGATCCGATTCCCAGACTGTAACCGGAAAGACACATTGTCAAAGAGATCTTCCCCTTGAAATGCAATACTAAGCTGGTGAACGTTTAACATTTGATTATTTTGAGGCCTGATTTAAAGGCAATTTCGTAATTTTGAATCACTGCAAAAGTAACCAATTATATATGTTAAAAAAAGGGTCAAAAATCTATTCTATATTATTTGGAGTATGCCCTAAGTGCCATAAGGAGTCCATGTATGTAATTAAAAACCCTTACCGCCTTTATGACACCTTAAAAATGCATGAACGCTGTAGACATTGTGCTACAAAATATAAAATTGAACCTTCTTTTTTTTATGGCTCTATGTATGTCAGTTATGGTGTTGGAATCGCGTTTTCGGTCGCTGCTTTTATCATAACCCATCTTTTTTTGGAGCATTCTTTGAAAATGAGCTTTGCAGCCATTGTAATTACATTGGTATGTTTTATGCCTGTCATCATGCGCCTCTCAAGAAATATTTGGATTAATTTATTTATGAATTACGATCCTAAGATGGTAGAGAAATCTAAGTCGTAAAGCGATTGATGTCGATATCTTTTGGCAGAGCCAATCCCTTTTCTATAAAATCAATAAGATTTTTAGCAACAGTTGGGGCCATAAGAACGCCACGGCTTCCCAGGCCATTTAAGATGTATAGATTTTTATGGACTCTGTGTTGGCCAACCAAAGGGCGGCGGTCTATAACCGTTGGGCGAATCCCAGCCCGCTGTTGCAGAATTTCAAAAGAACAGTTGAGAAGCTTTTGAAGTTTATTTATAAGTGAAGTTCTAGCGGATTCAGTAGGCGTATTGGTATAATCTTTCCAAGCATAGGTAGAGCCAACAAGGTATTTATCCGATCCGATCGGAATGACAAATACACTAGATTTTAATATAACTTCAGAATTTAAATCAGGGGCATGGATTAGGAGTAGTTCTCCTTTGGTTCCCTCAAGTGGAAGTTTGTTAAAAAAGGGATTCTGCTTCAATCCAAACCCTTCTGCAAAAATAAGCTGTTTTGCAAGAAGGCCTTTATAATTAACGCCCATTTGAAGGTCTAAAGCTTTGTAATTAAATGTTTCTTCTAAATATAAACCCTTCGATTTTAAGCTGAAAACGTAGGATTCTAAAAGTAACTTTGTATCGACCCGACCTGTCTGCCTTACTTCACCATATCCATATGGGGCGTTAATGTTGGTATTGTCATTGTTTATGACTTTAGGAATTAAGAAGGGTTGTAAATCAGGTTTATCACATGCTAAAAACCAATTGTTCTGTTCATCTACAGCATGAAAAACTCTGTAAATGGGAAGCTGGTGATCTACTTTTATACCCAGAAATATTTCTAAATCTTTATAGGTCGAAAGTGCCAGTGGAAGTTGCGTATCGGCATTCCAAGCTTTGTTAAAACGTTTAAGGACGACTGGGTTGTAAAGGCCACTGGCAACAACTGAGGCTTGTTGGGAGGTATTGCTAACAACCTTAAAGGATTTGCCTCTTTTGCGCAAAGTTTCACAGAGCATTAGCCCTGCAAGGCCTGAACCCACAATGAGGTAATCGAATTTCATTTTACAAATTTATATTAAAAAAAACGCTTCTCAATTAGGGAAGCGTTTTTGTTAATTTAGAGTGAAATTTAATAACTCCACATGTCTTGCTCAAGGTTTCTAATTTTCTCTTTGATGCGTTGAGATTCTAACAGTTGCATGAGGGCATTGTCTGAAATATAATCTTTAACACTTCTGTCTTGGTAAACATTGTCTTGTTTATAGATATACCCTGAGAAATGCCTGGAATTAATCAAATGATCAAAAGTAACGGGCTTGGAGGTATTCTGATTATTGAAGGCCTTAGCATTGTGCAATGTAAATCTTGCATCGGGATAAAATATCCAGAATAATTCCACATAATCAGGTTTCATATTGGGATCTGAAAACTCTTTCATCATGGCCTTAGATCGAGGTGTAACAACCACAGGAGCAATCGCAATCGGTCTGTACCTCAGATCCGATTGTCTTTTGTCAAAATACCAAACACCTTTGATTCTGTATTTTACAACATCGGCATAATTGAACACCTCTTCAGAATACTCGTCTTCAGAAAGTAGATTGTTTTCGAAAATCAATTCTTCCATACGCGACTCATATTCATTGTAATCATCGTCATTTAGTAAGGATTCATCCATGGTGGCATATTCTCCAACATCAATACCTCTTTGTACCAAGAAATCTTCTTTGTTCCCTGCCTCATTTATGATTCTTTCTAAACCAATATTTTCATCGGTTCCAGCACGAATTATACGATACCTTTGTTTCTTGTCTAAATCCTCAATGGAAAGCAAATCCTTGAAATTGTCTTTTTTATAAATCGGAAAATCACTCTGCATAGCAGCGGTTAGTAAGTAATGAACAAGAGGTCTTCTCTCATTACCCACAACAAGTGTATCTATAGGGTAATATAGGGGGAAATTTACCCTTTCATCTAAATTTATTTCTTCCCAAATTGTTTTTGAAAACAAAACATCTTTTTCGTCAATAAAACCATAATCAAATGGATTTTGAGGAGCATACACTTCGTCATATACGGATGATACTCCTATTTCCTCAGGAGACTTCGCATTCAAAATATTGGTCTGGCTATAAACAACCAAAGGCAAAATAAATAAAAACAAGGGGAATCGTTTCATAATATTAGTTTGTTAATTTTATTGTTATGGCCGCTGCGGGTGGAATTTCAACACCACTAACGCCTTTGACTCTAACTTTAATGTTATCAATGATGATTAAAGAACGTCTTGGCGCATTATTAATTAAGGCTTTTGCTGCTGGGTTTAAGCGGTTTCCTGAAACCGTTAAGGTCTCACCCAAAACCGTAAGATCAAAAGCAGATACAGTTGGATTTAAATCGTATACAAAGTCTCCAAAATCAGCCAATACACGAGACGTTGTAACATCACGTTTGTTTAATTTAATGGAACCACTCTTACCGGCAATTTTACCGACAGGATTCGGAATATTTTTAATTCT
>Ga0163111_10002759_pt1 | contig 11225 bp, 6 predicted proteins | sample CRUFie1St18metaG_FD_109645 | JGI IMG/M metagenome (GOLD analysis project Ga0163111, IMG submission 109645) | Marine microbial communities from the Costa Rica Dome - CRUD Field 142mm St18 metaG | ecosystem: Environmental > Aquatic > Marine > Oceanic > Photic zone | place: Costa Rica: the Eastern... | reverse complement strand
TTCAAAAATTATGATAAATGGAAATTAACTCAACCCAAAGATAGAAACCGTTTTCAGCCAAATATTGATGGCTTGGAAGATAAAATTGTTAAAGTTGGTCTTGAGGCTGGTGATCTTTTAATTTTTAACAGTTCTGAACCTCACGGAATTAGACCCAACTATTCTAAAGACAAAGTAAGAATTGCCCAATATATTTCTATGATGCCAGCACAAGAAGAAAATATTGAGCTGAAAGATTGGAGAATAAAATCTTGGAAAGATAGAATAGCACCTGAAGGATACGCTTTCCCTGGTGACCCAAGAAAAAGAGAACAAAAAAAACAGAAGACTGCTAAATTGAATGACCTGGGAAAAAAATTATTAGGACTTAATACTTGGTAGTTGTTTCAAATCCCCAAATAATGGACTATAAATTAAAAGGAAAGAAAGTTTTTATATCTGGATCAACATCTGGAATTGGACTCGCTACGGCTGAAATATTGGCTAAGGAAGGCGCAATAGTAATTATTAATGGTAGAGGTGAAAAGAATGTTACCAAAGCTATAGATTATCTTAAGACAAAAAATAAATCAGCTAAAATTTCAGGAATCGCTGCTAATTTCTCCATACAAGAAGAAATACAAAGACTTATCAAAAAATTACCTGATTTGGATATATTAATAAATAATGTTGGTATATACAATTCGAAATCATTTTATGAAATTGAAGACAAAGAATGGTATAATCAATTTAATGTGAATGTTATGAGCGGTGTGAGACTTTCTAAATATTTTTTACCAAAAATGTTAAAAAAAAATTGGGGAAGAATTATATTTATTTCAAGTGAGTGTGCTTATTTAGTTCCAAATGATTTAATTCCTTACAGCATGACAAAAGCATCAATACTAGCTGTTTCTCGAGGTCTAGCACAATTAACTAAGGGGACAAATATTACAGTAAATACTATTCTTCCAGGTTCAACACTTACCCAAGGAGCAAAGACTTTTTTAAATCAAAAAGCTATAGAGTTTAATAAATCTTTGAATGAAGTCGAAGACGAATTTTTTTCAAAGTCAAGGGGTTCATCATTGATTGGCCGTTTCGCCTCAGTATCAGAGGTTGCGAATGCAATTGCATATTTATCAAGTCCATTGTCCTCAGCAACGAACGGATCAGTACTCAAGGTCGATGGTGGAAGTGTTGGTGGCATTTCCTAAAAAACCATAAATGATTTAAATTCAATTCTTCATTATTCGTGAATTTCAACAGTACCCTCCCAATCTGGATCAGATGCACCAATCCATTTTTTGTTGACCGAATCAATTGCTACAGCATGAACCCTTCCAAATCTTGCAATACTATTAATAAGTTTAAAAGGTGTTATTTTTTGGTTAAGTTTAGCGTTAATTTTTTCAAGTCCAATGTGGTTTTCGATTTGAAGTGTATCATTAAATGGATAAACCCTGGGTAGCATAAGCGATTCACTTAGTGATTTCTTTTGGTCAAGATATCTACTTGAAACTTGTGTAATAGCAGTTATTATTCTGCTTCCACCAGCAGCCCCTAGAGCTAAAATAGGATATTTATTTTTTAGAATTAGTGTAGGTGAAATGTGAGAATTAGCTCTGTCCCCCGGTTTATAATTTCCAAGATATCCTCCTAGGGTTACAGCATATAAAAAACCCAATTCTTTTGAAGCAACCTTTGATCCCATCAATGGACCAATTGTTTGAGTTAAGCTAACTACATTCCCATCTTTATCAGCAGTGGTAAGGTGAGTCGTATGGCCAATATCTGCTATCCAAGATTTGGGTAGATTTGAAAAATTATCGTTAACAACAAATTCGTTTCCATTGTTTATTTTGTTAGCAATTTCTTTTGCTTTAGAGTATGATAAAATATTATTGAGAGAGTCATCAATATCTTGATAGTCTCTGTTCTTGTAGGCTAATTTAGTTGCAATTCCAATGTTTTTTACCCACTCCTCTTCGGTATTGGCCATTGGGAGGTTGTCTAAAATTTGTAATATTTGAATGGTTATAGCACCAAATGAGGGTAAAAAAAGTGAATAAACATCATTTTTTTTATATTTTCCTTTTACGATTCTAGAATCTAAGGCTTTGTAATTTTTTAGATCTTCGAGTGAAATAATACCTCCATTTTTTTGAATATCTGAAACAATTTTTTCAGCAATTTCACCTTCATAAAATCCTTTTTTACCCTCAGCGGCAATAGTTATTAAAACTTTTGAAAGAGCTTCTTGAACCACACTTTCGCCGCTTTCATAAGTAGAATTACCATCTTTTAAAAAATGAAAACTTGTTCCCGTAAATTCTTTAAATATTTTACTTGCTAATTTTTGTCTATATGCCTCGCCCGGTAGAATTTTAAACCCCTCTCTAGCATATTTAATCGAGGGTGATAGCACAACTTTAAGAGGAAGTATTCCGTTTTCACTATGAAGCTTAATTAAGCCAGCCACAACCCCGGGGATTCCAATAGTTTTATAACCATACTCATATTTTTCTTCAGAGGGTTTATATGAAATTGGAACTTCAGTTGATGCATCAACACCCCCTATTACGCCGTTATTAATAAATATTGCTTGAAGTCTTCCACCAAGACCGCTCATGCTCGGCTCAACTACTGAAAGAGTGAATGCGGCAGAAACTGCAGCATCAAATGCATTTCCACCTAATTCAAACATTTCTTTTCCACTTTTTGAGGCTAATGGATGCGATGATGAAATAATATCATTTTTGAAATTATTTTTCTCACATGAAATATTGAGGGTTATTAAAAATATCAAACTAAATCGAAAATAAGTATTTCCCATGAAGTAATTTTTATATGTTAACTTTAACTAATTTATAGGATTTAAATTTAAAATTACTTTTTTCACATTTTATTCCAAGTTTTAAAGTATTAATCTATAAAAAATCGGATTAGAAAATAGATTGTGCAAATTTTAATAATTTTTTTATTTTCACATTTCGTTTTACACTTTAAAATTATCAATTATGCCAGAGAATATCATAAATCTTAAATTTTTCTTTTCATTATTTGCAGTATTTATATCAACGCAATTAAGCTCTCAGAGCAATAAATTTGAGCCTATAGACGTATTTGATCTTGAGTATGTATCTAGCCCATCCATATCACCAGATGGTAAAAAAGTATTGTATGTAAGAAATTTCAAAGACATAATGACTGACAAAAACTTTTCTAATATTTGGATAATTGATTTCGATGGATCAAACAATATGCCAATAACTACTGGAAATCAAAATGATTATGATCCTACTTGGTCTAATGCCGGAGATAAATTCACTTACAAGTCCAATTCGAATGGTTCCCTCCAACTTTATTTATATCATTTAAAGCTAAAAACAAATCAAAAGCTAACTAATATTCAAAGTTCAATTGGTAAGGTAGACTGGTCTCAAGACGACAAATATTTGACCTTTACCTCTTTTGTTGAAAAAAACTTAACTAGAATTGTGCAAATGCCAAAAAAACCGAAAGGTGCAAAATGGAATAAGCCTGCAATAGAAATTTCTGACACTAAGTATAGAAGTGATGGAAGGGGATTTTTAAAACAGGGATATAATCAAATATTCATTCTTCCAGCCAGTGGAGGAACACCAAGACAAGTTTCATTTTTGTCAAATAACTCCGGATCTCCAAAATGGAAATCAAAAAGAGAGATAATGTTTTCAGCAAACCTAAATGATGATTCTGAACTAGAACCTACAAATACAGAAATTTATGTACTAAATATCTTTTCAAATAAAGTGAAATCTCTAACAGATAGATTAGGTCCTGACTTTAGTCCTATAATTTCAAGTGATGGCTCCAAGATAGCATATTTAGGTTATGACGAAAAATACCTTGGCTATCAACAAAGTGATATTTATATAATGTCTTCAGATGGAAAAAATTCAACCAATATTTCATCATCTTTTGATAGAGATATAAGTAATATAAAATGGGCTGAAGATGGAAAAGGTCTTTATTTTCAGTATGATGATAGGGGTATGACAAAATTAGCATACATCTCAGAATTAGGAAAAGTAAAAGACATTGAGCTTGAGTTAGGAGGTTTGTCTATCGGAAGACCATACAGTGGCGGTACATACAGCATTTCACGAAATGGAAAATATGCTTACACATATGGTAATGTTTATAACCCAGCTGATTTAGCAGTTGGGTACAAAGGAAAAATGAGCCGCTTAACAGATCTAAATAATGATTTATTCGATTTTAAAAAATTAGGAAATGTTGAAGAAATTAATTTTAAGTCATCATTTGATGGAAGAGAAATTCAGGGTTGGCTGGTTAAGCCCCCTAATTTTGATAAATCAAAAAAATATCCTTTAATATTAGAAATTCATGGAGGCCCATTTTCAAATTATGGATTTAGATTTTCTGCTGAAGTTCAATTATTTGCGAGCAAAGGATATTTAGTTTTATACACAAACCCAAGGGGAAGTACTAGTTACGGAAAAGAATTTGCCAACTTGATACATCATAATTATCCAAACCAAGATTATGACGATTTAATGTCAGGTGTGGATCACCTTTTAGATCAACCATTTGTTGACAAGGACAATTTATTTGTCACAGGAGGAAGTGGGGGTGGAGTTTTAACGGCATGGATAATTGGTAAAACTGATAGATTTAATGCTGCTGTTGTAGCTAAGCCAGTAATTAATTGGTACAGTTTTGTTTTATATGCAGATAACACAAACTTTTATTATAAATATTGGCAACCAGGACCACCGTGGGAAAATATGGAGCATTACATGAAAAGATCACCTATATCATATGTTGGAAATGTAAAAACCCCTACAATGCTTCTTACAGGTGAAAATGATTATAGAACACCAATGGCCGAGAGTGAACAGTTTTATACTGGATTGAAACTCAATAGTGTTGAGTCAATGTTAGTTAGAATTCCAGGAGCGGGTCATGGCATTGCTGCAAGACCAAGTAACTTAATTACAAAAGTAAATGCAATCATTGGTTGGTTTGATAAGTACAAAAATTAAATAAACAAAGCCACATATATTTATATATTTGTTCTCCAATAAATTTTTGCCCTACGAATGAGTTTTTGGAAATATCATATATTGTTATTAATAATTTCATTCAACACTTTTAGCCAAGGTTTAAAGACCAATCAGGATAAAATCGTTGATGAAAACGGAAGGGAAATAATCTTAAGAGGCATGGGTCTTGGAGGATGGATGCTTATGGAAGGATACATGATGCAATCCTCTGATGTTGCTGATACACAACATGAGTTTAGGGAAAGACTCATAGAATTAATGGGTATAGAAAAAACTAACAATTTTTTTAATTCATGGCACCAAAATCATGTTACGAAGGCTGATATTGACTCACTTTCTGTGTGGGGATTTAACAGTGTTAGATTACCGATGCATTATAATCTATTCACACTATCAATTCAAGATGAGCCTGTATTAGGAGAAAATACTTGGCTAGAAAAAGGGTTTACAATGGTAGACAACCTATTAGATTGGTGTAAATCTAACGAAATGTATTTAATTTTGGACCTCCATGCTGCTCCTGGAGGTCAAGGGGCAAACGCAGCTATATCAGACTATGATTCTGATTTACCATCTCTTTGGGAAAGTGAAGAAAATAAAAGTAAAACCGTTGCTTTATGGAAAAAATTAGCCGAGAGATATAAAAATGAATCTTGGTTAGGTGGTTATGATTTATTAAATGAAGTTAATTGGTCACTAGATAATGATAATGAGGATTTGAGATTGCTTTACAAGGAAATTACTGATTCGATAAGATCTGTTGATACTAATCATATAATATTTATTGAGGGAAATGGTTTTGCTAATGATTTTAACGGGTTGACTCCACCATGGGATGATAATATGGTTTATAGTTTTCATAAGTATTGGAGTGCAAACAATGAAGAATCGATAGATTGGGTTCTGAAAATTAGAGAGGAGTTTAATGTTCCTTTATGGATGGGAGAATCTGGGGAAAACTCTAATGTTTGGTTTCGTGATGCAATTAAGCTTTTTGAAGAAAATCAAATTGGCTGGTCATGGTGGCCCATGAAAAGGATAGAAACAATTGTTGCGCCCTTTTCGATTAAGTTCTCTGATGGATATAGGTCAATTTTAAATTATTGGAGGGGTTCAGCTTTAAAACCAAACCCAGAGGATGCCTACTTAATTATGATGGATTTAGCAAATAGTACTAATAGTTTGAACTGTGATTATCAAAAAGATGTACATGATGCACAAATCCGACAGGTTTTGACTAATGAAACCTTACCTTTTAAAAAACATGAAATACCCGGGGTTATAAATATGTCAGATTACGATATGGGAAGAACTGGTTACGCTTATTATGATGTTGATGATGCAAATTATCAGTTATCTAGCGGGAATTTTCAACCATGGAACTCTGGATGGGTATATAGAAACGATGGAGTAGATATTGAAAAAAGTTCTGATACAATCAACACAAAAGGTAACGGATATCATATTGGTTTTGTCAATAAGGGCGAATGGATTAATTATACAGTCGATATAAAGGAGACAGGAGTTTATTCTTTATATGCTAGAATTGCCGCATTGAGTGACGGAGGGGAATTTCAAATTGAAGTTGACGAAGAACCAGTCACTCCTTCGATTAAAGTTTCAGCAACTGGTGAATGGAACAAGTTCAACTCTCAAAAGTTTGATAACATAATTTTAGAGCAAGGAAAACATGTTTTATCATTTAACATCAAAGAGCTTCCTGCTTTTAATATTTCGACAATAGAATTTTATAAAATTAAAAATATTGATGATATCGACTTTGTGGCTTTGGAGGCAAATACAGGGGAAAATAATAGAGAAGTAAATATTCTTTTAAACAACCAAATTAGCTCGGAAAGTGTCAATAAAAATAATCAAGATTTTAAATTATATGTTAATGATCAAATAGTAGATATTGACTCTTTAAAAATTATGGATGGAAAAAAAAGAACACTCCAAATTCATTCTTCTGAGACATTGTCGTACGGAGATATAATTAGAGTTGATTATTCTGGAACCAATATTAAATCAAACCAGGAAACTCAGCTTAAAAAATTTTCAAACCTTCTAGTTAAAAATCAAATTGCGAAAATTTTTCAGATCCCAGGAAAAATACAAGCTGAACAATATTCAAATATGTTTGGTATTGAGATTGAAAATACAACTGATTTAGGAGGTGGTTCGAATATTGGATATACAAATGGTGGTGATTATTTAGATTACAGAGTAAATGTCTTATCTGATCTTGAATATGATATTAAATTGAGAGTGGCTGCCGAATCAAAGTCAGGTAGGGTTGTGTTTTATAATGTTTCACCTGAACAAAAAGAGACAGAGTTATTGACAATGCTATTACCAATTACAAATGGATGGCAAAATTGGCAAACTGTTTCTGGAAGGATTAGTTTGAATAAAGGAGAATATACCTTGAGAATGAAAATAATTAATGGAGATTTTAATATGAACTGGATTGACATATCCTACAAAGATACTGATGGAGACGGAATAAACGATCAATTGGATGAATGTCCAAACTCATTGAGCGATGTGGTTGATATAAATGGATGTGAACTTGCTCCAATACCATTAAATATTTTTACTATTAAAGTTAATAGTGAGACATGTAATTCTAGCAATAACGGTTCTATTTCCATAATCTCATCAAAAGAAGATAATTTTATCGCATATCTAAATCAGAACTCAAACACCCAAAAAAAATTTACAACAAATACAACTTTTGAGAACTTAAGCTCAGGAATATATGATTTATGTGTCGCATTGTCAGAATATCCAAAAGTAAAACAATGTTTTACAGTAAGAGTTAAACAACCAGCTGACTTGCTTGTATCATCATTTGTTAATCCTATTGACTACACAATCTCTTTAGAATTAAAAGGAGCAAGTAAATATTATATAAAACTAAATGATAAAAAGTATACTACTAATCGAACAACAATCAAATTACCGATTACAAAAGAAATAAATAAAATTGAAATTTCGACAGATATTGAATGTCAAGGATTGTACAGTGAAACAGTCAAGGTTGAAAACAACATAAATATATATCCAAATCCAATTATCAATGAGTTTTTGACTGTAAAATTTGGTATGAATAAAGAAATTAGGTATCTAATCCAATTATTTGATGTAGCTGGAAATTTGATTTACTCAGCAAAAGCAAATGAATCAAAGGATATTGATTTTTCTTATTTTCCCAAGGGATTATACATATTAAAAATTACAAAAGGAGAAACCACCTTTAATTACAAAATTATTAAGTAAATGAAATATAGTATCAATTTTTGTTTCTCTTTATTAATTATTTTAAACTTTGCCTGTTCCAAGGATAATAGTGATCAAAAAAACATTATTGAATCCCCGGCAATAGTTACTTTACTTTTTCCTGAAAATAATACTGAGTGCAATGAGGGGACTATAATATCCGAGACTCAAAGTGAGGTAAGTTTTAGGTGGAATCAATCCAAAAATGCTGATAGTTATACTCTCATTGTAAATAATATTGATACCAATACAACTCAGGAAATAAACACTACTTTAACCGAAGAAAAAGTGGTTTTGGAAAGAGGAACCAATTACTCATGGCAAGTAATTTCTAGATTAAATACTTCATCCTTGACTACTTTTAGCAGTACCTGGAGGTTTTTTAATGCATCAATTCCAATTCAATCTCATGTTCCTGAACAAGCAACGATCGTATCACCAATTCCAAATTCTACAGTTGATACTTGCCCAGTTATTTTAGAATGGAGCTCAAGTGATAAAGACAATGACATAAGGCTTCACGACATTATACTTGATCTAGATTACCCTCCTGAGACCATAATTGGATCCACAAGCGAAAATAATTTTCAACCTAACCTGCTTAGTGGCAAAACATATTATTGGCAAGTAATTACTATCGATGGTGATGGAAATAAGTCAAGTTCGGAAATTTCAAGCTTTATAATTGATTCTTCAATTGAAAGCTCAATATGTTCACCTGGTGTAAGCTCCTCAACAATTATTGATTTAGTAGAAGATGGTGCAATGGATGATAAAGGAAAGTGGAAGTTAAGGCAGCTTTGGACAGCTTCTGACAATGAAATTAATCATGACTTTATTGATGGTGAGTTCGCTTTCAGAAGTGTAGATGGAATTAGATATTCAAATGCAATATTGTGGCAAGAAGTAAAAGTTGAGCCAGGAATATTATACACTTTTAATATGAGTGTTAGAAGTGGTGGTACTTCGAATTCTTGGTTAGAAGTTTATTTTGGATCACAAGATGTTAATAACGGGTCAGATGAATATACAGACGGAGGAGCTCAGATTTTTATTAAGAGTTTTGGTGACAATGAAAATTGTGGTGTAAATTCATATGATGGATCCATTTTTGATGTTGCAAAAAATGGCTGTCCAATTCCCTCGGATTCACGTCTAAATCAAGATGGAAAAGTTGTTTTTTCTGCATCTGATTTAACTTCAAATGGAACTATTATTTTAGGTATTAAAGCTGGTAATTATGATGGTACATTTGGTTCAGGGATTTTTATAGATGATGTCTCACTCCTAGTTGATTAGTATTAATTTTTTTTTAATAAATAATAAGTTATATTTAATTAAATATAAAAAAATGAGTAGTAAATTTTTTGGAAACCGTACAATCAAGAATTCTCCTAAGAGTGGAAATCAGAAAATAAACAAAAAAAACGTAGCAAAAAAATCTGTTTCTGTTAGAAAAACTGGTAGGGGAAATTAGAAAGCATTCATTTAAATAATCAAAATATAATGAAATCAATGATGAAAAACTTTTTCTATATCCTTTTAATATTGTTATTGGGATGTAATAATAAGCCAAAGGAATCGAGTAGCGAGTGGATAAGTCTTTTCAATGGTAAAAACACTGATGGCTGGAGGGGGTATAATTCAGATGTAATGCCCGCAGGCTGGGAAGTGGTTGATGGTATTTTAACCTTCAAAAATAGTGAAGCTCAAGAACAAGATTATGTAAATGAAAATGGTCAAAAAAATATTATATATGCACAGGAAGAGTTTGATAATTTCGAACTATATGTGGAGTGGAAAATTGAAAAGGGTGGTAATAGCGGAATTTTTTATCACATAAAAGAAGGTTATAGCAGTCCTGCAGATGTAGCTCCAGAATATCAAATTATCGATGATGAAAATTATGCATCAATGCACGATCTGGTCCCTTATAATACAAGTGTGGGTTTTCTTCCTCCCGATATATTACATCCACTCCAAAAAACTGCTTCAGATTATGCTATGTATAGTGCAGATCCAAATTTAAAAAAACTTAATCCTGCTGGTCAATGGAATAGTTCAAAAATAGTTTTCACTGAGAAAAAAGTTGAGTATTGGTTAAATGACTCAAGAGTTTTATTTTTTATTCCATGGTCTAAGGAATGGAACGAAAAAAAGAACTCCGGGAAATGGGATTATTCTCCAGATTACGGAAAATTTAAAAAAGGATATATTGGATTTCAAGATCATCCAGGTGATTTATGGTTAAAAAACATAAAAATTAAAAAACTATGATTAAAAGAAGAACATTTTTAAAAAATGCATCCGTATTGGCTACGACTGCACTTTTACCATCATGCAGTCTCTCGTCAGCTGAAAACAAAAGGTTAAGAATAGCTCAAATAGGTGTAGGAGGTATGGGAGCTTCTGACTTAAACTCTATTTCATCTCATAAAATGGTTGATGTTGTTGGACTTTGTGATGTTGACTCAAATGCATTAAGAAAATCTTCAATCCTTTTTCCTAATGCAAAAACATACTCTGATTACCGGGTTCTTCTTAATGAGATGAGTGATAAAATTGATGCAGTAGTTGTATCAACTCCTGACCATACTCATGCACCTGCATCTTTAATGGCCATGAATTTAAATAAAGCTGTTTATTGTCAAAAACCACTTACCCATCACATATCTGAAGCTCGTGAAATGCATTCCATTGCTAAAGAAAAAAAATTAGTTACACAAATGGGAATTCAAGTGCATTCCTTTTACGATTATAAATTAGCCACACTATTAATTAAATCAGGAATTATTGGTAGGGTTAGTCGTGTTCATGCATGGTCACCTAAAAACTGGGGGTATGATGGCCCAATTCCGTCTGAATCTCATCCGGTCCCTACAAATTTAGATT
>Ga0163111_10002757_pt1 | contig 11226 bp, 11 predicted proteins | sample CRUFie1St18metaG_FD_109645 | JGI IMG/M metagenome (GOLD analysis project Ga0163111, IMG submission 109645) | Marine microbial communities from the Costa Rica Dome - CRUD Field 142mm St18 metaG | ecosystem: Environmental > Aquatic > Marine > Oceanic > Photic zone | place: Costa Rica: the Eastern... | reverse complement strand
GATATAATATCCATCAAAAATGGTTGGGCTGAACAAGACCCAAACTTGTGGTGGAATTATATATGCATTGGAACTAAAAAGATAATTAAGCAATCAAATATAGATCATCAAAAAATCCTTGGAATTGGTATATCCTATCAAATGCATGGTTTAGTTTTAGTTGATAAAAATGGGAATACTTTAAGAAATTCTATTATATGGTGTGATGATAGGGCTGTTGAAATTGGAAATAAAGCTTACAGAGAAATTGGAGTTGAAAAATGTAATGAGGAATTGCTTAATTCCCCTGGTAATTTTACTGCATCTAAATTAGCTTGGGTTAAAAACAATGAACCTGAAATTTTTGAAAAGACATATAAATTTATGCTTCCTGGAGATTTTATTGCTTATAAATTAACAGGTGAAATTCTTACCACAACCAATGGTCTATCTGAGGGGATGTTTTGGGATTTTAAAAAAGGAAATATAAATACAACTATAATGGACTATTACGGAATTAGCCATTCATTAATTCCAGAAATTGTTCAAAATTTTGAAAATCAAGGAATAGTTTCTAAAAAGGCATCTGGAGAAACAAATCTCCCACAAGGTATTCCTATTAAGTATAGAGCAGGAGATCAACCTAATAATGCAATGTCACTTAATGTATTACAAGCTGGAGAGGTTGCTGCAACTGGAGGTACTTCTGGCGTGCTTTATGCGCTAACTGATAATTTAACTTCAAAGGAATCACTTAGAATAAACAATTTTGCCCACGTAAATTATACATTAAAAAATCATTTAATCGGAAAATTATTGTGTATAAACGGTGCAGGAATTCAGTACAAATGGTTAAAAAACTTAATTGATTCCACATACGAAAAAATGAACCAACAAGCTTCACAAATAGATGTTGGATCCAATGGTTTAATTATTTTACCATTTGGAAATAGCTCAGAAAGAATGTTTGAAAATAGAAATATTGGAGCCAGTACACACAATCTCAATTTTAATATTCATACCAACCAACATTTAATTAGGGCTAGCTTGGAGGGTATTGCTTTTTCATTTATCTATGCTATGGAAATTCTTATGAATGATAATTTTCAACCAAAGTTAATTCGAGCTGGAAACGATAATTTATTTCAATCTGAGTTATTTTCAAATACAATTAGTACTGTTTTAGATCAACAAATTGAAATTCATGATGTTTCAGGTGCATATGGTGCTGCTCGGGCTGTTGGTTGTTCAATAAACGATTTTGATTCTTTTTCTCAAAAAATTAGCAAAAATGATTATCATAAATCTTTCACTCCGTCAAAAGAAAAAAGTAAGTATATTGATGCATATAACCAATGGAAAATTAAATTAAATTCGATTTTAAATTAATACTATGAAAATAATTGGAAATACTGAATATTTTAAAGGAATTGATGAAATCAAATTCGAGGGAAGGGATTCAAAAAACCCTTTTGCTTTTAAATATTATGATCCTGATAAAATGGTGGCTGGAAAAACAATGAAAGATCATTTTAAATTTGCTGTCGCTTATTGGCACTCCTTCTGTGGAGATGGTTCAGATCCCTTTGGAAGTGGAACCCAGAAATATCCATGGGACTCCTCAAAAGATCCTTTGCAGGCTGCTAAAGATAAGGCTGATGCTGCATTTGAATTCATATCCAAAATGGGTTTTGAATATTTCTGTTTTCATGATTTTGATTTAATTAAAGAAGCAGATACGCTAGAGGAATCGGAGCAAAGATTAATTTCAATCACTGATTATATAAAAGAGAAAAAGAAAAAGTCTGGAATTAAACTTTTGTGGGGAACAGCAAACTGCTTCTCACATCCAAGATACATGAACGGAGCTTCAACAAATCCTGATTTTAACATCGTTGCAAGAGCTGGTGGACAAATTAAATTAGCTCTTGATACTACAATTGCTTTAGATGGGGAAAACTATGTTTTCTGGGGAGGAAGAGAAGGCTATATGTCTCTGTTGAATACTGATATGGCCAGAGAACTTGATCATATGGCACAGTTTTTAACTATGTGTAAAGATTATGCCAGATCAAAAGGTTTTAATGGTAATTTTTTTATTGAACCAAAACCAAGCGAACCATCAAAACACCAATATGATTTTGATACTGCAACTGCTATTGGTTTTTTAAAAGAACACGATTTAGATAAAGATTTTAAAATAAATATTGAAGTTAATCACGCTACTTTAGCACAACACACATTTCAACATGAATTAACGGTAGCTGCAAAGTCTGGTATGTTGGGTAGTATCGATGCAAATCGAGGCGATTATCAAAATGGATGGGATACAGATCAATTTCCAACAAATATTCAAGAAACAACTGAAGCTATGTTGGTTTTTCTTAAGTCAGGTGGCCTGAAGGGTGGGGGAGTAAATTTTGATGCTAAATTGAGAAGAAATTCCACGGACAGAGAAGATCTTTTTTTAGCTCATATTGGTGGAGCGGATACTTTTGCAAGAGCACTACAAATAGCCGATAAATTATTGTCTGAATCTCCAATTTCAAATATGTTGAAAAAACGATATGAGTCTTTTGACAGTGGTAAAGGAAAAGATTTTGAAAAAGGAAACTTGAAACTTGAAGATCTTTATGAAATTGCGATAAAAGTTGGTGATATTAAACCAACAAGTGGAAAACAAGAGTTATTTGAAAATATATTATTTAATTACGTAAGATAGTTTTATGGAATCAGTGTTAGAAGGTTTAGATTGGGTAGTTCTGGGAATTTATTTTGCTCTGTTAATTGGAGTTGCCTGGTGGGTAGTATCTCAAAAAAATAAAAATACTGAAGACTATTTTTTAGCAGGAAGAAATGCTGGATGGTTTGTTATTGGTGCCTCAATTTTTGCTTCTAATATAGGGTCTGAACATGTTGTTGGTTTAGCTGGAACTGGGTTTGCATCTGGTGCACCTATGGCACATTACGAACTTCACGCTTGGATTGTTCTTTTATTGGGTTGGTTGTTTTTACCATTTTACATAAGAAGTGGTGCATTTACAATGCCTGAGTTTCTAGAAAAACGATTTGACAGTAGATCCAGATGGTTTCTATCTGTATTTTCATTATTTGCTTACGTTCTAACCAAAGTATCAGTAACTATATACGCAGGTGGAATAGTTGTTTCAGAATTATTAGCAATACCATTTTGGTATGGTGCAATTGGTATTGTTTTATTTACAGGTGCATACACAATAGTTGGTGGAATGAAAGCAGTAATTTATACAGAAACTTTACAAACTGTTGTGTTAATTTTAGGATCTGTTATAATTACTTATCTCGGTCTTCAGGAAGTTGGGGGTTGGAGTGAATTAAAAGATACTGTAATACAGGTCAGCCCTGACCATTTCAATATGTGGAGACCTATGTCTGATCCCGATTTCCCATGGCACGGATTGTTATTTGGAGGTTCAATAGTTGGTATTTGGTATTGGTGTACAGATCAATATATAGTTCAAAGAACATTAGCTGCCAATAATATCAAAATTGGTAGAAGGGGTGCTATTTTTGGAGCATATTTAAAATTACTTCCTATTCTAATTTTTCTGGTTCCTGGAATAATTGCTTTTGCCCTGACAATTCAAAACCCTGAAATTTATTTTGTGGATAAAGCTGATAGAGCATTTCCAATGTTAGTAAAAACACTACTTCCACTTGGACTAAAAGGTCTTGTTGCTGGTGGTTTAATGGCTGCATTAATGAGTTCATTGGCATCGGTATTTAATTCTTGTTCAACGATATTTACGATTGATATTTACAAAAAACTTAGACCAAAAAAATCTGAAAATGAGCTAATTAATATTGGAAAAATTGCAACTGGAATAATTGTAGTACTTGGAATTATATGGATACCAATTATGGAAAAAATTGGTGGAGGTGTTATGTATCAATATTTACAAAATGTACAATCTTATATTGCTCCCCCAGTAACAGCAGTTTTTTTGTTGGGTATTTTATGGAAAAGAGTTAATTCAACTGCTGCCATAACGACACTGTTTTTTGGTTTAATCCTACTCGTGCTAAGGTTAGGAACTGAAATATATTTCCAACCTGAAATTGCAAGTGGATCAGTAGTACCTGGTTTCCTATTTGCTTTTGCCAAGGTAAACTTTTCAGTAATGGCCATTTATATGTTTTTCTTTTCTGTAATATTGTGTGTTTCTGTAAGTCTGATGACCTCAGAGCCTGACTATCAGAAAATTAAAGGGTTATCTTTTGGAACTCTAACTAGAGAAAATAAAGAAGATTTTAAAAATTCATATTCCAATGTTGATATTGGACTATCAATACTATTAGTTTTTATTGTTATTTCAATCCTAATATATTTTTCATAAAAAAATATAATTATAAAACATACTAACAAGTATTTTTTTATATTTATTCAATAAATTAAAATTACAACTATGAAAAATATATTATTTACATTATTTCTTTTGTTTACATTTTCAATGTCTGCGCAACAGATGGCCTTTACCACTGTTGATTTTAAAGCAAAAGATAATTCACAGAATAATTTAGCAGAGTTATTTGATAAATTTTATGGAGAGGCAAAATTCAATTCTGGAAGTATTCTTTTGGAAAGACTTTGGCAAGGAGCTGCAAAAGGAATGTCACATAGAATGGTTTGGATATGGGAATTAGATAATGGAGGTAGGGCTGATGAAATGAAAGAATATGAAAATGAAGCTTTTTGGGCCCAAATGAGGAGTCACATAGAAGAGTGGGGAGAAGCAAAATCTGGAAGGATTTTAAGTTGGCATGAAGGTGATGTTGTTGAGTTTCCATATGGTCATATTTGGGATATCAAACCTGCAGATCCTGTAGCATTTAAAAAAGCCCATGACAAATTTGTCAAAAAAGCTGGTAAAATGTTTGAAAATAAGGTTGTTGGGTTTGGAACTTATGATGTTAATATGCCTAATGGAGCAACACATTGGGTTGTCATTGGAGAAAAAGGGACCAATGGTCATTTAAGCATGTATAATACTATTGAGAAGGACTATGCTAAAGAAATGCAAGAGGCATTAAACAGTCGAGGGGAAGTGGAATTTGTTCAAGATTTCATGATCGAAGTATTAAAAAGATATCAGTAAAAATTCATTTTAAGTCAAAAAAAAAGGGTTGAAGCAATTCAACCCTTTTTTTGTTATAATTAATCTTTTTAATAAGCTGAATAACTGCTGTTTGTATGAGCAATTGTTAATCCTTTTTCACCTCCAAGCATCAAAGGAAGTAAGTTTTTAGATAGGAAATCATCTTCATTAAATCTCCAGTCTCTGTATCTCATGTAGTGATCATTTGTTTCCCACTCAGATGTGATCCAAACAGAATTACTTTCTTCATTATAAACCATTTGAACTGAATTACATCCATCGTAAGCTCTTGTGGCTGGTAATCCATTTTCACTGTTTAGTACCTCTACCATTTTTTGACCCATTCCTTTTTTTGCAGCAATTTTAGCAAAAATTTTAGCTTTTGGGTAAACCGCATTGTACATTCCACCATAATCAAAGAAGTCACCTTGAGCAATAATTTTTCCATTATCATCAAAGTTCATGTACCAGTAACCTTTAAGATTTAATTCTTTTCCTGATCCAACATTTGTTCCAGTCCAGGTTCCATAAGTCCTTACACTTCCATCAAGTTGGCCCTCTTCATTTGTTCCAGGTAACCAATTTTGAGCAGTGTATTTGATATTTTCAAAACCATCCTGGTAGCCCTTTAACATTGCAACATACTGATCGTATCCAAAAGGTTCAGATCCATACATAGATGTATTAACCTCAATGTCCTTACTAACTAGTTCTAATTGGGCATCGATGTTTTCTTCACCATGGAGTTCAAACAATAATTTTGCAGTTTCTAAGTTTTTCTCATAATTTGGGTTAGTATTACAACTACATATGAGAATTGCAGTTGAAAATAATAATAATATATTTTTCATAGTTTTTAGTATTAGTTTTTATTCAACAAAAGCTTTATTGTACTCTGTTGGGTCAAACGCATTGTATGCCTCAACAACTTTTAAACCATCCCATTTGAACCAGGCATAGCCTCTCAATTCTAATAATTCTCCCGTTTTCTTGTTTGTTCCATTCCAAGTATACCAATAATTGGTAAAAATCTCACCATTATTATAAAACATGGTGGTTGTATTACTTTCAACATGTTGGATGTCATCGAAATATTCATGACCTGTTGCAAATGCATTCACAACATCTTGTGGTGTTAATTTAGTATCGTTAACATAAAAAACAGCATCATCAGCAAATATTGATAATGCTTTTTCATTGTCTTGATTTGCATACGCGTCTGCGAATGAGTTCATGATGGTATTTCTTTCATCTGACGCTGAAATTGTTCCAGACCAATCAGCACTATCAACTTGTACAGAGTTGGGGTTTTCACAAGATGATATAAATAAGAAGCAAATAGTAAGTAGTATGTAATTTTTCATAATAGTTTAATTTTTATATAATAATAGTTTTAAAATTTTATTCCATTTCCATCATCCACTGATGAATTCTGAAAATTTTTCTTTCGTCAGCACTTATAAAAATACGATCAACAAGACCTACAGTTTCTTGAGATCCATCTTTATAAAATCTATCCTCTTTAAAAGCCACTGTAACTCTGGTAAAATTTCGTTTTGTTGACTTTAATGGAACAGCATTCCATACAGTTCTTTTTATAGAGTCGTATGGTTCATGCAACATTTTAACAACATCATGAATTTCTGGTTTCAACGTTGTAATCATTTTACCACCTTGAGGGGGCATATACCTTACAGTATCTCCCATGAACCCAACCATTGTCTCAGAATCTTTATCAGCAAATGCTAAGACTAAATCAACTGCCATTTGAGCATCGTCATCAGAACCTAAAATATATTTTGCATCAATTCCATAATCGAAGCCTGATTCTTTATTTATTTCAACAGTTTTAGTTTCACAACTAAAAAAAACTGCAAAACATAATATAAAAAGTAATTTTTTCATTCTAGTAGAAATTATAAGTTGAATTATTAAAGTAGGCTTGCATACCATTTTCTCCTCCCTTAACTAATGGAATAACAGTTTGTACAAAACTTGGTTCTTCTTTATTAAATCTCCAATCTAAATATTCTTCATATTGTTTGTAAGAGTTCCAATATTCATATATAAAATATGTTTCTGTTTCTTCATTGTAAAAGGCCTCCAGGTGAGTGCATCCATCCCAATTTCTGGTTACAGTTAAACCAGAATCAGAATCCATTAGTTCTTGAAACTTACCTATATTTTTTTTACTAACTTTTGCAGTAAATACAACTACATTTCTTTGAGCTGGACCAACTGCGTTTATCATTCCTGTAGCATCAAAGAAATCACCAGCATTTGTGATTTTTCCGTCCTCAACCTCAAACCAATGGTAAGCTCTGTTGGAAAACTCTCTTCCAGTTGATTTGCTCGTTCCAGTCCACGTTCCATAGACTCTAACACTTCCATTATTTTTTAATGAAACAGTATCAACACCAGGAAGATATACAGGTTTAGTAAACTTAATATTATCAAAATTATTAATGTAAAACTCTGCTTGAGCCAAAGCAGAATCGTAGTTTCCGCTATTTTCTTCAGTTCCATATGCAGGAGGAGTATGGACTAGATCTTTAGAAGTTACTTCTTTCCATATTTCAACATCCCCTTTTTCAAATGCTGTTACAAGTTTTTTTACAACTTTAACGTTTTCTGAGTAACCATTATCTTGGCCACAAGATATTACTAAGAAACTTAGTAATATTAACATATACTTTTTCATAGTTATTTATTTAAATTTATTCTTTAACCACTCTTTTGGTTTGAGACCAGGAAACTAATTTTCCATCCTTTATTTGATACCATTCCTCAGCAAGATAGTTACCTGTAAATCTGGCGTTTACATATTCTCCTCTTTCGGAATTAGTAGGTTTAACAGCAAAAGCATAATCAATTGTCCATCCCCATTCTTGACCACCTTCAACAACGGATTCTTGATAATCTTTTTCTATATAATCAGCGAATGCTTGTGGACCGACGAAAGATTCTCCATCACCGTTTGTAAATTGTGCATCCTCGCTAACCAGTTCTTTAATTGCATTATAGTCTCTGTCTTTCCATGCTTGATCAATTTTTAGAACAATGTCAACTGATTCTTGACTTCCCATAGTTACTTGTTCTCCCTCAGTTGATGTAAACCCATTTGAAACTGCATCACATGGTGGGCATTGATCTGCACATGAAATAAAAAGTCCTAATACAGATAATAATAATATTTTTTTCATTTTTTTTTCTTAAAAAGTTAAGACTCAAAGATATATAAAAATTCCAAGAAGAATGTTTATCTTAACCAATAATTATATATTAATTTAAACATATGAATATTTCTGAAATTGAAGAAAAAGAGTTTTTTCCTGGATTGCATGGAAGATTGATACATGGTAAAAATATTACGTGGGCATTTTGGAATGTAGAAAAAGGAGCTATTGTTCCATTACATTCACACATTCATGAGCAAATAATGTACGTTATTGAGGGAAAATTTCAACTTATTGTTGATGGAGTAAATAAAATTTTTGATAAAGGTGATTATATCGTTTTACCATCTAATGTTCCACATGAGGGCACTGCACTTTCAAATTGTAAATTGATGGATGTTTTTTCACCTGCAAGGGAAGATTACATGTAATGAAAATATCACTTTCAAATAAAAGAGCTTTGATTGGGGGAAGCAGCAAGGGACTTGGAAACGCTGTTGCTAAACAATTGGCTATCTCAGGTGCTTCTGTTACACTAATGGCAAGAAATGAAGATTTGCTCCGAGCTACTGTTGATGAATTAAATAAATTAACTTCAAAAAAACATGATTTTTTAGTTGTTGATTATAATGATTGGGAAAAATATAAAATTAAAATTCAAGAATATATTTCGAAAAATCCGATAGATATTTTAGTTAATAATACCCAAGGGCCTAAGGCTGGGGATGTTGAAAGTGTTAGCATAGATGATTATCAAAAATCTTTTGATTTACTATTTAAAAGTGTGGCTCACACAACAATGTTGTCTTTAGATCACATGAAAAAAATGCGATGGGGTAGAGTAATAAATATGGCATCAATTTCAGTAAAAGAACCTTTGAGTTACCTAGCATTATCTAATACTATTAGATCTGCAGTTACAACTTGGTCAAAAACTTTAGCTACCCAAGTTGCTACCCACGGCATAACAGTGAATAATATTTTAACAGGTTATTTTGATACGGAGAGAATTAAAGAATTAAATGAAGAGAAAGCAAAAAAATTAAGTTTAGACATCAATAATATCTATAAAGAAATGGCAGATTTAATTCCCGCAAAACGTATTGGAAACCCATTAGAATTTGGTTACTTAATTACATTTTTAGCATCTAATTATGCATCCTACATAAATGGAGTTAATATTCCAATTGATGGTGGACTGTTAAAATCTTTATAAAATAACATACCATACGGTATTTTTATTTATATTTAATTACTAATTAAAAACAAATACTATTATGAAAAAAACAATTCTTTTATTTATTTCTGTTTTTTTTGCTTTATCAGTTCATGGACAAGATAATACCGAAATATGGATGTCTTATGAACTCAAAGTAAAAAAAGGATTGGAAGAGAAATTTGAACAAGCTGCAGCTAAAAAAATGAAAAAATATAATAATACTGCAGAAACAGCCATGTTTACATTTAATATTATGGATGGTGAAAAACAAGGAATGTATTCCAGGGTAATAGGTTGGAAAGATTGGGATTTTATGAATTCACAAGAAGATAGAAGTGATGAGATTAAATATTGGAGAGATAATGTAGATCCATTTATTATAGAATCAACTGGATGGAAGGTATGGAGAAGGTTACAGGGAGTTTCACACAATTGGACACCAGAAACAACATTTAAATATATGTTGGTGTCTAGAAGGTTCATAAAGCCAGGAAAAGACCAAGATGTTGGTAATTTTTTAAGAAGAACCAAAATGGTTTATGAAAAACACAACTACTCGGGAATTACTGCGGTATTTAGAGTGATTTCAGGTGGAAATACTAACGAGTACATTATTTGTGATGGTTTTGATAGTTATGGTCAAGGTGGTGAATTTCCGGATACGGATAAAAACTTAGAAACGCTTTATAATGAAATGTTCGGTTGGGAATCTTATAAAAGAGACGCTGGTTTATATAATGATGCTTTGGAATCTATGAGCAGGACTTCAGAAAGACATCATTTTAATGAAAAATTAAGTACAAGTCTAAATTAATTCTTGATTATTTATTTTAGAAAACCCAGTTAATTTTAACTGGGTTTTTTTATAGTTGATCTTTTAATCTAACTAAAGTTGCTTGTTGTTCTTTATTTAGCCCATCAGCTGTAAAAATGGATACACCTTTGGCCCCATTTTCTTTAGAAATTCTAATTGCTTTTTCTAAATCTCCATTATCTCTAAGTGCACCTGCATACAGCCCTGAAATAATGGGAAAATTAACATCATTAACCCCTTGTTTTGTTGCAAAACCAATCCAATTAATGTTTTCTCTGTAAAAATTTTGGTAAAGCATGGGATATGCTTTATCTAAGTTCCAATCATTCCATGCTTGTCTAACCATTTGTCGTGACATTTCAGGAAAGGGGAAAACGGCAGCTGTAACCTTTTTGTTTTTTGACTCTGCTATATCCACAATTTCATTAACTAGGGTAGTTATTGCATTTAATCTAAATTGTCTCCACTCGGTTGACAATTCAGGATTTTTAAAATCTTGTGGATCCTTTTCAAAAATTTCTTTAAATTTTTTTCTTGCAATGGGATGATAACCATAATCATATTCGGGTAATTCAGTTTCTTGCACAATATTATATTTAGGTTGAAGATCTGCCCCGAGTATAACATCAGGATATCTAACATAGTCTAAATGAACGGATTCTATTCCTTCAATATCCATAATTTTTTTTGCATTGTTAATAATATGTTTTCTGGCTTCTGGATGAAATGGGCTTAGCCATTGATAGTAGTTAACATAAGCTCTGTACTCAAGGGAATTTTGTCCATTTCGGTTAACAGCATACCATTCAGGGTTTTTATTTGCAATTGTATCTCCTGGTCTATTAACTGTCCACATCCAACCGTGGACTTTAATATTTTTTGATTTAGCAATTGGAATAATCT
>Ga0163111_10002756_pt1 | contig 11228 bp, 2 predicted proteins | sample CRUFie1St18metaG_FD_109645 | JGI IMG/M metagenome (GOLD analysis project Ga0163111, IMG submission 109645) | Marine microbial communities from the Costa Rica Dome - CRUD Field 142mm St18 metaG | ecosystem: Environmental > Aquatic > Marine > Oceanic > Photic zone | place: Costa Rica: the Eastern... | reverse complement strand
CCAACGCCAACATATGAAATGAAAGATGGCAAAATTGTATTAAGTAGTATTAGAGGAGAAAAGCAAAAAAGACCTTTAGTATCAAAAGGCAAAAGAGAAAAAACGTGGGAATTATGTGACGATAAAAAAACAGATGAAATCACAAAACAAAATAAAAAAGTATCTATAGATGAAGCCCCTATTACCAGTTTCCCCTTGAAACAAAATCAGTTGGGATATTTATCTATTTCTTTACAAAAATTTTTAGATTTTAACAATAATACTTGTAAAATATCCAAAACAAATGATCCTAGATTAAAACTAAATACTGAATGTTTACTTAGAAAAGGTATAAAAATAAATAGGAAAAAATCTTTTTTACAGGCTATTTGTGATATATATTGGTTTGTGCTTGATGATAAACGTGAAGAAACAGTAAAACTAAGTAAAGATAAGATTTTAAAAATAAACGAACTTATTGATATTATAAAAACAAGAATTACCTTAGATAATTTTGTATCATTACAAAATGGTATGCTAGTAGAACTTTTTTATAAAGAAAAACAAATAAATTCTAGCAAATATCGAGAAACACGTTTATACCAATTGGGTCATTCTAGTGATTTGAATATTAAATACTTTAATAAGGTTGTGAGTGCATATGAAAATTTCCTTGATTATATATCTGATCCGGATTCCGTAGTAAGCTACGAATATTTGTGGGATTTTATTTCTATGCCATCTATGCTTAATTCAGATGGTTGCTGTGGTTTATTTCCAGAGGGAATTAATTTAATTATATTAAAAGAACCAGATGATGATGTTGTTTCAAAAATGGAACTAATATGTCCAACAAATCACTACTCAGATGTTTTATTTGATGAAAATAAACCTACGGTTATTTTATATAATAAATATTCTTATTTTGAACCAGTTTATCGTGTTACTAAGAAACCAAATAGTAAATATCTTATTAAAAAATTATTCTTTTTCGATAATTTAATTAGAGATGCTCCAGGATTACTTGAAATTCTTACAATGATAAAAACGCGTATAACAACAAACTGTAAGCCATTACCCAGTTTACCAAAAGTTTACAACTACAAACAAAATAAAAATCTAAAACAAGTATTAAATATTTTAAGTGAAAATAGTTATTTACCGATACAATTTGTAGCAAATTTTAATTCAAGGATTATAGGAATTGTTGTTAATTACAGAGAAGATAATACCCCACTTTTTGTGCCTTGTGCACCATCCGTAATGTTATTGGATAGTCAAATTGACATTATATTTGCTCACGAAATTTTAGGTATTGATTGTAAATCCACATTAGATTATTTGAGAGAAATGCAAAATATTGGTTTGCTTACAAAACCTACACAATTGATTGTTAATGACGAAATGATTGTTGGAACTGTCACAGAAACAAATCAGTTTGTTCCAATAACGCCAGAAGCTTATATTTCTTCCCCTTGTAATATGCAAGGCAATAAACATAAATTAGCTATTATTAAAACTTACTCTGATAACTATTATGAATTAGATGCAAACTTATTAATGGATGATTCTATAGACACAACACGCATTGAAACAGTAAAAAAAATAAAACTTGAAAGTAATTTTTTCAATATGTTTCGAAACTATTTACGTATTGTTTTATTAAATTTTGAAAATCAGCAAATAAAACGAAATATTATAGAAATTGTTCGTGATATTACTATTAGCTATTTTGATAAGTTGAACCAATTAATAGAAATATTACATCATTTGCTTGATGATTTAGTTGAATTCTCTATTTACTCTGCCAATTCTTTATATGACATTGAAAAAATATTTACGTGTTTGAATCTGTCAAGTAAAGATTGCAAATCAAAAAAGAACTGTATATTCAGTGATGGATCTTGTAAGATTCATATTCCTAGAAATAATTTGATTAGTGGAAACAACAATAGAGAGATTTATTTTGGTCGAATAGCCGACGAGTTGATAAGATACCCCAGAATAAGAAATTTTATTTTAAAACCTAAAGCCTTTCTATCACTTAATCCTATTTCATATGAATTAAATAATGATGAAATCATTCTTCTAGAGCAACTTTTATTAGAGAAATATTTTCAAGATATTGTAATGCGACCAGAAAATAAATATGTAAACTCAAAAAGAATTTACGAATTGACAAATCCAGATAAATCAGAAAAATACTCAAGTAATTTTAAATATAGTAAAGAATCAGTGGCAAAAATAGTTAATCCTTGTATTATAAATGATTCACGCGAATCAGCTTTTGAAGGAAAACAAGGTAGTTTCTCAGGTGCTGGGAAATTTTGGAGAGATTTGGGATTAGATACTAGATTTTCAATGAAAGAATTTAAAACAACTCCCGGATGTTCGTGGGATGTTATAAAAACTATTTATTCTGATTTTACCAAACGAGATATTTCAACGGATGATTTGAAAACCATACTTAAAACTAAATACACAGATTTATTTGCAAGTAATGATATATTAATGGATAAAATTTTAATTAGTATAAAATGGAAAAATCGTTTTTACCATTCAAAACAAAAACAACGCGAATTAGATGAAATTTTTAATGATGAAGATTATTATTTAAGTTTTCTTGATTTGTTAATTTTAATATCTGAACTTAAATTACCAGTAGCTATTATTAGCAGATTAACATTACCTTCTTTTAACAAACTACCTACAGGAAAAGGACATACAAGGAAAAGCATCTTAATTAATACAAGAAATAAAGATTCAATCTATATTTTATTTGGATCCAGATGGAAGCAAGCACCATTATTACCTGTATATGCTCTTGTCACTAATAAAGGCAAATTTTCTATTGATATAGAAATGTTTCCAGAGTTATCAAGAGCAATTTTAATAAATGCAACAACATTTGATTCATATATGGAAGAACAAACCTGGCAACTTACTAAAAAGAAAAAGAAAAAAGGTAAATTAGTAAAAATTGTTCGATAATCTTTATAAAATATATTCTATTATAATGATTATCTAAAACGCATTCTATTTCTTAAATCACCTGAAGAATGAAGAGACGATCTGTAAGTGTTTACAATATTATTTGATGATCTTGATTCACTCGTTGGTGTCCTGGGCAATTCATTTCTAGGTTGAAAAGCTGTTGCTTCACTAAGATTTAAATTTAAACGACTTGTTATTCTATTTGAAGGAATATTTGTCAAACTAATTCTATTTCTTATATGTGATAAACTGGTATTTGTTTCTGTTAGAAAACGAGTCATATCCATTTGAGGAGGTGCTCTTATCTGAGGAAGTCTTGTTCTGCGTGGAGAAGGTAATCTTGATGTTATAGGAGGAAGAGATGGTGTTAAAGGTGGAGGAGGAGGAGGATTTGATGGAATATTGTAATATCTATATGGTCTTCTAGTATCAGTTATTATTGTTCTTGACCTCGTTCTTATTCTATATATTATATCAGAATTCTCATCATCCTCTACAAAATCTTTAAGCTGAGGAATTAACTTTTCTCTATATTCATTTCTAATTTCAGGATTACAAGATAATGTTGCTCGTAAATAAAATAAAACAAAATGTTTCATTCTACCTACAATATCTCTCTGTTCAGTTGCTGTTGGAAAGTGTGGAACAAAAACATCTCCTATTTGATCTTTTAATTTTTTTAACATTGTCATTATATATTCATATAATTCATAATGGCCTGCTTCTTTAAAGTAAAGATTTATAATTTTTTCTCGTAATAAAGCAAAATAAACCCTCCTATATTTTACAAGACTAAAATCTACTTTAAAAAAAGCACCAATATCTAGAGGCATATTATAACGCGTATTACAAATACTAAAATATAAATTGTATAAATCGTGAATTTTAAATACTTGATTTGTATGAGGATTTTTAGGATGCTGTGGTGATGAAAATAATCCCTCTCTGTGCATTAAGGCTTCTGACCATATGTTTATAATATCACTTATCTTAAATCTATATATTGTATTATTTGATAATAAAGATACAGTGTGATGTTTTGGCAAATCATCAAGTTTATTTATCATATAAAGATCACTATCCCAACTATAAACTCGCGCTTTTTTCCATTTGTATAATCTAACTAATCTTGTAAATCCATTTGATACTTTTTTGGCAGACAAATAGTGATTTAATAGATTTTCGCTAGTATCTAAAACCCCACACTCTATATTGGTGTGCAAATAGTAATATGATTTCACATCATTATCCAAATTATCCATAGTATTTAGGCACTGATATGAAAAAATTATATTTTTATCTATTTTTTCCTTCTCCAATATTCTATTAATAAAAAAAGTTATTAATGGCATTAATATATTACAAGATTTTATTATTTATAATTTTGTAATACAAATTTAGAATCCTGGGTCATATTCATCATCAATCTTACCCATATCCTTCGATTGAATATATTTAATATCACCCTCAATAGTTATATTTTGTTTCGAACAAATATCTGTAGAATCTTCTACTGCAAGAGCACTGTCTATTTCTATCTTTTCTTCTAAAGATTTTTCACCTAACTCATTCATTTTGTTAATATCCAACATTACCTGAAATGAAGAAGTTCCAAAATTTCCTTGTTGACCACACATAATATTGGCTGATACTCCTGTAACAGGATCTAATTCTGCGTGTCTGGCAGCGCGCAAGAACATCTCTGGTGTTTCTTCAAATGAAGCCTTAGCTATAGGACCAATATTATCATTATTAATACCGTGTCTAAAGATTGATGTCATAACCTCATTGCAAGTCATTCTATCACACAACAGTTCTAAGTGATGCGCGTTAATATAAGTGCCATTAAATTCAAATGACTCCAAAATTTCATTGTAAATAGTTTGTCTCGCAGCTTCTATTCCCAACACGCGATAAGTTTCTTGAATATGATTACTATAAGTTCTTGTTGCATCAATACCCTCTGTGCCTAAAATACCTAGTAAATTAGTTCCTACTGTATCCAATACCCAGGAATCTTCTACTTTATATGATCCATCGACAAAACGTAAACTATTTGTCATCTTACGAATAATGATTTTTGGAATATTAGCTATACCTCTGAGTTTCAAATTATCCAAAAGATTATCTTGAATGTTTTTCAACATATAAATTTCATCGGATTGATCTAGACTCTGTTTATTGCTTTTTGTTAATGTATCTACTAATCTAACTCTGAATATTAACTTATCTGAATTTAAATCGGAATAAATACAAACAACATCTTTCTTGAAACTATTTTTAATCGCAAAATGAACGTCATCCATCGAAATATTTTTATCTAACATTGACTCACGATCAAATACAAAACGGATTATAAATTTAGACATTTGTTCATTATTTTCATCATCTTCCAAATCCACATTACTGCATTCTTTTATCAACTTCTGGAATTCATTATACTCTTCCAACAAAGGTTTATCTTCATCTATCACAGTTCTCATAGGATCAGGTTCAAAATAAATATTCACACTACTCGTAATATCTCGCAAACTAGTATATTCTAACTCGTGCTTCAATTCCAATGCCTTTTCGTGATTAGTTTCATTCAAATGAGGTAAATAAATTGTAGTAGATGGTTGTTTTGGATTGTCAGATATTGAGAGAATTTCTTCAATTCTAGGAACACCGCGAGTAACATTTGATTTACTAGCAACACCAGCAAAATGGAAAGTGTTTAATGTCATTTGAGTCGTAGGTTCACCAATACTCTGTGCAGCTATAATACCCACCATTTCACCAGGATTAACTATAGATTTTTTATAAATATTGGCTATTTTTTCTGTCAACATAATAATTGCTTTTCTATTGAAACGATGAAACATAAGAAGATTTTTTGGTGTTAAATAATAATAATACACTATCTCGAACAATTTTGTTGGTGCGAGTCTGGACATCTTTTTTAGTTTCTCCATAGTAAAGTCCAAAATTTTATAAATTTCTAGTGGAGTAATATCCACCATTGAAGTTTTTTGAATATTTAATTGATGTTGAAGATTTTGCATTACTCTTTTAAAGTTTACAGGCAAATGCACACTATTTTTATTAGTAAACTTAAATACATTTTCAACAAGATATTTTCTGTTTTGAATCATTGAATTTATCATTGTTTCTAGCCTTGCATTCAATTGAGGTTTTTGTCTTTTCAGTCTCTTAATTGTTGGTTTAGTATAATTTGTAGTAAAGATTTCATTGGTTGTATCATCCACAGGAACCTGAAAGTGTGAGAATACTTCTTCAATTGACATTTGTGCCAAATCTAAAACTTGACTTTCTATTTTTGTTGTTTCAATATTATCACCACCATACTCAAACTGAATAATTTTATTTTTATTGTTTCTAACAGTCATATCATAAGCCACTTTCAAATCTTCATTACCTTTAATAAGTCGCCTCTGAATGTATCCCGTAGTGCTAGTCTTGACTGCTGTATCAATAAGACCAGTTCTACCACCCATAGCGTGGAAATAAAGTTCTTCTGGAGTAAGGCCTTGAATAAATGAAGACTCTACGAAACCTCGTGCTTCTGGGGAATCATCATACTTAGTATAACAAGGCAATGTCCTATCTTCATAACCATAAGGAATTCTCTTACCATCAACATTTTGTTGTCCCAAACAAGAAACCATTTGAGCAATGTTCAAAATAGATCCTTTTGAACCTGCATTCACCATAATAACAAAACGATTATCTTTATCTAAACTTTTTCTTCCAATTTTACCTGCCTCTTCAGCAGCCTTATTCAAATAAATATTAACTTGAGTTTCAAACTCCTCTTCATTTGATTTTCCTGTTTTATTTTCAAAAGTTCCAATATGCAACTCATCAATAAGACCCTTCACATCCATTTTTTTCTGAGTAATTGCTGTATTGATCTTTTCATTTGTTTCATTATCAGCAATCAAATCATTAATACCTACACTATAAGCACTCAATTTCATATAATCGGTTACAATGGCTTGAAGATTATCAATAAAATTGGTTGCAGCATCACAACCAAAATCATTAAATATTGAATGAATCAATCCTTTTGAACCTCCACCCAATACACTCTTTTCTATTTGTCCTCTCAAATATTTACCATTGGTAATTTCAACAATATTATTAGATGTTTTTTTATCTTCTTCTTTTTCCAAAAGTTTATTTTTAAACTTGCACGACATTGGAGGCAGAATTTGTGTCAATATATCGAAATTAGATACATCTGTTGCTTGTTTGAAAATTCCAGGATTAACTGTTTTTACAGACATTAGTAGATTCATAGCTTGTCTGGGAGTAAATTTAATGTCTGGGCGAGAAAATCTAAAAGCTCCTAAAAGTGAATCCTGGAAAATACCAATAATTGGGGAATTGCTAGCAGGACTAATAATTTGACGAGGAACAGCAGCCAAATATCTCAATTCAGCTGCGGATTCTTCATCTTGTGGTGCGTGCAAATTCATTTCATCCCCATCAAAATCAGCATTATAAGGCTTAGTATCTGCTACATTCATCCTAAATGTTTTTCCTTTTTTCATTACACGAACAATATGACACATCATACTCATTCTATGAAGTGTGGGCTGTCTGTTAAATAATACAGGATCCCCATTTAGAAGATGTCTATGAACAACATCTCCTTCTTCTAAAACAATTGAATTTCTGTCTGTATGACGGAGTGATCTATTATATCCATTTTTTTTCTCTAAAATATTTGCTCCTGGATATTTATCTGGACCGTTCACAACAAGTTTTGTCAAGAATCGTTTATTACGTCTATTAACAGTTGCTGGAAAGGTAATATTCATTGCAATATCTTGAGGAACACCTAACTCTTTTATTGATAAGTTTGGATCAGGACCAATAACAGATCTAGCTGAGAAATCAACACGTTTTCCCATAAGGTTACCTCTTACTCTGCCAGTTTTTCCTATCAATCTTTCCTTAATAGATTTCAAAGCTCTGCCTGATCTCTGTGCCACAGAAGCGACACCAGGAATTCTATTGTCAATCATTGTTGCAATGTAATACTGTAACACTGTGTGCCAATCATCTATTACTTTTGAAGCAGCATTTTGTTGTATTTTTTCTTGTAGCGTCTTATTTGACTTTATAATATTTACAATAATATGTGAAATATCATCTTCACTTCTCTGTTGAGCATCGTGCATAACTGATGGTCTAACCGCAGGCGGTGGAACTGCTAAAACTTGACAAATAAACCAATCGGGTCTTGACCAAACTGGACTAAATCCCATAAATTTCACATCTTCATCAGATATTCTTCTAAAAATTTTAAGAACTGTTTCTGGGATAAGTTTAAACACGTGTTTTTCACCTTTTGATTCAGCATTACTTTTTTCTTCATCCCACTCAGCAAATATTGTAGCAAGACCGTCTTTCTTTATTCGCGATGGCTGTCTACAACCACAACCATCTTCTGTTTCCTGTCCACACGTTTTGATTTTACTGGCTCTAGCAAATACATATTGCCAGCGTTTTCTACTATCCATATTCATAATATGTGCGTGATTTGCCTTATTTATTAATAGTTTACTACACTTAGTGCAAACACACCTTAAAATTTTTAGAATGGTGTTCAAATATTGGATATAAAATACGGGGCGCGCCAATTCAATATGTCCAAAATATCCAGGGGTTTGCATATAATTTAACCCATCTGTTGGACACACCAAACCGGGATCCAAAATACCCATTCTGGGGTCAAATAGACCACCTATTACTGGTTTATTGTTTACATATGTATCACGAGACGTAATTTCTGCTACAGACCCACGCCTTATTTCATCCGGTGATAACACACTAAACTGAATTCCAATAATTTTTGAAGGTTTAGATTCTATTGGATTCCTAGCTGATGACATCTTCTTATATTTAGAAGAGACATTTTTAGATTGTTTTTCTTCAATTTTAATAGTTGTTTTAGTTTTTGAATTTTAACAAAATTGATCCTCGCAAAAGATTTAAAAATATTTTCATTATACAAATTATAATGGATACTTCAGATAATAACAAACCTAAATCTAAAGGTAAATCTCCTAAAAAAGCCAAACCTGAAGAGAAAAAGAATAAATATAATTTGAGAAAAAAGGAGAAAAAAACTTATAAGGTTGTCGATGAATCATCGGATGAAAGTGATAGCGATTGGGTTCCAGAAGATGCTGTTTATGTTGTAGAGGAAGATGACGATGACAGCGATGAACAAGAAGAATCTGATGAAAGTCCAGAAGAAGATACTGATGAAGAAGAGGAAGATTCAGAAAAAATGGACACAAGACAATTACAAAAATTTATTCAAAAAATATTTCCGTCTAAAGCTGGTAAAGAAAGATTAGATCAACTAGATAAAATTGATAAAATGATGAAGAAAAAGGAGAAAAAGGAGAAAAAAGAGAAGAAAGATAAAAAATGCAAAAAATCTAAGCGCGATAAGTCAAATAAAAAAGGCAAAAAAGATAAAATTCCTAAGGATCTTATAAAAAAAATTAAAAATAAAATGGTTGCAAATGAATCTAAAACAAAATCCGAAAAGGAGAAAGTTGCTGAAGAAGAAGGATCAAGTTCTGAGGAAGAAAATGATATTACACATAATGAATCATTGTTTGATGTTGAAGAAGAAGATGAACAGTTAGATGAATATGAGGAAGAACTCTTGAAAAACAATATGAAATTTAATATTGTATTTACTATGGGAGGAGATAGAGGAATGTTTGCACCAGCTGACGTTTATGAAGAGGAAGAGATAGATGATGATGAAGAAGAATTTCTTGAAAGAATGAGACAGCAGGAGAAAGAAATGAAACGTGAAGAAAAAAAATATAAAAAAGGTGCTAGAGTAAATGTAAAATTACCTGAGTGGGACAAGCCTTACAAGGGTGTAATTAAAAGCACTAAGAATGGTAAGTTTAATATTAAACTTGATGATGATGAAGATGGAGAAGAGTTTGAAGAAATAAAAAAAGTAAAACGCCAATATATTGACCTCATTCCTGAAGAAGAAATTAATGAAGAAAAAATTATGTCAGAACTAAAAGAACTAATGGAGATCAGAAAAACAAAAGGTAAAAAGTCTATGATGGAACAATTAGAAAAAATTTGTAAAGTTCAAGAAAAATATGATAAAAAGAAACGAGAGCGTGAGGATAAAAAGAAACAAACTGAAAATGTTTCTAAATTTCGCAAATTGCTAAGAGAAAAAAATATTATGAATGATTTTAAATATTTTCGAACTATGCCAGTTGAAACACAAGAAAAAATTATTGCACAGCTAGAAGAAGTTAATAAATTTACAACTGTTGAAAAACCTTATCGACTAGCTCTTCTGGAATCAGATATACCTGTAGAATTTAAGGCTAAAGCACTAAAAAAAATAAATATGTTGAATTTTATGGATCCTGGAACAGGAGAATACTATAAAATAAAACAATGGGTAGATACTTTTATGAGAATTCCTTTTGGTGTTCATAGAACACTTCCAGTTCGACTTGAAGATGGTCAAGATAAATATAATGAGTTTATGGAAAGTTCCAAAAAAACCCTTGATGAAGCTGTTTATGGTCTTGATGATGCAAAAATGCAAATTATGCAACTTGTTGGTCAATGGGTCTCTAATCCAAAATCAGTTTCACAAGCTATTGCTGTTAAAGGTCCACCTGGAACTGGTAAAACTACTCTAATTAAAGAAGGTATTAGCAAAATTCTTAATAGACCATTCTCATTTCTGGCATTAGGTGGTGCTACTGATAGTAGTTTTCTTGAAGGACATTCCTATACATATGAAGGAAGCACCTGGGGGAAAATTGTAGATATTCTTATTAATAGTAAATGTATGAATCCTGTGTTTTATTTCGATGAGTTAGATAAAATATCAGACACTCCTAAGGGTGAAGAAATCACTGGTATTCTAACGCATCTTACAGATACTACTCAAAATCAACAATTTCACGATAAGTATTTCTCAAGCGTTGATTTCGATGTTAGTAAAGCACTATTTATATTTAGTTATAATGATGAAAACAAGATTAATCCTATTTTGAAAGATAGAATGTATAGAATTCATACCGCAGGATATCAATCAAAACAAAAAATCACTATTGCACGTGATTATTTGATTCCAAAAATAGAGAAAAATGTAAATTTTGGTAAAGATGAAATTATAATCCCTGATGAAACTATTACACATATCTGTAATACATTTACTGAAGGGGAAAAGGGTG
>Ga0163111_10002755_pt1 | contig 11229 bp, 6 predicted proteins | sample CRUFie1St18metaG_FD_109645 | JGI IMG/M metagenome (GOLD analysis project Ga0163111, IMG submission 109645) | Marine microbial communities from the Costa Rica Dome - CRUD Field 142mm St18 metaG | ecosystem: Environmental > Aquatic > Marine > Oceanic > Photic zone | place: Costa Rica: the Eastern... | reverse complement strand
GGATTAAATATATCTATGGGTTCTGGTAATATTATAATGCGACATTTTGCAATATACGGATTGGTAAAATAAAATAGTCATAGGAGATAAAAAAAATGGCATATACACACAAAATGGTTAATGGTGAAAAAGTACCTTTGACCGATGCAGAAATAAAAGAACTTGAAGCAAGAGATGTAGAGTGGGCAAAAGGTGCTTACGATAGAGCGATTGCAAATTTAAGAATAGAAAGAGATAATAAACTCAAAGAGTCAGATTGGATGGGTAACTCTGATGTAAGTATGAGTTCCGAGTGGAAAACTTATAGACAAGAGTTAAGAGACTTGACAAATGGATTAGATACTGAAGACAAAGTAAATAAAGTTACTTGGCCAACAGAACCATCATAAGATGGACTAAATAGTAAGAAGGAATAACAATGGCTGCAATTATTACAGAAAAATTTAGACAAATAAACGCCGCTCAGTTTGAGGAATCATTTTCTGAAACAAACGAAAACTATTATATGTTTGTAGGTAAATCAAGTCCTTTTACTAGTGGAACTTCTGGTGGAAGTGATATTTCTCCACCAACTCCAGTAGATGATATTACATCAGAAAATTATAGATGGGATTCAATGTTAGGTGCAAATGCGATTGCAGCTTCTGATGTATCAAGAGGTGTTCCTAGAAGAACATTTGCATCTGGTACTATTTACGATATGTACGAACATAACATCAGTGCAGCTAATCCTTCAAATCAAACTGGTGCAAGTAATATTTTTGATTCTACATTTTTTTTCATAACTTCAGATTTTAGAGTTTATAAAGTTTTATATAACTTAAATTCTTCTGGAACTAAAATCGCATTATCAACCGAACCTACTTTTACTTCTCCAGTAAAACAGTTTGTTGGTGGTTATCTTTTACAATATATGTACACATTGACAACCACTCAAGTAGATAAATTTTTAACAACTGACTTTATGGCAGTTGCAACAGACTCAACTGTATCATCTGGTGCAGTAACAACAAGCACAGACTCTGCACCTTTTAATGGTGCTCCGATTGATACTTTCTTAGTAACAAGTCAAGGTAGTGGATATCCAGATGGAACTTACTATGTAAAAGTTGCTGGTGATGGAAGTGGTGCAATACTTAAAATTGTTGTTAGTTCAAATGTAATTACAAGATTTGGTGAAACTGGTGTATCATCAGTTCAAGCTGGTGGTGCAAACTACACTTTTGCAACAGTAGATTTAGCAGGAACAAATGTTTATACAGACACTGGTGCAACATCTTTAATTAGTGGTTCTACTTTATCAACTTGGAACGCTGCTAGTGCTGGAACTATAACTCCAATTATATCACCACAAGTTGGACACGGACACAATGCAGTAGAAGAATTAGGTGGACACTTTGTAATTTTAAATACAAAGTTTGAACAAGAAGAAGGTAACGATATTACAGTTGCAAACGACTTTAGACAAGTTGGTATTATGAAAAATCCAACTCAGTTTAATAGTTCATCTTTGTTTACTGCCTCAACTGCTAGAAATACATATGCAATTTATATACCTTCACCAAGTGGAGATTTTGATGCAGACGAAAAAATAACTCAAGCATCTACTGGTGCAGTAGGTAAAGTTGTTGAATGGGATGCAACAAATAAAATTTTATATTATCAACAAGAAAGATTTTCTAATTTTGGTGTAAATAGTGCAAATAACACCGTTTTATTTTCTGGTGCAAATGCAATATCTGGTGCAGATTCTAGTGCATCTGGTACACCATCATCAACTAGTTCTGAAACAGTTGATAGTATCGCATTTTCAAGTGGTTATGCAAACCCAGAAATGCACCCAGATAGTGGAGACATAATTTACATAGAAAACAGAAGACCTATTTCACGAGCATCTGACCAAACAGAGGATGTAAAAATTATAGTTGAGTTTTAATAATGACACAAAAAACAAATTTAAATGTAACACCATATTATGATGATTTTGATACAAGTAAAAATTTTCATAAAGTATTATATAGACCTGGCTTTGCAGTACAAGCTAGAGAATTAACCACACAACAATCCATACTTCAAAATCAAGTTGAAGAGATGGGTAGAAACATCTTTAAAGAAGGTGCAATTATATCTGGTGGTGAAGTTGGAATGGACAAACAGTATTATGCTGTTAAGGTTCAAGGAACTTTTAATACCACAGATATCACATCAAATATTTCATCTTATACAGATACAGTTATTACTGGTGCATCATCTGGTGTCTCTGCAAAAGTAGTTGGGACTGTAGCTGCAAGTGGTGATGACCCAATCACTTTATTTGTAAAATATTTAAATCCAGATTTGACTGGTGAACAATATGTATTTACTGATGGTGAAAATATTGCAGCTGATAGTGCAATCGGTTCATTTGTAGCTGGACAAGAATCATTAACTCTTCAATCATCAAGTGCAACTGCGATAGGTTCAGCAGTAACTGTTGCATCTGGTACATATTTTGTTAGAGGTCATTTTGTAAATGTTACAGAACAAACATTAATATTAGATAAGTACGGTAATACACCCTCATACAGAATAGGTTTTACAGTTACAGAAGATTTAGTTACTCCAGAAGAAGATACCACATTATATGATAATGCAACTGGTACATCAAATGAAAATGCTGCTGGTGCTCATAGATTAAAAATTTCATTAACACTTTCAAAACTATCTTTAACAGATACTAACGATACAAACTTTGTTGAGATTATGAGAGTTAATCTTGGTAATGTTTTATCTGCATCTAGAAACACAGAGTATGCAGTATTAGGTGAAACACTTGCTAGAAGAACTTATGACGAGTCTGGACATTACATTGTTAGAGATTTCAAACCAGATGCAAGAGAAACTTTAAATGATGGTATTAATAATGGTGTATTTGAAACTGGTACTACTACTGATAGTGGAAATGCAGCCTCTGAAGATTTACTTACTTTACATCTAACGCCTGGTAAAGCATATGTTGCTGGTTATGAAATAGAAAAAAGTCACCCAACATTTATTGATATTAGAAAACCAAGAACAACTGAAAATGTTGATAACGCAATCACTCCAGTTGAAGTTGGTAATACAATCGTAGTAGAAAATGTGTTTGGTTCTCCAGACATATCTCCAGAAACGCCTGGTTCTATTGATGAACCATTTATGGAAGTTTCACTTCACGATAATTTTACAGCATCTAAAGTAACTGGAACAACTGGTGGGCCTGGAAGAGGAATAGAAACAGATAGTATTTTAACAGAAGACGGTGGAAAAATTGGTGTTGCAAGAGTAAGAAGTTTTGACACAGCTGCAAACAATTCTACTGTAACAGACTTCTTATCAAATAGTGCAGATAATGATTCAACATTTAATCTTGGATTGTTTGATATTAAAATGTTTACAGAGATTGATTTTAGTGGAGTTGTGACTGCATCTGAATTTGCTGCTGGTGCAAAGATAACTGGTGCGAACTCTGGTGCAACTGGATTCGTTCACTCTGTTAGTTCTGATGCAGTTTATCTTACAAATGTAAATGGTATATTCTCAAGTGGTGAGAAAGTAAAATCAAGTGCATCAACTCAATCAGATGAATTAGTACACGAAAATGGTACAACAACAGATTTAACAATTAGTGCAGTAGAGTCATTTGACATTAGTCAAGTAAGACAAGTCTTTATGAATGATGATGATTCTAATCAAGCAAACTTTAGTGCTGATTGTACTATGCAAAGTAGATTCAGTCTTACTGGTACAGTATCACTTACAAGAAACACAAATACTTTAGTTGGACAAAACACTTTATTTAATACTGAATTGAAAGCTGGTGATGTTTTAGAAGTTCCAACTGGTGCTAATAGTGCAACAGAAAAAATTGTTATTGAAGCTGTAACAGATAATACTACTGCAACTTATTTTTGTATTCAAGGTGGTGCAGTCGTAAACACATCTAATACTACTCGTTCTACTGGTACTGCAACATTTACTTCAACTGGAGCGTTCACTGCAACTACTGGTTCAGTGTTAAGTGGTTCTGGAAGTAGAACTGTTGTATTTAAAGACCACGCAGTTAATGGATATAATGGTAAAGCTACTATTACATTTGCATCAAATAATACAGTTACATTTCCAGTAAACTCTAGTATTACAACTCCAGATACTGCTGGTACTGGTAATTCAGATATAGTTTTAATCTCTAGTAATGTAACAAGTGTTGGTGCAGTTAGAACAAGAACAAAAATTAATGATGTAAATAAAAATATTCTTATAAGAAAAACTGTTAAGAAATATGCAAAATCAATGTTGACTGTTGATAATGATGGTGTATCACAAACTTCTTATACATTTAAAAAACAATTTATTGTTACATCAAATGCATCTGGACAGATAGTATTAACTGCTGGAACTAATGAAACATTCAATGCATTATCTAATTCAAATTATTCAATTACTGTTTTAGATGATGGTTCTGGTGGTTGTAATGATGGTGATATTATTGATATTGATGATATGACCTCTGCTGTATTATCTGGTGATTCTAAAACTGCAACAATTACTGACACGACTGTTTTCGGAACATCTTCAGATTGTGTAGTTAAAGTAACTGCAACAATTACAAAGACCTCTGCACAACAAAAAAACAAAACAAACAATCCTGCTCACTTAGTTATTGTAGATAACAACGGAGTTGGTGGTGGTGCTGAATATGGTACATCTGCACATCATAAAGAAATTTCATTAGGTAGAAGTGATGTATATAAAATCAGAGCAATATATGAATCTGCAAATGCATCTACTGACCCCATAGTTCCACAATTTACTGGAACAGTTTCAAGTGGAACATTTACAAAAGGTGAAAGAATCAAAGGTGCAACTAGTGGTGCGTTAGGTACACTTATTAACACAGGCCCAACTACTTTCTTTTTTGTTCAAGTATCTACTAAAACCTTTTCAGACGGTGAAACATTCACTGGTTTAACAAGTGGTGCAACTGGTGTAGTAACTACTGTAACCGCTGGTGATACAGTTGTAACTAGTAATTATGTATTAGATGATGGTATGAGAGATTCATATTATGATATTTCTAGAATAATCAGAAAAACTAATGTTGATGTTCCTATCGGTAAACTACTAATTGTGTGTGACCATTTTACTCACGGTACTGGTGATTTCTTTAATGTAGATTCATATTCAAATATAGACTACAAAGAAATACCAACATATCTTGCAACAAGAGTAGATACAGAACAAAGACAACCTAGAGGTAGATTCTTATTACACGACTCAATAGATTTTAGACCAACTGTTGCAAATGCTTCCACATTGACTGCTGTAACAACATCTTCACAAAGTTTATCAACTGAAAGAGTAGATTCTTATACATTTAATTTTGCACAAAGAAACTTTTCTGCATCTGGTTCAGTAGTTTCAAATATTCCACAAGATAATTCTAACTTTCAATATGATTTAGATTTTTATGTTGGTAGAACAGATAGTGTGTTCTTAACTAAAGATAAACAGTTTGTAGTAAAAGAAGGTTTAGATGTTGAGGTAGAAATAACAGAACCACCTAAACCATTAGCAGAAAACGAAGCTATGAAAATAGTTGATGTATTAATGCAACCTTATGTTAAAGAACCAGAACAAGATATATTTTTAAGAATACAAAAAAATAACAGATTTACAATGAGAGATATTGGTCGTTTAGAAAATAGAATAGAACGACTAGAAGATTACACAACTCTTAACTTGTTAGAAGCAGAAACAGAAAACTTCCAAGTATTAGATGCAAACGGATTTGATAGATTTAAATCTGGTTTTGTTGTTGATAATTTTACTGGACATAAAACTGGTGATGTATCTCACCAAGATTATAGTTGTTCAATAGATTACGAGAACAAAACATTAAGACCAAAATACTCTATGAAGAATGTTGCTCTTATTGAACAAAATACAAATTCTACTGCAAGAGCAAATGATGGTTATTCTAAAATTGGTGACCAATGTATGTTACCATTTACTTCTGTTGAAACTGTTGGAAACAAATTTGCAACCAGAGTAGAAAGTGCTCAAGCTGCATACTTCTTTACTTGGGTTGGTGTACTAGAGTTAGACCCATCTGGTGATGAATGGTTTGAAGTAAATAAACTTCCACAAATTGTAATTAACTTAGAAGGTAACTTTGACCAAATATTACAAGCTGCTGGTGGTGAAGATGCATTAGGTACTATATGGAATGCTTGGGAAACTATTTCTTCTGGTGTTATAGGAACAACTACTGCTGGTTGGGGACGAGGTGGCCTTTGGGAATTAGTTTTAACAGACCAAGTTAGAAACGGAACGAGAACATTTGTAACTGAGGTCAATGACCATAAACCTATCGGTAATGAATTAATTAGACAAGATGTAGTTCCATTTATTCGTTCTAGAAATGTTACATTTAGAGCATCTAAAATGAAACCTAAAGTAAGAGTTTATCCTTTCTTTGATAGACAATATGTTGGTGATTTCTGTGTTCCAGACGGTGGTAAGCCTGGTGGTACATTAACAACTATTACTCTACCAGAGACTCCAAACTGGACTGCTGTAGGTAAAATTAGATTTGGTTACGATAATACAGATGAAGCAAACGATTATGTTGCTAAGATTATGAGTTCTGATTCAGAGTATGGATTCAATACAGTAGGACAATTCTCATTACACACTACAATTAATATTGCAAGAGGAAGTAATGCGTTTTATACTTATGACTTTACAACTGCAGCTGAGGGTGTAGTTGGCCCTAACATTCAAGGTGAGAAGTTTTGGAGAATACAAGTTGAAAGAGCAATAGACCCTATTCATACTTGTGCTGGACATAGATTATATGGTGTAGAATTTTTCAATGCAGATGCAACAACTAATATTGATTTAACACAATTCTGTTCTGTTGTACAATTCCAGAACTTAACAAATCCAAGTGCGAGTATTGATGGTATAGTTCCTCCAGTCGGTGCAGTAACGCCAGGTAACATTGGTAGACAAGAAGAGATGAGAGATTCTGTTCTTCAAATCACATACAATTTATTTACTGGAACAAGAACACTAACTCCAGAAAGTGGAACTGTTCAAAAACTATTACCGCCTGGTGAAGATGGTAATGTTTTCATAACAGGCCCAACTGGTTCAATAAGTGGTGTCTTTACTATTCCAGACCCTAATGCTCCAGGCAATCCTTCATTTAAAACTGGTGAAAGACAATTTAGATTAACAGCATCTAGAATTAATGAAGCAGATGATGTTAATTTAGAGGGTGTAGAAACATATGCAGAAGGTATCTATACTGCAAGAGGTTTCTTAAACACTATTGAAGAAACTGTTACAAGAACAAGAAACGGACAATTATTCCAAGAAGAAGTTTTTGAAGCAAGAAGTTTTCAACATAGAGGTAGAACATTAATTCAGCCGTGGGATCCCCTTGCTCAATCATTTATTGTTGATAGTGTTGGTGGAGAATTTATCACAAAAGTAGATTTATTTTTCCAAGAAAAAGATGAAAGAGTTCCAGTAACTGTACAAATCAGAGAAATGAGAGATGGTTATCCAACAGAAAAACTATTACCACTTGCATCTAAGACACTAGAGTCATCTGAAATATTATTATCTGATGATGCAACTGTAGCTACAACATTTAATTTTGAATCACCAATTTATGTTGCAGACCATAGTGAATATGCGTTAGTTATCAAAACAGACTCAAGAGATTATAAGTTATGGATTTCTAAATTAGGTGATGCAGATATTGATACTGGAACGATTGTTAACGACCAACCGTATCTTGGTGTATTATTTAAATCTCAAAACAATAGAACTTGGAACGCATATCAAGATGAAGATATTAAGTTCTCACTTTATCGTGCAAAATTTGATACTGGTAAAACATCAAACCTTGTATTAACAAATGCACCAACGGAAGATAGAACATTAAAAGAAAATTCATTAGAATCACTTGCGAGTTCTGGTGTAGTAAAAGTTACACATAGAAATCACCATATGTATGCAACAAATAATAATGTTGCAATTAGTGGTGTATCGTCTGGAGTTACAACAACTCTTAATGGTGCTTTTGGTGCTTCAGATACTTCACTTACATTAACTAGTAATACTGGGTTTCCAGGCAGTGGTTCAGTAAGGTTAAAAATTACAGTTCCAAGAGATTCAACTACTGGTGCAATAAGAGAAGATGAAATCTTTAGTGGTACTATTTCTGGTTCTTCTGTAACCAGTATAACAAGACCTACTGGTGCGATTGCACATACTTCTGGTGCTGCTATTGAATTATACGAAATAGATGGAATACCATTAGACCAGATTAATAGAACACATACATCTATTGGAAATATACAAATTGACTCTTATACATTTACAACTGCAAATTCAGCTGCAACTCAAACTGCAACTGCAACAACAGCTGCAACTGCAACCTCTGGTATTAAGTTTGGTGGTTCTACAACTATTGCAAGTGAAAATGCAATGATGGATGTTATGAAACCACTTGTAAGTAATGTTGAATATCCAAATACAAAAATTACTGCGAATATTAGAACAACAACTGCAACTTCAGTTAGTGGTAATCAAACATCATTTAATTTACAATCTACTAGTTCACAGAGACCAATAGTATTAGGTAGAAACTATTATTACGATGTACCAAGATTAGTTGCATCAACTATTAATGAAACAAATGAATTAAACTCATCTAAATCATTTTTCTTAAATTTAACTATGACTTCAGAGTTTGATAATTTATCTCCAGTCATTGATTTAGATAGAGCATCAATCGCAGCTGTAACTCATAGATTAAACAATGTTCAAAGTTCATCTGATGTATATCCGAGTTCATTGTTTGTTCCAGCAACTGAACCAGAAGGTGATAGTTTAGAAGCAATTTATCTGACACGACAAGTTCAGATGAAGAGTGCAGCTAATCAGATTAATGTTAAATTTGATGCAGTTAGACCAGCAACATCTACTATTGATGTAATGTTTAAAACATTAAGAACAGATGATTCATCAGACTTTAATGATGTTGGTTATACTTTCTTCAATACAAATGGACAACCAGATGTTACTACTAATTCATCTACAACAAGAGATGATTTTGTAGAACACGAATATTCTGCGAAAGAACTTGCAGACTTTAATGCGTTCCAAATCAAAATAAGAATGAGAGGAACAGATTCAACTAATCCACCAATCTTAAAAAGATTAAGGGTTGTTGCAACTGGATAAACTATGTCAGAATTGAAAGTAAAAGATAAAGACCATTTAGTAAGAGATACTTATTCTGGTGCAATATTAAATACAGATGAAAGTGCATTTAATAAAAGTAGAAAGATTAGAATGGAAGCACAAAGACAAAGAGATGAATTAAGAAACGCAGTTCGTGAGATAAATACTATTAAGTCAGAAATGCACGAAATGAAAAGTATGATGAAACAAATGTTAGAGAAGAGTAATGGCAGATAGAAGCGTATTAGCATCAAATTCATTTGAAACTTTTAGAACAACATTCAACTCAACTGCGAGTGATGTTGGTGATATTGCAAATTTACTAGCTGCAACTGGTACTATTGCATCTTCAACAGATATAGTAGAGGCAATAGTAGCACTAAATGGTGTTGCCTTTGATGCAACTGCAAATATTTCTTTTAGTGGTAATAATACATTTTCTGGTAGTAGCACTTTTGCTGGTGTAACATTAAGTTCTGGTGCATTAACATTTGCTGATGGAACTTCACAATCAACAGCTGCAACAACACAAGGGTTTGCGATTGCAGTCGCAGTTGCACTTGGATAAATAATAGAGAGAAATACATATGGCAAATAATTTTAAAAACTCATTCGTAAGTGTAACTACTGCTGGAGAATTTTATCAGTCTGATGCATCTGATTCTTTGACAGGCCCACAAACAGTTTATACTGCAAACAATGGTTCTGGAGTAAATTCAATTCTTATTGAATTAGATGCCGCAAATACTGGTGGTACAGCAATAACTGCAACTGCATATCTTCAAGACACTAGTGCAACACTAGGGACAATAACTAGTGTAGTATCATTAAGTGATGTTGCAACAGTTACTTGTTCTGGTGCTCACGGATTACAAACTGGTATGTATGTAAATGTAACTGGTTCTACAACAAACTATGTTAATGGAATTTACAAGATTACAAAAACTGGTGCAAACACATTTACATATGCACAAAACTCAAGTGCATCAAATGGAACTGCAGCTGGTACGATAACAATATTCAAAGCATTTCATATTGTAAAAGATGCACCTATTCCACCACAATCAACTCTTAAAGTTGTGTCTGGACAAAAGGTAGTTTTAAATAATGACGATAAAGTTTTAGTATATGGTAGTGCAGCTACATTAGATGTTGTTGCATCAATACTTGAAGATGTAACTTAATGGAGTTTGTAAATGGCATATATAGGTAAACCATTTTTAAATGTCCCAGTCAATACATTTGCAAAAGAAGATTTCGTAGGTTCTGATACTGGTACAAATAATAGTATTGCAAATTCACTTGTTCTTTCAAGAGAGATTCCTGGCTTAAATGCATCAAATGTAGAAGTATTTGTAAATAATATTAGACAAGAACCAGATGTTGCATATTTTATCAAAGATGATGCAAACGGTCTTCCAAAGATTTTAGAATTTTCTGAAGCATTAGCTGGAAGTGATGAAGTTTATATTATTCATAAAGGTTTAGGGCCTGGTACAGAAAAAAGTGCTATTGCAGCTGGTTCTATTACTGCATCTCTTTTAAACGACACTTTAAAAACATTTACACTAGATACTTTCACTGGTGATAATTCAACAACTGCATTTGTAACATCATCAACAATTTCATCTGCAAATTCTTTATTAGTAACGATTGATGGTATCGTTCAAAAACCTTCATCAAACTATTCAACTTCTGGTGCAACTATTACATTTACATCTGCCCCAGCTGCATCTGCTGAAATAGAAGTTAGAGATTTAGGGATTAAAACATCAGTAAGAAGAGGAACTGGTTTTCAATTAGATACACTTACAGTAAGTGGTGGTTCAACAACTACTATGACACTATCACACGAAGTTTTAGTGAATGATGTATTTATTTTTATCAATGGAGTTTGTCAAATTCCAACATCTGCTTATTCTATAAGTGGTACAACCGTAACCTTTG
>Ga0163111_10002753_pt1 | contig 11235 bp, 9 predicted proteins | sample CRUFie1St18metaG_FD_109645 | JGI IMG/M metagenome (GOLD analysis project Ga0163111, IMG submission 109645) | Marine microbial communities from the Costa Rica Dome - CRUD Field 142mm St18 metaG | ecosystem: Environmental > Aquatic > Marine > Oceanic > Photic zone | place: Costa Rica: the Eastern... | reverse complement strand
TATCTCGTGCACTACATGAAATCCAAAGACACTTAGAAGAACGCCAAAAGCGATAAACCTAGATCACCAAAAATTTCAAGCCGCCTAATTAGGCGGCTTTTTTTATTTGAAGGCGGTCACCCCTAAAACCAAAAGCAACACGCCAAGGACGGCACGTGCAATACAGACTTTTTTAAACCGACCTTCATTAGCTGCCAGGTACTCAATCCAATCTCGCATACGCCACGGTGATGCCGTTAACCACATTCCCACAACGACCATCAGATAGGCCATCGTCACCAACACCAACCTCCAATCACTTTCATGCCATCTGGCTGTGTCGACTATCAGTTTAGCCAATAGAATCATAATAACCGCCGAACCACGCACAGCCAGAAAGTCTTTCAGATAGATGCACGATCCGATTCCTGTAATTAAAATAAACACATTAAAATGCATTCGATAACGTTCAAAATCACTCATGCTTTCCCCTTTTAGAATCAGGAGAAACCAAACCATTGCTGAGAGAATTAAAAAATAGCCCACATTATCATTACGCGGAAATCTCTTCACAAACTCCAAAGCCTGCTCTCGTGCAGTAATTCCCCAGATGCCACCGCCCATGGTAAGAGCGCCGAGGATCATTGACAGGGTGGCTAGTGAAATTTCAGGCATCAGTTGAGGTTTATAATAGCCGGGTTTCCGTACAGGGTTGTGGGAGAAGTGCTTTCGATTTCCACATCCATTACCTGCCCCACAAAGCGGTCACCGCCTTCGAAGACCACGATCCTGTTGCAGCGCGTCCGCCCTTCCAAGCGTGCGGCATTGCGGCGGCTCGGTCCTTCCACGAGTATCTCCATACGGCGACTAACGAATTCGTTGAATTTGCGCACGCGAATTTCGTCCACGGCCTTCAGCAGGCGCGCGTGGCGTTCCTCGATCAGCTCTTCAGGTAATTGATCCGGCATCTCCGCGGCAGGGGTATCGCGACGTCGGCTGTACTTGAAGAGGAATGCATTATCAAACTCCACCTCGCGGCAGAGGCTCATGGTATCCTCGAAATCCGACTCCGTCTCGCCCGGGAACCCCACGATAATGTCCGTGCCCACTCCCATCTCCGGTGCGGCGGTGCGTAGTTTACCCACCAGTTCTAGGAAACGGTCGCGCGTGTAGCCGCGGTGCATCAGCTTGAGCATTCGATCGCTTCCGCTTTGCAACGGCAAATGCGCGTTTTCCATCAGCTTGGGCAAGCGCACGTAGGCATCCACCAAATCATCGCCGTACCCTTTAGGGTGCGGTGAGGTAAAGCGAATCCGCTCCAGACCCTCGATTTCATGAACGGCCTCAATCAATTGCACAAAGGCGCTCTTGCCGTCCTTCACTCCAATCTCGCGTTTGCCGTAGCTGTTAACGATTTGCCCCAGCAAGGTGACTTCCCTCACGCCGCTCTCCACTAACCCGCGACATTCGGCCACGATATCCTCAATGCTCCGGCAGCGCTCACGTCCGCGCGTGTACGGCACAATGCAAAAGGTGCAAAACTGGTTACAACCCTGCATGATGCTGACAAAAGCCGTCACCGCCTTCGATTCGCTTTGCGCGTTGAGCAAATGCTCGCGGATGGCGCCTTCACTACCCTTCTCTTCATCTGTGTCCACCACCTTGTCGCGGCGTCCATTCAACAAATCCCCAAGATACTCGCCGGCACGATGAAATTTCTGTGTGCCCAGCACCAAATCCACATCCGGCAATTGATCCACCAGCTCGGCCCCACGGCTCTGTGCCATGCAGCCCATGAATCCCAACACCGCGTTGGGATTATGTTTGCGCGTCTGGCCAATCAACGTCTCCATTTTGTTGATCGCCTTTTGCTCCGCCGCATCCCGCACGCTGCAGGTATTGAGCAAAATCACATCGGCCTGCGCTTCGTCCGGAGCCACTGCATAGCCCTTAGCCATGAGCTGAACGGCGACCGCCTCGCTGTCTCGCTCATTCATCTGGCATCCGTAAGTTTTAATGAAAACACTCGGCATTTCCGGAACGGCGGACCGTACGTCAGGGTCGGTAAAAATGAAAGGGCAAACACGGTCCCTGCTGTCATCAACCGGGCATTGCACCCCCGGCGCGCCTCTGCTAGAACCTCGCAGCCTTCAGGCAATATCATGGCCGACACCAAATCGCTTTCTAAACGCCGCCAAGCCTACTGGCGGGACAACATCCGAATAATGGCCTGGCTGATGTCCGTCTGGTTCACCGTATCGTACGGCTGCGGCATCCTCCTCGTCGAGCCACTGAACAAAATCTCTCTTGGCGGGTACAAGCTCGGCTTTTGGATGGCCCAACAGGGCTCTATCTACGTGTTTGTAATCTTGATATTTGTGTACGTTCGGCTAATGAATCAGCTGGATGAGAAGCACGGCTTCGCCGAAGACGAAGCCCCGCCCCTCACCTCTTCAGACATTGAACCCGACTCCAAGGAAGACGCCTAATGGACGTCAAGACTTGGACGTATCTAATCGTTGGCATCACCTTTGCCGCATACATCGGCATTGCCATCTGGAGCAAGGCCAAGTCCACCAAGGAATTTTACGTGGCCGGTGGCGGCGTGAGTCCCATCGCCAACGGCATGGCCACCGCAGCCGATTGGATGAGCGCCGCCTCCTTCATCTCCATGGCTGGCCTCATTGCCTTCAGTGGCTATGGCGGCTCTGTGTTTCTCATGGGCTGGACCGGCGGCTACGTCCTGCTCGCTCTGCTGCTCGCGCCGTACCTCCGCAAGTACGGCAAATTCACCGTGCCTGAATTCATCGGTGAACGGTTCTACTCCAAGACCGCCCGAGTGGTGGCCGTGGCCTGTCTCATCATCATTTCCGTCACGTACGTCATTGGCCAAATGAAAGGTGTTGGGGTTGCCTTTTCGCGCTTTCTGGAAACCGACTACAACACCGGCCTTTTTATTGGCATGGGCATCGTGTTTTTTTACGCCGTACTCGGTGGCATGAAAGGCATCACCTACACGCAGATCGTTCAGTACGTCGTACTCATTTTCGCGTACACCGTGCCGGCAGTATTCATTTCACTCCAGCTCACCGGCAACCCCATCCCGCAACTGGGCCTCGGCGGCGAATTAGCCGATGGCACTCCGTTGCTAGCCAAATTAGACCAAGTCGTCAAAGACCTAGGCTTTGGCGAATACACCACCAGTGTGATGGGCAGCAAACTGAACATGTTCGCCTACACACTATCGCTCATGATCGGCACGGCCGGACTGCCCCACGTGATTATTCGCTTCTTCACAGTGCCCAAAGTCAGCGACGCCCGCCTCTCAGCCGGCTGGGCGCTCGTATTCATTGCCATTCTTTACACCACGGCCCCCGCCGTCGCCGCTATGGCTAGATTGAATCTTTCTGAAACCATCCAACCCGGAAAAATCGGCAGCGCTGAGGGAAATCTCGAATATGAACAGCGCCCTGAATGGTTTCAAAACTGGGAGAAGACAGGCCTTCTTGGATTCGAAGATAAGAACGGCGACGACCGAATCCAATATTATAACGATCAAAACGAAGCCTTCGCCGCCAAGGCAGCCGAGTACGGCTGGAAAGGCAACGAGATGACTCAGGTGGACAAGGACATCATCGTGCTCGCCAACCCGGAAATCGCCAAGCTCCCCGGCTGGGTAATTGCCCTCGTCGTCGCGGGCGGACTGGCCGCAGCGCTCTCCACCGCCGCCGGCCTGTTATTGGCAATCTCCTCAGCCATTTCCCATGATCTCCTCAAAGGAATTCTGAAGCCGGAGATTTCTGAAAAGGACGAACTTAACGCCAGCCGCGTTGCGATGGTCGGCGCCATTATCCTCGCCGGTTACTTCGGCCTGAACCCACCGGATTTTGCTGCCGGTACCGTGGCCATTGCCTTCGGCCTCGCGGCCTCGTCCATTTTCCCCGTGCTCATGCTCGGTATTTTCTCCAAACGCATGAACCGCCAAGGCGCTGTTGCGGGAATGATTGCCGGCCTCAGCATTACCCTGATTTATGTGTTCCAGCACAAGGGCATCATGTTCATACCGGGTACTTCGTTTCTCGGAAGCATGGAGGAAAACTGGTTCTTCGGCATCACCCCCAACGCCTTTGGCGCCGTCGGCGCGATTGTGAATTTTGCGGTGGCCTTCGCCGTTTCCTGTAACACAGAAGAGCCGCCGGAAGAAGCCGTAGAACTGGTCGAGCGCATCCGCACGCCGGGCGATTAAGCCTGCCCAGCGCCGAGCACTTCCACAATGGATTCGCGCAAGACGCGCACCATCCGACGCAACTGTGCATCCGTAGTACAATAAGGCGGCAAAAGCGGGATCACATTCCCAATCGGGCGCGTTAAGACGCCTCTTCTGGCCATCGCCTCGCACACACGAATACCGGCGCGATCCTTAAGCACAAAGGCTCGCCGCGTTTTCCAGTCCGCCACCAACTCCACTCCAACAACCAACCCTTCCCGCCGCACATCTCCCACCGCGGCCAACGCCCACAAGGAATCCAGCTCGCGATCCAAAACTCGTTCCATTGTTTTACGACGTTTTTTATTATTCGGTTGGAGCAGCAGGTTCCAGCTTGCTAGGGCTGCTGCTGATCCCAGCTGGTTCCCTGTATAACTATGTCCATGAAAAAAAGTTTTGAACTCCTCGTATTCACCTAAAAATGCGTCATATATCAGCTTGGTAGTTAATGTAGCCGCCATCGGCAAATAACCTCCAGTAAGCCCTTTCGCTAAGCACAAAAAATCCGGCCTCACACCTTCTTTTTGACCAGCAAAAATTTCCCCTGTCCGCCCAAAGCCTGTCATTACTTCATCAGAAATTAACAATGCTCCACTCGCCCTTACGATTTCTGATACGCGCTTAAGCCACCCTTTAGGATGCATTATCATACCTGCTGCCCCTTGAACACGCGGCTCGACTACCATTGCTGCGTATTTGTGCTTTGATAATTTAGCTTCAACCTTATTTACACACTCGTGATTGCATTTTGCATATAATCTGGCATCCCGTCGTTCCGGCTTCACCCGATTGAATGGACACCTGTAACAAGCTGGCGATGCCACCTTGTCAGTCTTAAACAGAAGACCGCTGAAAGTTTTGTGAAATAAATCAATATGCCCCAAGCTGGTGGCTCCAATAGTATCTCCGTGGTACGCACCATCAAGAGATAGAAATCGCGGTGAATTCGAACGACCACTACGCCGCGTGAATTCATACGCCATCTTAAGTGCCACCTCCAAGGCGGTGGACCCATCATCTGAGTAAAAAACCTTCCGTAACGGCAAACCGGCTCCCTTCACTAATTTCTCCGCCAAAAGAGAAGCGGGTTCATTGGCTAATCCCAAGGCGGATGTATGCGCCACCTGCTTCAACTGCCGCTCAATGGCCTGGTTCAGTTTGGGATGATTATGACCGTGCAGATTCGTCCAGATTGAGGAATTGCCATCGAGATACTTGTTACCCTGCGCATCCACCAGCATGGCCCCCTTTCCTCGCACCAAAACGATTGGCTCCGCCCGCTCCCAATCCCGCATTTGCGTGAAAGGATGCCAGACATAACGCCGATCTAGTTGAGAAAGTTTATCCATTGGCAGTTGCGTTCGCTAATGCATCCAGCAGTACATTCAGATGTTCCATTTGATGAGCCGCGCTGACCGTCACTCTCAAGCGCGCGGCTCCTCGAGCGACGGTGGGATAACGCACCGCAGGCACCCAAATCCCCGCTTCCCTCAAGCGATCAGCCAGAGCCAAGGCCTCTCGTTCATCACCAATCATCAAAGGCAGAATAGCACTTCGCCCCACGGGCAGTTCCCAGCCCTGCTGTATCAGCCCGTTCTTCAAAATATCCACGTTAGCCCAAAGGCGGGTGCGTAATGCCTCTCCTTCATTCGACTGTAACAGTTCAACCCCGCGCTTGGCCGCCGCCAGTTGCGCGGGCACGGGAGCCGTGGAAAAAATAAAACTGCGGGCGCGATTCACCAACAGATCAATCAAGGCCTGCGATCCGCAGATGTAGCCGCCGGCCGCACCCAAAGCTTTCCCCAGTGTTCCGAGCTGCACCTCCACGTGTTCAGCCATACCTATTTCCTCCGCAATCCCTCGCCTACCTGCGCCGTACAAACCGGTCGCATGCGCTTCATCCAACATCAGCCAGGCTCCATAATGATTTTTCAACTGCACCAAATCACGTAACGGCGCTTGATCGCCATCCATGGAAAATACGCTTTCGGAGATAACCAGCGTGTTTCCATTTCTTTCATCAGCCCATTGCAGAATGGCCTCCAAATCGGACAGATCGTTGTGCTTGAAAACACGCAATTTCGCGCCGGACAATCGAGCCGCATCAACGAGACAGGCGTGCACCAGTTTATCGATGATTACTACATCGCCCTGTCCGACCAATACCGGCACCGTACCCAGCGCTGCCGCGTAACCCGATGAAAAACTGAGGGCAGCTTCGGTTTGCTTGAAGGCACCCAGTGCCGTCTCGAGTTCATGGGCAATCGTTTGAGAGCCACTGATCAAACGAGCCGAACCGGCCCCAGCGCCCAAGGTCTCCACTCCGGCTTGCGCAGCCACCCTCAAGGAATCGTGGGCCGCCAAGCCGAGGTAATCATTGGAAGAAAAGTTAATCAGCTTACGATCACCCGAATGCACTTCAACCTGCTGCGGCGTTTCGATCCGGAGCAATGAACGCAGCAAGCCAGCCTCGTCGATTGACTTCAGCTCGCCATTCAAAAACTGATCAAATGCGTCACTCATCTCTAGCCACCCATTCGCCGTTGATCATGACTGACGTCACCTCGCCTTGATGCGCCACAATTTGCTCCGCCACATCCCCACTTTTTTCATTCCAAGGCAAGGTGATTAAATCCGCCATTTTACCCGACTCCAAAGTGCCTACCTGTTCTTTGAGCCCCAACGCTCGGGCGGCATTTTGGGTTACCATATCCACACAAGCATCAGCAGTCACTTGCGGGTGATGCTGAACGAACATTCGCATTTCCTCAAACAGATCCAGTTCCGCATTGGCATCACGAACGGTCGCCAAACTGTCTGTCCCAAGGCATAAATTGATCTCTGCACTCTGGACCGCATCCACCGCAAATGCTTGATGGCCAAAATAGTCATGGCTCCGCGGACAATGCACCCAATGAGCGCCTGCCCTGGAAATCAACTGCTGATCGGATTCGTCTAAATAGTTTCCGTGCACCAAAACGAACCGTTCCCCGAGCAATCCGGCGCGTTGGACGTTGGCCAGCGGTGATTGGCCAGTGCAATCGTCCATGTTTCGGCCAACCCGAGCAAGCATGTCAAACATGGCCCCAGAACCCTCGCGAAACATTTGATTTTCCTCTGTCGATTCACCGACATGTATGGCCATCGGTACATCACGAAAACCCGCGCACGCCTCGAGCAATCCGTAATTTGTCGTATAAGGCGCGTGCGGTGAGAGACCCACACAGCCTCGAGGCGGTGTATCCCCCCGAATCCACGTTTGGAGTTCTTTGAATTCCTGCTCAACATCGCTCTCGGGGTGGAGCAAAATAATCTCGAGAAATGACACCATTCGCAACGGCGTTTGCGACCACAAATCGGGCAACAAATCTCGACGGGTTTCAATATTACCGAGCGTGGTGATGCCATGATTAAGGCATTGTCGCGCACCGCGAAGCCATGATGCTTGGTGAGCCGCATCATCCACGTCCGCCTTGAGATTAACGATGGCTCGAATCCATTCCGTAAACGAAGAAGTCGGAGGAATGGCCCCGACAAAATCTGTGTAATTCAAATGACAATGAGCATTTACCAAACCGGGCATCAGAATCACTTCACCCAGATCTTCTGCCTCGGATTGGTTAGAACACTCACCCCACGGTCCGATTTCTGAAATACGTCCCCCCTCAAGCCGCACGAACCCGTCCTCGATGGACGGAGAAGATACAGGAAAAATGTGGCGTGCGCGCAAGAGCATGCGCAAAACTACCGATTTCCCTCTGGCGCGGTCAATGGCGCGCGCTGAAAAACTGGCTAGGCCGCGATGGCTTGCAGCGCCTGTTTGGCACTTGCAGCCACCTTGTGGTTGCGGGCTTTAAACTTATTGTGCCGCTTGCGCAACTGAGCTTGAATCTTCTTGGTCACCAGATCAATGGCCGCGTAGAGATCGCTCTCCGCGTCGCGGGCGATCAGATTTTGCCCCGGTAAAGCCAGCTTCATAGTACAGGTGTACTGATTTTTCGGCACACCTTTGTGGTCACGCTCCAAATTGACAAATGCCTTCAGCGCGTGGGTTTCCTGGTGATCCAATTTTTCGATGCACAGGCGTACGTGTTCCTTCAGGCCATCAGTGAGAGCGACCTTGTGGGTAGACAGGACCAATTTCATACTACTCAAAGATAGCACAAAAGCCGCGAATCGCCAGCGGACAAGGAACAAAAGTCATCCACTTATTCACACCGCAGAAATCACTATTCCCACGTTATTCACAGCCCACAAATTTCCGGTGGGCCGCGAACACTCCGCGCAGGTTGGCGGACATTTGATCCTGAATAGCCTGAATCTCTCGATAAACTGCCACATTGTTGCGTTGCGGCCGGGCGGTCTCCCGAGCGTTGAGTTTCACAAAACGATCGGAGAGATCGCTGATAGAAACTTTTTCACCGCGTTTTCGGGCCACACACCACATCGTCTGCAGTGCCGCGCCATAAGCTGCTCCCTCGCCGACAGCCAAGGTCACGACCTCGGCATTGAAGATATCCGCCATGATTTGGCGCCACAGCTTAGAATTCGCCCCGCCACCGGTTACTCGGATCTGTTTGGCCTTCACACCCAAATTCGCCAATCGGCGCAATCCGTAGTTCATCCCCATCGTCACGCCTTCCATGGCGGCTCGGGCAAAATGCCCCTGCCGATGCGTACGCGTATTAGCGCCAAGCCAAACTCCCGTGCCCTCCGGCACGTTGGGGGTTCGTTCTCCTTCAAGATAAGGCAAGAGAATCAGCCCGTCGCTGCCGGCGCCAACCTTGGCGGCCGCCTTTTCATATTCTGCGTGCGATAACCCGTAATGTTCACGCACCATTTCCGTGGCCACGGTCACGTTCATGGTGCATAGGAGCGGTAGCCAACGATTGGTGGAATCACAAAAAGCCGCGATCTCCCCTTCGGGGTCAATCACAGGTTTGCTTGCACAGGCATAAATAGTGCCGCTCGTGCCAAAGCTCGCCGTCACAATACCTGGACGCGTATTGCCCGTGCCAATCGCGCCCATCATGTTGTCGCCTCCGCCGGCACTGACCACGGTATCGGTGGAAAGCCCCAATGATTTAGCGGTCGCCGCGGACAATGTGCCGGCCGGTTGATCACTGGAAATCAATGGTGGCAACGCCTGCGCCAGCTTGGGGTCGATGGCCTTGATGGCGGCGCTCGACCATTTGCGATTGGCCACATCCAACAACGCTGTGCCGCTGGCATCGCCGTACTCCATCACCGCATTGCCGGTGAACCAGTGGTTCAAATAATCATGCGGCAACAGCACGGTCGCAAGACGGCGGTAATTTTTGGGTTCATGCTTTTTGAGCCAGGCAATCTTTGGTGCCGTAAACCCGGGCAACATCGCGTTCCCCACGCGGCTGATGGTTTTCCTGAGCCCACCAAGTTTCTTGGTGATAGCCTCACATTCTGAGCCGGTAGTGGTGTCGCACCACAATTTGGCCGGCCGAATGACTTCGCCGTTTTTATCCAACGGCACAAACCCGTGTTGCTGGCCGCTGACTCCAATGCCTTTCACTTCCGCAGCACTCGCCTTAGCTTCCTTGAGGGCGGCCTTGATCGCTGCTGCGGTGGCTTTCTTCCAGGTTTCCGGATGCTGCTCCTTGGCTCCGGCCGACAGACCCTTGATCAGCCCGTAGCCGCGTTGGCCGCTGCCGAGCACCTTGCCATTTTTGGCATTCACCACCAAAGCCTTGGTGGACTGCGTGCCGCTATCGATTCCGATATAAAGTTCGCGCATGTTAAACGAGTTGTTCGGCCACCATCGCCAGCGGCCAGATTGATTCTTCCCGGGTGCTCAAATTCTTGATCACCACTTCTTCCGGCCCGGTTAAACGGACGGAAAACAGCGCACCCATTTCGAGAGCCCGCTTGAATTGTTTGTCGGATTTCTGGGGCACCACGGAATATTCCGCGTTCAGCCCGAAATCGCGGATCTGCTGCACCAATCCCAGTGACTTGGCGCGCAGGGATTCGTCTTCAATCAACACAAAGGCGTCAATGGATTGGTTGAATTCCGGCAGCAACTTTCGGTCCTTGAGCAATTCGGCCAACACCACATCGCCCATGGCGAACCCGGCCGCCGGGAGATCGTTTTTACCGTCGGACACCAAACTGATCAGCTGATCGTAACGCCCGCCGCCGGCAATCGCCCGGAATTTCCCATGCCGATCAAAGGCCTCATACACGACGCCGGTGTAGTAGGCCAATCCGCGAATGACATTGTAATCGATCTTCACGTAATCCCCCAAACCACGGGCCGCTAGATTATCCAACACAGCCTGCAATTCCACGGTGGGTTCGCCGGAATCAATGAAGTTCCGGACCCGCTCCAGTGTGAAGCCCAGCGCCTGAAATTTTTTATCACTCTCCTCAGGCGGCGTGCGCTCGATTTTATCCACCGCCTGATAAAAATCATACGCCTTGGAGTCATCACTACAGTGAGCCGAGAAGAAATCCTGCCACGCATTCCGACTACTGAGGCGGATTACAAAATCGTCGGCCGTCAGTTCAAAACTGCGCAACACATCAATAAGCAGCGCGATCAGTTCCGCATCTGCCGCCGGATCATTTTCACCGAAGATATCGGCATTGAACTGGAAGTGCTCACGCAACCGGCCTTTTTGCTGACGCTCATAACGGAACAACTGCGGGATCGAATACCACTTAATGGGCTTCTTGTAGTGGCGCTCGCGGGCGGCGATCATGCGTGCCACCGTGGGGGTCATCTCCGGCCGCATGGATACGGCCCGCTCTCCTTTGTCGGTGAAATTGTATAACTGCCCGACAATCTCCTCGCCACTTTTGGCCGTGTACAGGTCCAAGGGCTCCAGAGGCGGCCCGTCATAGGCCTGGAAGGCATACCGCCGGGCTACCGTTTGCCAACGGTCAAAGATGTATTCGCGCACATCGGCGCTCCAAGCCTCGCCTTTAGGCAGAGGCTCGGGAAAGAAATCACG
>Ga0163111_10002750_pt1 | contig 11242 bp, 9 predicted proteins | sample CRUFie1St18metaG_FD_109645 | JGI IMG/M metagenome (GOLD analysis project Ga0163111, IMG submission 109645) | Marine microbial communities from the Costa Rica Dome - CRUD Field 142mm St18 metaG | ecosystem: Environmental > Aquatic > Marine > Oceanic > Photic zone | place: Costa Rica: the Eastern... | reverse complement strand
TTCTATCATTCAGCAACTAATTCCTCAGAAGCATTTGCAGGAACTCGTTCTGGTCTTGATATTGGATCTGCAAAACTCTTTGACACTACTAATGCCACAAACTCAGCGACTGGTGCTCTGATCGTTGGTGGTGGTGCTGGTATCGGTCTTGACCTCCATGTGGGTGACGACCTCGTTGTTGGTGATCAAGGTTCATTCGGTGGTGATGTTGATATCACTGGAACTCTGGATCTTACTAACAGTTTCGATATTAACAGCGGTAAGTTTACTGTTGCTGCTGCAAGTGGTAACACTTATGCAGAAGGTACACTTCAAGTTGATGGTAACGTCACACTGGGTAATCAAGCAGGTGACGCTCACACAGTTACTGGTACGGTTCAATTCAACCAAGCACTGACTGTTGCTGAGAGAGCAAACATTAGAAACATTAAAGTTGCTACGGATGCTGCTAACGAGATTGGCACTCTTGCTGGTAACTTGATTCTTGATTCAGCAGGTGGAACAGTTAATATTACAGATAATGCTGACGTAGATGGTAACCTAAATGTTGACGGCAATACGCAGGTTGATGGCACTCTCACTGTTGATGGTAATACTACTATTGGCAACAACTCTGGTGATGCACACAGTGTCACAGGTACAGTCACCTTCAACCAAGCAATCACCTCAACCGACATCACCGCCGACGCGATCAAGATCGGGGTCGATGCCGACAATGAGATTAGTACCACAACTGGTAACCTTATCCTCGACTCTGATGGAGGAAAAGTACACATCACAGATAACGCTGAGGTAGATGGTAATCTCCAAGTAGATGGTAATACACAACTTGGTGATGCTGATACAGATTCACTGACTGTAAACGCAACCTCTTCGTTCACTGCTTCAATCACATCAGAAGATATCACTGCTAACAACATCAAGATTGGTGTTGATGGAAACAGTGAAGTCTCTACCACATCTGGTAACCTGACGATTGACTCAGCAACTGGTCAAACTATTGTTGATGATAATCTAGAAGTTACTGGTAACATCGTTGTTGATGGTAACAGCACTCTTGGTGATGCATCCAACGATACCTTAACTGTAAACGCAACGTCAACTTTCAACGCTGCGATTACTTCTACTGATATTACTGCTGACAACATTCAGATCGGTGTATCTGGTGCTGGTGAAATTGATACTACCACTGGTAATCTGACTCTTGATTCAGCAGGTGGAACTGTCAATATCACAGACAATGCAGATATTGATGGCAACCTAAACGTAGATGGTAATGCTCAGGTAGATGGAACTCTGAATGTCGATGGTAACGCTACTATCGGTAACAACAGTTCTGACGCTCACACTATTAACGGTACAGTTACATTCCCGAATGCTGTTGACATCAATGGCACTGCTACGATTGACAACGTTGGAATTAACACTCGCACTATCACTGCTACTGGTGGAAACCTTAACCTTGATGCTTCTACAAACCTCGTTGTAGTCCAAGGCAATCTTACCGTTGATGATAATGTAATTGCATCTGATGATGTAACTCTTGGTTCTGATGGAACTGATGCTCTAACTGTCAACGCAACTTCTACATTCAACGCTCCAATTACCTCTGGTAATATTACAGCAGACAACATTCAGATTGGTGTTGCTGCCTCTGGTGAAATTGACACTAGCACTGGTTCACTAACTCTTGACTCTGCTACTGGCGAGACAACGATTGATGATAACCTAACTGTTAACGGAACTCTTGATGTTGATGAACTGACCACTATTACTGACGGTCTGATTATCAATGCTGCAAACAAGAGTGTAAACATTCAGAATGGTTCTGGTGCAGATCAATTCACAGTTGATACTGATAACGGTAACACTGTAATCCAAGGTACTCTTGGTGTTCAATCTGCAACTACTATCAGCAATACTCTGAATGTAACTCAGGGTGTTGATCTTGACAGCACACTGAATGTTGATGGAGTAACAACTCTTACTGAAACTTCTGCACCTGATATCACTGGTGCTACTTACGCTGCTGGTGGTGCATTACAACTCACTGGTGGTGCATCTATCACTGATGATCTGTCACTCGGAAATGACCTTAGAGTTTATGGTGATGTAACTGTCAACGGTAGTGAACTCCATAAAGGAACTCAGGACTTTGAAGAAAAAGTTACTGTTTCCAATAACACTAACCCAACAAATCTTACTGCCAACGCTGCCTTGATGGTAACTGGTGGTGCAACAGTTAATCAGGATCTATTTGTAGGAGATGACTTCTACATTGGTCCTAACGCTGATACTAAATTTACTGTTCTTGGTGAGTCTGGTAATACAACCATCGTCGGTACACTCAACGTTACTGGACAGACAACTGTTGGTGTTGTAAGTGCATCTACAATTACTACCTCTGGTGCCACAGGAATCGGCGGTACGTTTAACGTTGGTACTAATGTATTCACCGTTCTTTCTGGTTCAGGTAATACTACTATCGCTGGTACTCTTGACGTTGCTAGCAGAGTTATCATTGACGATACTCTCAACGTAACTCAGGGTGTTGATTTTGATAGCACACTTAACGTTGACGGTGCTTCTACATTCAACGACACTATTACTCAGAACAGCACATCTCTCTTCAAAGATAACGTTGTTCTCCGTGGTGCATCTAAGACTCTGACCCTACAAAATGGTTCAGGAACAGACAAGATTACTCTTGCTTCTACCTCTGGTAACATCACTGCTGCTGGTCTTACAACTACTAACACACTTGAAGTTGTATCCAACACCACCATCGGTGGAACACTGGGTGTCACAGGACAGATTACAGGTAATGTAACTGGTGACCTGACTGGTACTGCTGACAAATCTGATCTTGCAGATGTTACTGACACCACAACTTCAAACCTTACATACTTCCCAACATTCGTTTCTGCTACTAGCGGATACACTGAACTTCGTACTGACTCTACTAACCTTACCTACAACCCAAGCACTAACACACTGACTGTTAACAACTTCAAGTCAACCACTGACTTTGAAGTTCAAGGTAACTTGACTATCACAGGTAACATTCAGTTCGCTTCATCACAGGTTGGTGACATCAGTAACCATGACACTGATGCACTTGCAGAAGGTACTACTAACCTCTACTACACTAACGAAAGAGTTGATGATCGTGTTGCTGCACTCGTTGACGGTGGAACTGGAATCTCAGCAACTTATGATGATGCAAATAACCTGCTGTCTCTTGCTGTTGACTTCGGTGAAATCAATACTAACGATCTGACTGAGGGAAATAATAATAAGTTCTTCACGCAGGCGAGAACAAGAAATGCATTTACTTATGGCAACGGTATTGAGCATGACGGCAGTGGCGGTCTACAAGTTACTCAGTCAGACATTAACACTGACAACCTTACCGAAGGATCAACTAACCTCTTCTATACAGACGCTAGGGGTCGCGCTTCATTCTCTGCTGGTGGCGATCTTGCTTACAACGCTTCTACTGGTGAGTTCAGCATAACCAAGTTTACTACTGCTAATGCTCGCGCTTCTGTGAGTGCAGGTGGTGATCTTGCTTACAACTCTGGCACTGGTGTTTTCTCCTTTACTGAGAGAACTGATGCAGAAGTCAATGCTCTTGCTGATACTCGTATCGGACTACAAGTTGGTGCAAATCTTGACCTCAGCAGTAAGGATACAGATGCCCTCTCAGAGGGGTCTAGCAACCTCTACTACACCGATGCACGCGCCGATGCTCGTGTTGCCCTAGCCACGGGTGCAAATCTAAGTCTTGCTAATAAGTCCACTGCTGATCTGGCAGAGGATTCAAACCTTTACTTCACTAACGCTCGTGCTGATGCTCGCATCGCACTTCAAGTTGGTGCAAACCTTGACATTAGTAACCAGTCTACTAGCGACCTGTCTGAGGGAACTAACCTCTACTACACAGATGCTCGTGCTGACGCTCGTGTCGTTGCTGGTATCACTGGAAAACTTGACGCATCTGCTGTCAGCACCTTCGGTGGCACTCTGATTGATGACGCTGACGCTGCTGCTGCTCGCACCACTCTTGGACTGGGCACTGCTGCTGTTGCTGCATCAGGTGACTTTGCTACTGCTGCACAAGGTACACTTGCTGCTTCTGCTACACAACCAGGCGATCTGGCAGATGTAGCAACCACTGGATCTTACAATGATCTGATTAACAAACCTACATTGTTCTCTGGTGCATACGCTGACCTGACTGGCAAACCTACATTATTCTCTGGTGCTTATGGAGACCTAACTGGTACTCCTACTCTTGGCACTGCTGCCGCTGCTGCAACTGGCGACTTCGCTACTGCTGCACAAGGTACAAAAGCAGACGCTAATGATACTGACATTGATGACATTTATACCGCTCTCAATGCGATTGGTAATGATGCTTCTGTCACAACTGTGGCACATCTCAAAGCTGCACTTGCTGCTCTCACTCGCTGATAACCCATGGCAATTCCAACAACTAAGGCAGAATTTAAGGAGTATTGCCTCCGTAGACTGGGCAAACCAGTCTTGGAGGTTAATGTCTCAGATGATCAGTGTGATGATGCCATCGACTATGCTATTCAAAAGTTCCAACAGTTTCACTATGAGGGTGCTGAACGTGTGTTCTTGAAGCACAAGTTCTCACAAGCAGAAATTGATGCTGCTCAGACAGATATAGATGTTCAGTCTGCTGATGGTACTACTACATGGAAGGAAGGTAAAGCATTCCTGCAAGTGCCTGAACATATCCTTGCCATTGAAGGTATCTTCTCCTTTACTGATAAAGGAACTAGAAACATGTTTGATATTAGATATCAAATGCGTTTGAATGACTTGTATGACTTTACGTCTACACAGTTCTATCATTACTATATGATCCAACAGCACTTGGAAACTATTGATTTCATTCTTGAAGGTATGAAACCAATCAGATACAACGCTGTACAAGATAAGATTTATTTGGACTTTGACTGGTCACGCGATGCGCTGGAAGATCAGTTTATTGTTATCAGAGCATGGAGAGCATTAGATCCAAACACATGGACTGAAATTTATAATCAAATGTGGTTAAAGGATTATGCTACTGCAAAGATTAAGAAGCAGTGGGGAACAAACCTTACCAAGTTCCAGAACGTTCAAATGCCAGGTGGCGTCACTCTTAACGGAGAGATGATCTATAACGATGCTGTTGAAGAATTAAAGATTCTCGATGAGACACTTCGTTCCACTTACGAAACTCCACCACTAGACATGATAGGATGATATGGCACTTAACAGTTTCTTCACCCAAGGTACAACGGGAGAGCAAGGTCTCGTACAAGATCTCGTCGATGAGCAAATTAAAATGTTCGGCAAGAACGTGTATTACATCCCGAGAACACTCGTCAAAGAGGACTCAGTATTCGGAGAGGACACTCTCTCCAAGTTTGAGGGAGCCTTTGAAGTGGAAGTCTATCTTGAAGATGCTGGTGGTTTTAGGGGTGACGGTGATATTTTCTCAAAGTTTGGTGTCAGAATTCAGGACCAAGTTACCTTCATTATTTCCAGACGGCGTTTCACAGCAGCAGTAGATGATAATGCTACTCTGATTGTAGAGGGACGTCCTAATGAAGGAGACCTAATTCATTTTACAATGGTCAATAAGACATTTGAAATTCAATATGTAGAGCACGAACAACCCTTCTATCAGTTGGGTAATCAGTATGTTTGGGGTCTGCGCTGTGAGATCTTTGAATACAGCGACGAGGACATCGATACTGGTGTTGCTGCTGTTGATGCTCTTGAAAGTAACTTCGCTAGTGCTATCTCTGTCGTGATGGCAGAAGGTGGTAGTGGTATCTTTGCTGCTGGTGAGACTGTCACTGGTGGTACATCTGCTACAACTGCTGAGGTTAAGTCTTGGGACGCTGCTACTAGAACCCTTATTGTTATCAACCGTTCAGGTGGATTTAGAGTAGGGGAGACCATTACTGGTAATGATAGTTCTGCTGTATGGACTACATATAATTACAACACCCTAAATAATGTGAACGACGAATTTGACATCAACTCTACCATTGAAACACAAGCGGATAGTATTATTGACTTCACACAGTCTAACCCGTTTGGTGAATTTGGTAACAGTGGAGGAACACTCTAATGCTAGGAACTTATAATTATAACTCTATTATTAAAAAGACTGTTGTCGGATTCGGCACACTGTTCAATAATATTGAGATCAGAAGAACACAAGGTAGTAAGACCGAGGTTATGAAAGTACCCTTGGCATATGGTCCTAAGCAAAAGTTCTTGGCACGTCTTCGTCAGTTAGGAGATCTCTCCACAAGAGATCAGGTTCAGATCACTCTACCTAGAATTTCATTTGAGATTCAAGGTATCAGTTATGACCCTACAAGAAAGGTATCTCCAACACAGTATATCAGACACACATCAGGCAGTGCAGAGAACAAAGCATTCATGCCTGTACCATATAACATTAATTTTGAATTAGCAATCCTTGCTAAGAATCAGGATGATTCTCTACAAATTTTAGAACAAATCCTTCCCTTCTTTCAACCAAGTTTTAACATGACCATGAACTTGGTCCCTGAACTAGGAGAGAAGAGAGACTATCCAGTGACTCTCACATCTATTGAATATGATGACCAATACGAGGGTGACTATGATACTCGTCGTACTCTAATCTATACTCTGCAATTTGTTGCGAAGACCTTTATATACGGTCCTCTTGCAGACAAGAGTGGCGAGGTTATTACCAAAGCAATCGTCGATTATGCTACCGATGCAGTTCCTACTGCACCGAGAGAAGTTCGTTACACCACTACACCAACATCTCTTGTTCAGAGAGATGGTGCAGCAACGTCACAACTCTCTGCCGCAGCTGACGATAACGATGGCATTATCAATGTTGTTGATGCGTCTGGTTTCACCGCCAAGACTAACATCCAGATTGATGATGAAGTCATGCGTATCACTAAGAAGAGTGGTACAAAACTCTATGTACAACGTGCATGGAACAACACCACAGAAGCAGCACACGTCAACGGTTCTAATATCTTTAAGATCGATGAAGTGGATCATGCCTTCGTGGATGCTGATGACAACTTCGGCTTCAATGAATTATACAGTGAATTTACAGATGGAAAGTCCAGAAACCCAACGACAGGAGTTGACGAATAAAAAGTATGATGGCATTGAGGACGCCCTTAATGTTGAGACTGAACTCGTCCCTGTTGAACAACCTAAGATTGAACAAGTAGAAAAGATAGTCACTTCGACTAAGGAACAGTTGAAGAAAGATTATGAGTACACTCGTGGCAATTTGTATTCTCTAATCGAGAAAGGTCAAGAGGCGGTTGATGGAATCCTAGAACTTGCACAAGAATCAGATCAACCAAGAGCGTTTGAAGTTGCTGGTCAGTTAATTAAACACGTTGGTGATGTTGCTGACAAACTTGTAGACCTCCAAAAGAAGGTTGCTGATATTGAAGCACCTGCCAAAGGTAAGGAAGTCAACACAACTAACAACACCATGTTTGTAGGAAGCACAGCAGATCTTGCTAAATTCCTAAAACAACAACAAGATAAATAGTAAAAGCATAACTGTAACTATACCAATGAATCGAACACGAGTCATGGCAACTGAGGTAACCCTCAGCGCCGCAACCAATTTAGGCAAAGCGACTGCTGTTCGCGTTGTTAATGATACCAATGCAACCATCGTTCTTGTGATCGATGATGGTCCTGTTGTCACTGAGCGTGGCGATAGCACCAAGTATGTTGCGTTAGGATCACGTAACGCTTCGATACGTTCAGGGGAATCTGTCTACATAGAGAAGGACCCATTGGAAACTATCGATGGAACAGGACTCAAATGCACCAAAATCGCGAGGCAATAACGAATGCCCGCCGTCTCAAAAAAACAACAAAGGTTCTTTGGGATTGTTAGAGCGGCTCAAAAGGGCACTCTCAAAGGGGAAGCGTCGCCACAGGTTCAAAGAGTTGCTGCCAGCATAAAAAAGAAAGACGCCAAGGATTTCGCCAGTACCAAACACAAAGGTTTACCGATGAAAAAAGAAGAAGTTATCAAGGAGGAAGAGTACGATAGGTGGCGAGATCGCCAACTAGAACGTGGTACTTATCGTTCTTGGTCTGACAAAAATCGTCCAGTCTCGACTGGGAGTAATACTGCTGGCAAGAAAAAACCTTCTGGTAAATCTGCACTTGATATTGTCAAGAAGCAAATTACTGACAAGTATGGCAAGGGTGCCATCATGGACGTCAGTAAGAAAAAGAAGAATGAAGAAGTCGAGTTAGAACTTGAAGCAAAGGTTGATACTGGTAAGTCTCCTGAGAAGAAAGAGGCAGACAGAAACCTTCGCAAGTTCGGTGTCAAAGGTAATGAAATGGCACACGGTAAACTCAGACGTGCCCTTCACAGATCAAATCGTGGAGATAAAAAGATTAAAGGAGACAAGTCTCAGTATGTTGAGACTGAGGGATATGTTGGTGAAGCAAAGGTTGATGAGAAAACACCTGAGCATAAGAGAGCAACAGTTAGAGATAAGAGATATGGTAACCCACATGGATCTCTTGAACTAGGTGGTGGTATCAGAAAAGATAGAAGAGCAGACCACGAAGCAAGACGTGGTGTAAAGAAAGAAGAGGCACTTGATGAAGTAATCAAGATGTCTCGTGCAGAGTATAAGAAGATCCATAAGGACTTCAAATCTGACGATCCCAAAAAACCTAGAACTACTAAGTACGAACCAGGCAAGGGCACAGTCTCACATCCTGTTCAGTTTACAGACTCTTACAACTATAAGAGAATCATTGCTAGGGCAATGGAAATGAGAGCTGAGAGAGAAGGACAAACTCTTAATGAGCGTGGTGACTACTGGCATCCCGATCCTGAGAAGGATAAGAAACTGGGTGGACCTGGTGCTAATGCTCGTGCTCGTGAAGATCGTGCTGATGCAGCAAAACCCAAAGAGGATCCTAAGAAACTCCGTAAGGGTGAGTCCTACATGGACTATGCCAAGCGTCAGAAATCATACAGTAGCAGTGGTAAAACACCTACTGAAAGATTAAACAAGTTAGGTGCTAACATCAAAAAGAAAGAGGGTCTGCGTGACAAGATCAAGCGTAAACTTGGTTTGAAGAGAGAGCAAGTCGAAGGTAAATCCTTTGCTCAGTTCCTTGAAGAAGGCAATCGTACTGGTCGTATGATGCAGAAGTCAAAGACTCAGGTTACTGGACACATCAGTGCTGACCGTGGTTCTGATGAGAAGAAGAACCGTGAAGGACGCAAGGGTCTTGAAAAGGACTTGAAGAAGCATGGTATCGGTCACAAGAAAGGCGTGGGCGAATACAAGTATGACAGTGGAGAAACTGGTCGTGAAGTTTCCTATCAGACCTCAAAACCTGATAAGATGAGTAAACGGCGTTTTGGTAAAGTCATGCGTCGCCTTGGTCGTAAGCACGGTCAAGAGTCTGTGATTACCAAAGATAAAGACAAATCTGCTAAATTGCATTATACTGAGAAAGGTAGCAAACAGAAATCTGACTCCCTAGGTAAAACAAAAGCAGGAAAGCACCCCAAAGGTTACGGTGAAACATCTGGAACCAAAGCACGGGGTGGTAAACTACCGAAGAAAACTAACAAATCATCTTACCATTATGGCTGAACAAAAGAAGAACAACATCTGGGAATGCCAGTATTGTGGACTCACTTCGCCACAAGGTCATTGGCGTCCTAAGACGTGGATTGAAAAACACGAATTGAATTGCGCTAAGAGACCAAAATGATTACATTCAAGCAGTACATAAACGAAGCAAAGAATTGTCCCGAGGGGACAAAGTATTGCAACAAGTGTGGTTCTTGCGTAGAGAAGACATGCGAAGAGAAGGCAATGAAAGAAAGTGCCGACAAATCCATGGACAATCGTCAGCAACAAATTGCACGTAAGCAATTAATGATCAACAGACAGAAACTTCAACTGCAAATGAAAGCAGTACAGAAGAAGAAGAATGTTGGTGACTCTGCTGTACAAACAGAAGGTGCTGCTTGGACAAAAAAAGAGGGTCAGAACAGTGAGGGTGGACTCAATGAGAAGGGACGTAAGTCCTATGAGCGTGAGAATCCTGGTTCTGATTTGAAAGCACCACAACCGAAAGGTGGACCTCGTAAACGTTCTTTCTGTGCTCGCATGAAAGGAATGAGGAAGAGGCAAAAACCATCTAACAACACTGGTGATGATCGTCTATCAAAGTCTTTGAGAAAGTGGAATTGTTGAAATGTCAGACTCTAATTTTGACGCATTCTCTCTGAGAAGGGAAGAGTGCGAGAAGTGCGGTGCTACATGGATTAATGGAAAACACGTTTGGAGAGGCACAGGAGGAATGTCCGATTCGTCTGAGTTGGATCTTGCTGGTCTTGTTTGTAATAAGTATGGTAATGATCAGTGCATCAATCCGATGAAAGGAAAAGATGGTGGTCAGACTTGGGAATACCGTGCTGGATATATTGACGGTATGCTCAAAGGAAAGATGGATACTATGTCAGAGTTTCGAGATCAATTTGGGTAACAAAATAGAAAAAAACTTCTATATAAAGCAGTCACATCAAGAGTTTATGAGATTTTTCATCGCCTTGTTCGCTGCTTTTTTTATTGCTTTACCAGCATGGGCAGTGGACGTTACTATGGGTGCAAACGGTAATCTAGTATTTGAACCAAATGATATCACAATCGATGCAGGAGATACTATTCACTTTGTAAACAACATGCTACCACCACACAATATTATTGTAGAAGGTCGTGCTGATCTATCAAGAGAATCACTGATGTTCTCACCTGGTGAGTCACAAGACATTCAATTCGCAGATGCAGGAGACTATGAGTTCTTCTGTGGACCACACAAAGGAGCAGGTATGTCAGGAGTAATTCATGTAAAATAATATGAAAAAATTCAATGAAGTTACTTTGAATATCACAGTAGCAATCATTGATTTCTTATATCAAGGCAGAGACTATCAAAGATTCTGGGTGCTTGAAGAAATTGCTAGGGCACCATATTTTGCTTTTCTCAGTGTGTTGCATTTAAGAGAATCTATGGGATTGCGTGGACCAGAACACCTTTATCTAATGGAGGAACACTTTGCTCAAACTCTTAACGAGACCGAACATTTGGAGTATATGGAATCTAGGGGCGGTAATGCTTA
>Ga0163111_10002749_pt1 | contig 11242 bp, 12 predicted proteins | sample CRUFie1St18metaG_FD_109645 | JGI IMG/M metagenome (GOLD analysis project Ga0163111, IMG submission 109645) | Marine microbial communities from the Costa Rica Dome - CRUD Field 142mm St18 metaG | ecosystem: Environmental > Aquatic > Marine > Oceanic > Photic zone | place: Costa Rica: the Eastern... | reverse complement strand
GAGCATTTGGTCTACTAATTGGAGATAAGTCCGAATCTTTAAATTGAGTGTCGAGAGTACCTGTCACCTTAGATTAAGCTAATAGTTCCCAGCCAAAAAACGAGAAGATGTCTAAAGGAGGCTGGAGTGAATTTAATGATCCTATTAAAAGAATAGGGAATGACACTCAAAATAGTGTTTCACCTAAAGGAAAGCGACAAGTTCGTTTAGAAAGAACTCGATCTGGAAAGAAAGGAAAACTTGTTACGGTAATAAAAGGATTGGAATTAAATCAAGTAGAGGCAAAAAAACTTCTGAAGAATCTAAAAATTGCTTGCGGAACAGGTGGAACTTTTAAGGGCGAATTTTTAGAATTGCAGGGAGATCAAATATCAAAAGCTCAAGATTTTCTTTTCAAAGAGGGTTTTAGGCCAAAACAGAGTGGGGGTTAATAATAAATTGTGGCTATCAACATAGAGAATAGTAAACAATTAGTCTGAATTCATGGAACAGAACTCTCAAAGTCCTCAATCAAAAGCCACTAACATTGTCTGGCATCAATCCTCCGTTGATAGAGAGGATAGAACTAAACAAAGAGGACATGGTAGCGCAATACTTTGGTTTACAGGTTTATCTGGGTCAGGTAAAAGTACATTGGCCAATGCGGTTAATGTAGCTTTATACAAAAATGGTTATTCAACTTATGTGTTAGATGGTGACAATATCAGGCATGGTTTATGCAAAGACTTGGGATTTTCTGATCTTGATAGAGAAGAAAATATTAGAAGAATTGGAGAGGTCTCTAAACTTTTTCTTGACGCTGGAATAATTGTTTTAACTGCATTTGTATCACCATTTAGAGTAGATCGCGATAATGCAAGAGCATTAGTAGGAAAAAATGATTTTATAGAAATATTCTGTTCAGCTGATTTAGATATTTGTGAAACAAGAGATACAAAAGGACTTTATGCAAAGGCAAGAAGCGGAGATATCAAAGACTTTACTGGTATCTCTAGTCCTTACGAAGAACCTCAGTCTCCTGAATTGAAAATTGATACTGGAAATATAGATATTGATGAATGTGTAGATATGGTTATTAATTTTCTAATTAAACAAGAAATTATATCAAAAACTTCTTCCTGAATAATGAATTAGTTTTATGGCAATTACATTTTATCTAGATACTTTCTTGTCCCAATCTCTTGAATTGATTTATCTTTTTGCGTGACTATTTCATGAAGATCCGATCTATAAGTTTTTAATTTATTTTTTAACTCTATATTTTTAATAGCTAAAATTTGAGTAGCTAAAAGTCCAGCATTTAGTCCTCCTCCAATTGCAACTGTTGCTACTGGTATCCCTGAGGGCATTTGCAAGATTGAATACATAGAATCTATTCCAGAAAGTGCCTTGCTTTTGACTGGAACACCTATTACGGGGAGAGTCGTAAGCGATGCAATCATTCCAGGTAGATGAGCAGCTCCACCAGCCCCAGCAATTATTACTCCATAACCGTTTGATTCTGCCATTTGCGCAAAATCCATCATTTCTTTAGGAGTCCTATGAGCAGATAAGATCCTTACTTCATTAGTTATGCCAAATTGCTCTAGAACTTCCACTGCAGGTTGAAGAGTTTTAAGATCTGAATCACTACCCATTACTACTGCTACTTTCTTTAATGTATTAGCTTCGGTAAAAGACAATTTTCAATTTTTACAAATTTCATTATTCATAATGACAATTATTCATGAATCTTGCATTAATTATTTTTAGTTTTTAAGAAATGAGGAAAATTACTAACATAAAATTACCTGGGGCAGATAACAGTGAAGATGAAAATAATTTATTTTCATTAGTTTTAGATAAAAATGGAGTTATTATTTCCATTGATAAAAGTTCGAGCAAGGAATCAAGTTATGATGAAGATTGGGGTGGTGATTGGCTAAGTCCAAGAGCGATAGATCTTCAAATTAATGGAGGTTTAGGTATTTCATTTACAGATTTAACTTTTAATAAAATACCTAAATTATTGAAATTACTAGATCGACTTTGGATGGATGGAGTAGAAGGAATTTGCCCTACTTTTGTAAGTTGCTCTCCAGCTCAATTTCAATTGGGAATGAAGGTTTTAAAGGAAACGCGTAAACATACATCAATAAATCGATGTCGTCTTCTTGGTGCTCACATGGAAGGACCTTTCTTATCTAAATCATATTTTGGTGCTCATGAACTAAAAAATATTTGTCAGCCGAGTCTTTCTGCTTTAAACGAAAGAATTAATCAATTTGAAAACGAAATAGCATTAATGACGTTGGCTCCAGAGATAAATGGTTCTTTTGAGGTTATCTCTCGTCTGAGAGAATTGAATATTGTAATTTCGTTGGGACATTCGTCAGCTGATTTTGAAACGGCGATGACAGCTTTTAATAATGGAGTGAGCATGATTACTCATACTTTTAATGCAATGAAAGGTTTGCATCATAGAGCGATTGGCCCTATTGGTGCAGCTACAAGACGAGATGATGTTTTCCTTGGGCTAATCGCAGATGGTATTCATGTTCATTCAGATATGATTAGACTGCTAAAAATAATCGCACCAAAGCAAATAGTCTTAGTAAGTGATGCAATTTCAGCTTATGGCCTTGGAGATGGAACATTCTATTGGGATAATCGCTTGATAAAAGTAGAAAAAGGTTTATGTAGACTCTCAAATCAAACAATTGCAGGATCAACTTTGCCTTTACTGGAAGCATGCAAAAAGATCGCGATCTGGGTCGATGATCCATCTGCTGCTATTTGGATGGCAACAATCTCTCCACGTATGGTTTTAAATCAAAAGAAAATGAATGCACAATCTTTTCTTATTGGAAAAAATATAAAGTGTTTACTTCGATGGAAAATTAATTCTTGTAATCATGAGTTGTCTTGGCAGTTGGCTGCGTAAGATTGGGATATGGTAATTATCTGATTTAATGACTACGCAAATTGAGAACAATGAAAAGGCTGAAGTCACTGAATATTTTAATGGTACTGGTTTTGACAGATGGAATCGAATATATAGTGAAAGTGATAATGTAAATAAAGTACAAAAAAACATAAGAATCGGCCATCAAAAGACTGTTGATGATGTGCTTATTTGGCTTCAGGAGTATGACAATATTAAGGATAAAAGTTTCTGTGATGCTGGCTGTGGCGTTGGGAGTTTAAGTATTCCACTCGCCAAATTAGGAGCTAAGTCAATTCACTTAAGTGATATTTCTCAAGCGATGATTAATGAGACAAAAAGCAGAGCAAAGGATGCAGGTTTGGATTTAAATAAACTGAATTTTCGAGTATCTGATTTGGAAAATTTAAAAGGCTCGTTCAATATAGTTATCTGCTTGGATGTTTTTATTCATTATCCTCAACAGGAGGCTGAAGCAATGGTTAAGCATCTTTGTCAATTATCTGATGAGAGATTAATTGTGAGCTTTGCTCCTTATACTCCCTTACTGGCACTTTTGAAAGGTATCGGACAACTGTTCCCTGGACCCAGCAAGACTACTAGAGCTTATACATTAAAGGAGTCAGGGATTATTGAAGCGGCAAAACAATCTGGCTTTAAAGTGGTGAAAAGCAAGTTGAATCAGGCTCCTTTCTATTTCTCAAAATTAATAGAGTTTGTTAAGTATTAGAGAATTTAAATTATTAATTTCTCAAAACTTATTTATGTAACCAAATGATTTTCAAGCGCATATCTAACAAGTTCTGTTCTACTAGAAGTGCCAGTTTTAATAAATAAACGACTAACATATTTTTCTACATTACGAATCGATGTTTCTAGTTGTCTTGCTATTTCTTTGTTCATTAAACCTTCTGCAACTAGTTGCAAAACACTGGCCTCTCTTGGTGTGAAATTAGGAATTGAATCATCTTTCCTTGAGTTGCTTTTATCTCCATGGCTAAGCATTGATTTGATTTCGGTGATCTGTTTTGCCATTTGACCAACATCAGCATCTGCAAATCTTGCAGCTTCAGTTAACAATCTCTCTTGTCGCTTAACTACATTTCTAACTCTTGCTACTAATTCATCAGGATCAAATGGTTTTGGGATGTAGTCGTCTACACCTGCTTGATATCCTTGAGTCCTATCTACAGTCATGCCTTTAGCTGTGAGAAATATTACGGGCGTACCTCCAAGGCGTTCATCTTCTCGAATCCTTTTTAAGAGCCCATAACCATCACATCTAGGCATCATCACGTCACTGATTATCACATCAGGCAGCATTTTTTGTGCCTTGTCCCATCCCTCTTCGCCATCTACAGCTGTAGTTACTTCAAAACCTTCATCTTGTAAATAAGCTTGAACAGCAGTTCTTAAGCCAGGTTCATCATCGACAAGTAACAGCCTAGGTGTCTGCAAAACTTCTTGGGTTGATGGATTTTGGTCACTCATAAATAGTAAAAATTAGTCTTTAAGAGTTTTAAGAGGATATTAACGTTTATTCCTCTCTATTATTTAGCTTAACGAATGAAACAATGGATAAAAATTATCTGATCTTTGATTTTCAATCCTCAACGCCCTGCAGCACAGAGGTTGTTGAGGAAATGGCTCCTTATTGGAAAGAATTATGGGGAAATCCCTCCAATACTAATAATCGATCAGGAGTTTTTGCTTCAGCTGCAGTAGAAGTATCTCGTGAAAAAATAGCTTCATGTTTAAATATCAATCCAAAAAGAATAATTTTCACGAGTGGGGCAACAGAAGCTAATAATTTAGCTTTAGTTGGGCATGCAAGAGCTAAAGCACAACAAATTGGAAAGCGAGGACACATAATTACTGCTTCAACTGAACATCATGCAGTTCTTGATCCTCTTAGGCATCTTCAAAAAGAAGGCTTTCGATTGACAGAATTACAACCTAATAAAGACGGTTTAATCAATATTGATCAATTATCAGCAGCTTTAGAAAAAGATACTTTTTTGGTGAGCGTCATGGCTGCAAATAATGAGATAGGGGTTTTGCAACCTATTTCTGAAATCGGCTCTTTTTGTAAGAGTAAGGGAATAGCTTTTCATACTGATGCTGCTCAAGCTTTGGGATACTTAGATTTAGATCTCGATAGAAATTGCATAGATTTAATGAGCTTGAGTGCTCACAAAATTTATGGGCCCAAAGGTATTGGCGCTTTAGTGATAAGGGAAGGCCTCCCCCTTGAACCATCCCAATACGGAGGAGGGCAGGAGCTTGGATTAAGATCTGGCACCCTTCCTGTGCCTTTAATTGTTGGTTTTGCAAAGGCAGTAGAAATAACAGGAAATAATCAGGATAAAAGAAATATGAGACTTAAATTTTTCAGAAATTTATTATTTAGTGGTTTAAAAAAGAATATTTCTGGATTGATTTTAAATGGATCGATCGATCAAAGATTGCCACACAATCTAAATATCACATTTCCTGGTGTCAATGGAAGTAGATTGCACAGCCAATTGAGAAGGTTTATTCTTTGTACTAGTGGTTCAGCTTGCAGTAATGGTGAAGCTTCTCATGTCCTGCGTGAGATAGGTCTATGCAAGAGAGATGCAGAAGCATCAATAAGATTGAGTATTGGTAGAAATACTAGTGAAAAAGATATAAAAGAGGCTGTAGATGTTATTACAAATATAGTGATTAATCTTAGAAAATAAGATAATTCAATTTTATGATCTTTTTGAAGAAATTCTTAATTTTGCACTTTTACTTCTAGGGTTTAATTCTATCTCTGTAGGAGTTGCTCTTATGGGTTTTTTAGTAAGTGCTTTTAATCTTGGATCGCATTTAAAAGTTGATTTTACTCTTTTATCTTCTAACGAATGAAAACTGATTACTAAAAATAAACCATTTTCTAGCAACCAGTTTGGCGCTTTTAATAGTAAACTTTCTAATGATCCTAATTCATTATTAACAGCGATTCTTAAGGCCTGAAATGTTCTAGTAGATGGATGAATTCGACCATATCTTTGCTTGGGCGGGAAGCATCCAGCAATTGCATAAGAAAGTGCCTTAGTTCCAGAGTATGGTCCATTTGCTGCTAGATCATTTTTTATTCTTCTTGCAATACGCCTAGAACGTTTCTCTTCTCCCAATTCGTAAATTACATCTGCGAGTTCCTTTTCGGATAAAGTTTGAATAAGTTCGGCTGCGCTTAAACCTTCTTTGGGATTCATGCGCATATCTATAGGACCATTTGAGCGAAAGCTAAAACCCCTTGAAGGCTCATCAAGTTGATGACTGCTAACTCCTAGATCAGCTAAGACGCAAATAACTTGTTCATTAATTGAAAAGTCTGCGAAGTTTGTAGGAATGATTTCTACTCTTGAAGCGAATTTTATTAATTTCATTGAAGCTGCTTCTCGAGCTATTGGGTCTTGATCAAGTCCAATAATTTTGATACCTGGAAAATTTTCTAGTATTTGAGCTGAATGACCACCTCCCCCAAGTGTGGCATCAATAATTAAGCCCTGTTTTGTGAATTCACTGGGTAATTCTTTGAGGTGTTTAATTATTTCTTTCCCCATTATGGGGACATGATTAAATTTAGAACTTGAACTAAATGGCCCTTCTTTCATGAGTTTTCACTAGTATTTAGACATTGCTTTAGTTGGGCCCAATGACGCAGCTTGAAACGCGTACGGAGCCAATGGTGGTCAACTTTGGGCCACATCATCCATCAATGCATGGTGTATTGCGATTAGTCGTAACCCTTGATGGAGAAGATGTTGTTGATTGTGAACCAGTTATTGGTTACTTGCACAGGGGGATGGAGAAAATTGCTGAGAATAGAACAAACGTGATGTTTGTTCCTTACGTGAGCCGCATGGACTATGCGGCTGGTATGTTCTATGAAGCTATTGTTGTAAACGCTCCTGAGCGTTTAGCAAATATAAAGGTACCTAAGAGAGCTAGTTATATTAGAGCGATAATGCTTGAATTGAATAGGATTGCGAACCATTTACTTTGGTTAGGTCCATTCCTTGCTGATGTAGGTGCTCAGACTCCTTTCTTCTATATTTTTAGAGAAAGAGAGATGATTTATGACTTATGGGAAGCTGCAACTGGTCAAAGATTGATTAATAATAATTATTTTCGTATTGGTGGTGTTGCATGTGATTTACCTTGGGGCTGGTTAGAAAAATGTAAAGATTTTTGTGATTGGTTTGGTCCAAAAATAGATGAGTACGAAAAACTGATCACTAACAACCCTATTTTTCGTAGGCGTATAGAGGGCTTAGGAGTTATTGGGAAAGAGCAAGCAATTAACTGGAGTCTCTCTGGCCCAATGCTTCGAGCAGCTGGTGTTCCGTGGGACTTGAGAAAGGTAGATCACTATGAATGTTATGACGATTTTGAATGGGATATTGCATGTGAGAAGGAGGGAGATTGTTATGCAAGATATAGAGTTCGTATTGAAGAAATGAGACAGTCATTAAAAATATTGCGACAAGCCTGTGAGATGATTCCTGGGGGACCAACAGAAAATCTCGAAGCACAAAGGACAGTTGAGGGAAAGAAAGGCGACATGTCTAGTTTTGATTATCAATATGTAGCTAAAAAAGTTGCACCAACTTTTAAGATTCCCAATGGAGAATTGTATACACGCCTAGAGTCAGGCAAAGGAGAGATAGGAGTATTTATTCAAGGTAATAATGATGTAACTCCCTGGAGGTTTAAAATTAGAGCAGCTGATTCTAATAATTTACAGATACTTCCTCATATACTAAAGGGGGCGAAAGTTGCTGATATAATGGCGATCTTGGGCTCTATCGATGTGATTATGGGTTCAGTGGATAGATAAGTCTCTTGCACAAGCGTAATCCTAGCGAATGGCTATGTTTTAAACGAACAGCTCGTTTTGGCGAGACAGATTCTGCTGGTGTAGTGCATTTTCTTCAATTATTTAAGTGGTGTCATGAATCTTGGGAAGAAAGTTTAGAAAAATATGGAATACCTTTACAGGATATTTTCCCAACATCTCAAATAGACATAAGCCAATTAGATGTAGCTTTACCAGTCGTAAATTGTGAAGCTAATTATTTCAAACCAGTTTATGTTGGAGACATTGTAAATATTGAACTATACCCAGAAAAGAAAAGTGATGATTCTTTTATACTAAGATTTGAATTAACAAAGAATGGAAAGCAAATTGGCATGACAAAGATTCAGCATGTTTCGATCAATCCGATTACAAGAAAAAAATGTTTACTATCAAAGCAAATTAATTTGTGGATTGAAGAATCTGTTGTGGATTTTTAGTTCATAGGCGTATTTAAGTCTACCCAATGTTGCCATTTATTTACTTCCCATTTTGCATTTGTATTTCTTGAAAGTTTTGGACAATCGTACCAATTAATTGGTTTTTTTGATGGTTGCCAGTCTTTAATCAATTGGGTAAGAAGTGAGATGATTTGAAATTTATTAATTTCTTGTTCTTGAAATCTTATCAAGGTAACTAAACGTTGTCCCCATTTCTGATCACTCACTCCAAGGACAAAAATCTCTTTAATCGGAATTTGATTTTTTAAAATTATTTTCATTAATTTCATTTCGATATCTTCTGGAAAAACTGTTTCACCACCTGAATTTATAGCTGAATCTTTTCTGCCTAGAATTTGAAGTGCTTTTTTGTTATTGAGAGTGACGTATTGCGCTAAATCGCCGGATTTCCACCATCCATTGGAATCTGTGATTAACTCCAATTTATTATTCTGCCATTTTGAGATCGCAATCCTTTTAGCCTTAATCTTAAGTGAATTGCTGTTGTTGATCCTTATTTCAACATCTTCGAGTGGAAAACCAACACTATTACTTCCTTTTAAGAAATCTTTAGGACTTAGGCAAGTTACCATTGCTGCTGTTTCAGTAGCCCCGTAACAAGGAGCTAAATTAATGGATTCTTTTCTTGCTTTGTCAGTCAGATCTGCTGGCATTGAGGATCCCCCAACCCAGATCACAGAAAGCGATTTAAGCCATTTCAAACCATAATGATTGTCAATTAAAGAAATTAATTGAGTTGGAACTAGGGATGTAATTAATGAACGTCTATATTTATTAGTCAATACTTTACTGAATTCATAAAGTTTAATTGGCTCATGCATCATAGAATGTGAAATCCAGTGATGCTGTGAACCCCAAGTGCGATGTCTCCACCAAGGCATAAAGCCACTTACATGGTGTAAAGGTAGTGAATTTAGAATGATGCATTCTTTGGGCTCAAGGCCATAATCCTTGAGCCATTTTCCCGTTGCCAAAGCTGAAATAGTTAGATTTTTAATTGACTGGAAACAAAGATTGGCTCCTCCAGTACTGCCTCCGCCTGAAATGATTATTCCTTCTCCTGGAGGTGAATTTGATAGTATGGGAATTTTTGTTTGACCTTTTGGAGGTATTAGATATACCCAGTTATGTTTTTTGAAATTGTTCAAAATTTCTTTTGAACATTCGTGATTTTTATGAGCGATACATTCTACAACTGCAAGTTTGGTCATATTGCTTCCCATACTGATTTTGGACTTTCGTGAAAGAGTGAACTTTTTGGGCACCATCCGGGTGCAAGTCCAGGAGCGGAGGGATTTTCCCCTTTATTTTGTAAGGCAGCGAGGTGATTAATCCACCTTCTTCCAATACCTGTTTCAAATGCTGTACTTATAACTATTTGTCTATTTTCTTTGTCTATCTCTTCTGACAGTATTCGAGGATCACCATCTAGTGCTGGGCGACGTATTTGCCAACTTTTCCAGATTTTTCGTAAATAGGGAAATTCCACTAAAGACTCATCCAGTGCAATTGGGACTTGATTGGCTAATGAGAATAAACCTTCAATATCATTTGATGGAAGTGGTTGCTCTATAAATTCCAAACGAGGTTCTTTTTTTAATTCGTTACCCCATTCTTGTGCTTTTTGGCGACTCCATCCTCCATTAGGATCGATTCTAAGTTTAAATTTTTTTGGTAGAATACTTAAAATTTTTTGTAAAATCTTCTCTTCCTTGAAGTTATTTTCTTTGTTATATACTTTCCATTTTATTGTACTTGAAAGTTGCTCTTTTTTTGACTTGTTTATGTATTGCTTTATTGATTCTAAAGGATCGATATCAGTAGGTAAAAGAAAAGATGATTCTTTGATACTTAACCTCTGAAAATGTAGGTTATTCTCAAGTATATGATCTAAATCGGCCAAGCAGCTTCCTAAACCAAAAGCAAGTGAACCTGGTAATTCTTGTAAATAATTTTCTATTGAATCTTTTGTAGTTATTTTACCAATTGCATTAAGATATTCAATACAGTGTTTAAATTCGTCTGCTTCAATGGGAGAGACCTCACCCCATCCATAATTACCGTTAGAGTCTTTTACTTGTAATAATAAGCCTATCTTTTTATTAATAATTCCTTTTGATGTTATTAACTTTCTTGTTAGTTGAAATGAAAATGGCTTAGCATTAATTATTAACTTCATAATTGATGATAATTAACAATTGATTATAAAATGAAATAGGAGGAAGCAAAACCTATACTTAAGCATAAACCATTAATTGTCTGAAAGCGTAGAGCTAAAAACTTACTATTTTTAATAAATTCTGGTTGATTGTGATGTCTTTTTATTAATTTGATTAGATTCAATCCAGAAGGAAGGCTAATTAAAGATATAAGAGTGGTTATTGGCCATGTTCCATTTAGTACTGGTAGTAGTTCTAATATAAATATTAGACAAATCGACCATGGTATTATTTTTGCCGCTCGATGAGTCCCTAAGACAACTAAGGGTGATTTCTTTCCAACAGCAGCATCTTGATTTATTTGATGAAAATGAGAGCAAAAAAGAACTAAAGTGGTTGCCATTGCTGGTCCTGCTCCAACCATCAGTGCAGTTTCCCATGGAATTAGGATAAAACTTGATTCTGGAGAAATAACTATTAATGCTGCAGCTGTTGCAAGTGGGCCAAATGCAACCCAGCAAAGAGGTTCTCCTAATCCCTTGTACCCCAGTCTAAATGGCGGGCCTTGATACAAATATCCAAGAAAACAGCACATTAAGACTAAAAAAAGTACGGTAATGTTACTTTTGATAGCCAGAATAAATATGATAAATAAACCTAAGAAAAGAGAAATATGTGCAACTCGACGTACAGTGGCTTTATTACCTGTTAAAGCTACTACCGAGTGAAATTTGTATTTGTCAACCCCAGTTTCATCGTCAAAAAGATCATTAGTGAGATTTTCCCAAATCAAAATTAGGATAGAGGCAAG
>Ga0163111_10002748_pt1 | contig 11243 bp, 10 predicted proteins | sample CRUFie1St18metaG_FD_109645 | JGI IMG/M metagenome (GOLD analysis project Ga0163111, IMG submission 109645) | Marine microbial communities from the Costa Rica Dome - CRUD Field 142mm St18 metaG | ecosystem: Environmental > Aquatic > Marine > Oceanic > Photic zone | place: Costa Rica: the Eastern... | reverse complement strand
TTTATTTATTTCTTCTGCCAAACCACTCTGTTAACATATGAGGTATATGATAAAATAATTCGAATAACCTTTGAAGAAACATTGGAGTTGCTATAATCGGATACTAAATTAAAATTTCTATGGCTTCCTATATGTTGAGACATTACCTCTTCAACGCCCCTAAAAATGTTTTCTGCATTAACACCAACCATCATAACTGAAGTCTCTTCCATCGCTTCAGGCCTTTCATGAGCCTCTCTAATATTAAGTGCTCTAAAATTTAAGATAGACGACTCCTCAGAGATTGTACCGCTGTCTGAGAGGACAATATAAGCATTACTTTGAAGTGCATTGTAATCTATAAAACCCATAGGGTCTAAAAATTGTATAAGTGGATTAATAGTTAACTTTAATTTGCGGATTTCCTTTTTAGTTCTGGGATGTGTACTAACAATAATTGGATAATTAAAATGAAGAGCTAGTTTATTTAAACTTTCTAATAAATTTTTAAAATTGATTTCATTTGAAACATTTTCTTCCCTATGAGTAGAAACTAAAAAGTATTTTTCTTTTTTTAAGGACAATTTTTTTAAAACTTTTGAGGTAGATATATTTTCTTCATAAAAAGATAAAACTTCAAACATTGGAGATCCTGTTTTTATAATTCTATCTGCAGGTAACCCCTCTTTAATAAGATATTCTCGGGCAATATCACTGTAAGTTAGATTTATATCTGATATATGATCAACTATTTTTCTATTTGTTTCCTCTGGAACTCTTTGATCAAAACACCTGTTACCAGCTTCCATATGAAAAATTGGAATCTTTCTTTTTTTGGCAGAAATTGAAGACAATGAACTATTTGTATCTCCCAATACCAAAAACGCGTCTGGTTTTAGTTTGTTTAGTAGAGAATCAATTTTAATTAAAATGTTTCCTACTGTTTCTGTTGATGTTTCTCCAGCTGCTTCTAAAAAATAATCTGGCTTTCTAATCCCCAATTCTTCAAAAAAAATTTCATTTAGAGTATAATCATAATTTTGACCAGTATGGATCAACACATGGTCAATTGCTGATGAATCATCTAAAGCAGCGATAACTCTTGATAATCTAATAATTTCAGGTCTTGTACCAACAACAGTAACTACTTTTAATGGAGATAAAATTTTCATTTCTTTTTAAAATTAAACATTTTCAAAATAAGTGTCTGAATCTTCAGGATTATAAGGCTCATTTATCCAAAATGAGGTTATTAAGGGTTCATTTCCAATATTAGTTATACTATGTGTAAACCAAATTGGCATATCAATATAGCTAGGGAGGTCTCCTCTTAAAAAAAAGTCATAAGTTTTTTCACTTCCAATTTTACGCAGAGAAATTTTAGCCTCTCCCTTCAAAACAGTAAATCGCTCTATTTTCCTAGTGTGAAAATGATTACCCCTCGTAATACCAGGCAAGGTTGTTGAATATGAAACTTGACCTCCGATCTCTGTTCTTAATATTTCAGAGAAAAAACCTCTTTCATCAGAATGCCTGTTTAATAAACTAGGGTAATTTTTCTCTAAATTGATATAACTCCTAAAGGTGTTAAATAAGTCAAATTCAAAAGAGTTCGTAAATAGAGGCACGGTGTTACCTTTTAAATACGAAACCTTGAATTGATTTAAAATCTTTAAAACTTCCGATACTCTAATTTCAATATCAAAAGGGATATTACTATGCTTGTCTTGATTGTAAGATTGAATGTTTTTTACAATTTGGTTAACTAAATTTTCTATGTAAATAAGTGGAACTTTTGAGTCCTTTATAATTTTGGGATTCTGATCAACCAAGATTCTAGAACAGAATGTTGCAATAAATGAGTTATAGTTTGGTTTACAAAAAGGTCCAAAAACATTAGGAATAATAAGTCCTGTGAACTTACCTCCTAATTCACTTATTGTTTGCTCAAGAAAAACCCTTGATTCTTTTTTTGCCTTTCCATAAAGAGAGCCTGAATCCTCTTGAAAGGAGGATGCAAAAATTAGATGACCTTTAAATGAACTATTAATCAAGGCTTCTTTTAAAGCAATATTAATTTGAATATTAGAAGTGTATACTTCTTCATTTAACTTAGATCTATTAACACCAGCCAAATGAACAATTACATCACAGGAAGAAACAAAAGAGTTTAGTGAATTACTATTTCCCAAGAATGCCTTTTCAAAAGGTATAATTTTATATTTCTCAAATTTATATTTTATTGTTTGAGAAAGGTGATAGCCTATAAATCCATCTTGTCCTGTGATTCCAATTTTCACGCTATTATAGTTTTACAAGCGGATCATTTTTAATTTCCGGGAGTTGCATTAATAAATCTTTCATTTTAGCAACATTTAGACGTTCAGTGTTATCTGAGTTATACTCACCGCTATGAATTTCATTGTTGTTGCCTTCTGAAAAGTATGGAGCATAATTTAAGTCTCTATTATCAGATCCAATTGAATAATAATCACCTAAGTCATTAGCTTTAACCATTTCTTCAGAAGTTACTAAAGTTTCATATTTCTTTTCACCATGCCTAATACCAATTTCTTGGATTGCTGATTTAGAATCATATAATTCCAAGAGTGCTTGGGCTAAAACAGAAACTGTTACTGCTGGCGCTTTTTGGACAAACATCTCACCTTGTTTTCCATTTTTAAAAGCAAACAGAACTAAATCTACAGCATTATCTAGGGTCATCATAAAACGGGTCATCTGGGGATCTGTAATGGTAAGTGGTTTGCCACTTTTAATTTGATTAATAAATAATGGAATAACCGATCCTCTTGAAGCCATTACATTTCCATACCTAGTGCCACAAAAAATTGTTTTGGAATCATCTAAATTACGAGATCTGGCCACCATTACTTTTTCCATTAGAGCCTTTGTCATTCCCATTGCGTTGATGGGATATGCTGCTTTATCTGTACTCAAAATAACAACTTTCTTAACTTCAAAAGCTTCTGCAGTCAAAAGAACATTTTCAGTTCCTAGAATATTTGTTTTAATTGCTTCTAATGGGAAAAATTCACAAGAAGGTACTTGCTTTAATGCAGCAGCATGAAAAATATAGTCTACTCCCTTGATAGCTTGAGATACAGAGTTAGAATCTCTAACATCTCCTATGTAAAACTTTAGCCTGTCATCATTTAAGGCTTTACGAAGATCATCCTGTTTTTTTTCATCTCTACTGAAGATTCTTATTTCGGAGAACTCTTTGTTTGCTATGGCCTTCTTTAAAAAAGTAGAACCAAAAGAGCCTGTTCCACCTGTAATCAATAAAGTCTTATTCATTTTTAAGTATGGTATTAATATATATTTTAAACCTATCTTCCGATTTAAAATTGGAAAATACGAATTTTTTGGCCTCTTTTAATTGTCCATCGATTTGTTTTTTTACAGTAGATGCTATTTTTTCTGCAGCTGAAATCGGATCATTAGGTTTAAAATAGACACCAAATTTTCCAATTATATTTTTGTTGAATGGCAAGTCTGAACAAACAATGCTTTTTTTCATATAAAGTGCTTCAAGTGGAGTTGCAGAAAAACATTCTAAATTGGAAGGAAAGAAAATCATATCCATATTATTATAAAAATCAGGGCATTGATTAATACTAAGCTCCCCTAAAGAGATTACTTTTTTCTTAAAGTCTCTACTCATTTTATCCATTTCTTTTGAAGTTAACGTACAAAAAAACTGAGCCTTAATGGAATGATTTTTCTTTAAATACTTATGTACCGCAGGAATTATGCTTAGATTTTTATGAATATAATTCCTCCCAATTACTCCAATCTTTAATTTCTCAGTTTTATTTATTTTGACTGATTTCCAATTGCTTGGATTAAGAAAAATTTGATTTAAACAATTACTGGCTACTATAATTTTTTTACTTCTAAATAGTTCCTGAAGTTTTGCCTTTATTCCATCATGTTCTACTATTAAAGTATGTGAATTAAAAAAGAAAGCTTTTTGTATCCAAAAAATAATTTTGAATTTTAATTGAGTTATTAAGCCCAATTCGTCATAAACTTTATTTTTGGGGTATAAAATCCAAGGTTGAGCAAAACCACTTATCCAATCTCTTCTATTCAGTAAATTAAAAGAATATAATGGACCAAATAAAGTGAATATTTTTTTTGGTTGCATAATTGTAAAATAAAAAAATAAACTATGTTTATTTATAATTCTATAGCTAAGCTTACTTAAATAGGGACTAAGATGAGAACTATTAATTTCTTTATGTAGTCTAATAGAAAACAAAAAGTAAAAATTATGATTATGTTCCAATTGTATAACATGATCAATAAAGCTCATAGCAACCTGTATAGCTCCTCCAGTTGAAATATTACTTAAATTTATATAAATTCGGTTTCCGCTACTATTATTTGACAATGGAAAATATTTTTTTTTAATATGTACTATTTTAAAACTTATTTATCTTGATTTTTAAATCAATATATTCTATTTATTTAGTGCCTTTAGGATTTCTTTTATTTGATATTCGGAATTATATTTTTCATCTATCATTACTCTTCTTTCACCTCTATTTAAATTTAGATTAAATTTAGAGAACCATAAATCTATTTTTAATGATAGATCATCACTATCATTCTCATTAAAAAAGAATCCTGTTCTTTCATCTTCAATAATAGCAGCTTCAGGCATCTGATTATTAAAGTTATCGTGCGTCCCAACAGGAGTACCATAGCTTAAAGCATGAACGGAATTAAGTCCGGTATTTCCTGGAGAAACCATTAAGTCAGAACAATAAATTAATTTTGATAATTCTGACTCCTCATAAGATTTTCCATAAAAGTATATCCAGCCCTTCTCTATACCTTCCTTAGATATCTTTTTCAACAGATTTTTTTGAGGACCTTCACCTATAATTAATAGATTAAAATTTACACTTTTAGAATTTAACTTATATAAGCTTTTGATTAATAAATCAATTTTTTTTACTGATGTTAGTCTTCCTAAAAAAAGGATAGTTTTTAATTTAGAATTTTTAAAAAAGTAAAGGTCCCTTTTAATATTATTTTTTTGATAGTTTTCAAAGTATTTTTTTTGTAACTCATAATCTAATGAATTATATATTACAAAAATTTTATTTGCATCAAACCCTGCACTAATCATTAAATCTTTACCCCTTTGTTCATAAATTAAATATTTATTCCCAATCGAATAAAACAAGGTCCTTAATAATCGTTTGATATAGTTTTCGTTTCCATAAAATCCATGAGTCCATAAAATTGTTTTTTTACTTCTCAGTCTACATATTAATAGACCAATCCATGTCGATAATATGTTCATGTCTCCTAAAAAAATCACCTGATTAAATGATGCTGAAAGACACTCCCAAATAATTCTTGATTGCCATATTACACGGCCTAAAAAATAGAAATTTTTAACCTTTTTGAAACTATTTCTTAGTTTCTCTGATTCCAATAAAAATAGTTCTTCTACTTCAATACCTTGATTTTGAATAGGATCATAATAAAATATTATATCACTTTGTTTGTTATTAATCAGCTTCCCCCATATACTTTTCCTGTATGAAGGAAAAAAATTAGTTATGAATAATATCTTCTCTTTTACAATCAAAATGTCTTTACTTAAATAAGAGTTTTGTTAACAAAATTTATACCGCGATTTATTAAGTGTCTTGAAAGTTAAATTTAGACAGCTTGTAATAAACTTTTGGAGACAGTATTATTACAAAGACTCCAATAAAGTTTTTTATTAATGCAAATAAACCAAAATGAACTAACTGAAAATATATCACTTCCTTAGTTATAAAGTTTTTTGATCTATAAAAGCTTTTTAATCTTGATAGAAATTTGGTATTAGGTTGTCTCCATAATTCAAGCTGATTTTTATCACAAACACCCAAAACCTCAGAAGCTATAAATATTTTAAATTTTTTTTTAATTGCTCTTAATCCATAATCAGTATCTCCATAATTATGGGTAAACATTTTACTTAAAAAGCCTATTTTTTTATATACTTCTCTTGGTACAAAAACAAAATTTCCATTTATAAATGTGCATTTTTGAGGTTCCCCCGATGGTTTTAAAATTGATAGATTTCGATCTCTTCCGCCATATGTTAATTTATTTAAATCTTGATTAGATGAAGTAAATGTTCCAACTATTATTGAAGAGTTTTTCTTTTTTAGATCATGATATACAACTGTAAAAGCATTTTTAAACAATATTGAATCATCATTTAACCATACATAATAGTCATAATCTTTTTTTGTCGAAGCCAACTCCCACAACTTTCTTGTTCCTCCAGACCAAAAGTGTTTTCCATCTCCATATATTACATTTATGCTTGGATATATTTTTTTTATAGTTTCACCTGTTTTATCAGGTGAGTCATCATCTAAAAGAAAAATATCGTGATCAAATTTATTGATTAAAGAAAGTGAATTAAAACAATGTTTTAAACATTTTTTAGTAGTTTCTACTCTGTTATAACATGTTATTAAAATTGCTATTCTCAAATTCATGAAATTAATTTAATCTTTTATAATTTTTTTATAAAGTTCTATGTGTTCCAAAGCTATTTTTTTTGGTGCAAAATTATCTAAAACATGTTTTCTGCAATTAGATTTTAAATCTCGATTATTATTATTTAAAACCCATAAAATACCTTTTAAAAAATCATCTGTATCAAATGCTCTTGCTAGATATCCAGAAAATTTATGTCTTACAGTGGTTCTTAATCCAGATGTATTAAATGCTACAACTGGACATGAACATGCATTAGCTTCCGAAGCTACTTGTCCAAAAGATTCCACTCGGGAGGGAATCAAAACCATGTCTGCTGCAGAGTAAGCAGCTATTAATGATTTATAATTTTGTAAAAATCCTAAATAAAATATTGGAAATTTAAAGTTAGGTTTAATTGCTGGTTCATCTTCGCCAAAGATTACCAGTCCAATTTTTTTATTAATACTTTGGAGTTTCTCAAGTGATTTCTCTAAAAGGTCAAAACCCTTGTGATAATCTTTCGTACCTGAGGTTGAACCAAATAATATAAGAGATAAATCCCCAGGTAGTTTGAGGATTTTTCTTGATGAATTTTTATCAATTGGTTTCCATTTTTTTACGTCAATTGCATTTGAAATTGTAAAAACTGGCCAATCTTTCATTAAGTAACTTTTTTTTACATTTTGCTCCATCCAATCACTTGGTGTAATAATGTTTATAGGTTTTTTCCAATATTTTAATTTACGTTTCCAAGTCCATCTATTTAGATCAATATAACTTTCTCCAGAAGGTCTATTATTTTTTAAGTAGCCTTCATGCCACCTGTTATCATATGAAATGTGTTCTGCACCACAGAATCCCCACATATCGTGAAGTGTCCATACTAGCGGTTTTTTTATTTTATTTAAATCTGAAATAGATATCATCTCATTCTGAAACCAGTGTAAATGAATTATATCTGCATCACTTTCATTAATAGCCTTTAACCAAAAAGGGGATGAAAATATTTGTGGTGAATGTAAAACAGGATTATTCGTTTTCAATAAACGAACAACTATTCTTGATAATAACCTTTTTATACGACTAATTTTCTTTTGAAAATTATTTGGATAGGTTTTTATTTTAGGATTATTACCATATTTATAATTTACCCAAATACTTGAGTCACACTTTTCATCAAGCAAAGCTTTATTGAGTCTGCTTGTTGCAATAGATGCACCCCCTCTCCCATTAGAATTTGAAATATGAATTATTTTCATTTACTATAAATCCATTCTTTAACATATTGTGACTTCAACTTTGATACAATAGGAGGGTAAATATATACTGATGATAGAAAAGTTTTCATACCCAGCTTATATCCATTTTTTTTCATTAGAGAATCAATATTACTACTCTTTAGTTCATCAACTAAAAACCCTAAATCTTCAACACATACAACCCAAGGAAAATTTTTATTTGAAAAAAAACTTTCTAAAATTTTTTCCTCAAATCCTTCAACATCTAGATTTAAGAGATGAATTTGAGAACTATCACTAATCTCTAAAAAACTTTTCATCACATAATCATGATCCACTATGTCAACCTTAATTTCTTCTGTTGGAACTCTAGAAAATTTATTTTTTAATTCAACAACTCTTTCTCTATTAAATGTGCTATTATCTGGAGTGTTTGCATAATGATAAAAAGTTAAATTTTTATTTGATTTTTTTGAATCAAAACCTGCAGGAATAAATTTGTCTTCCCCTCTAAAAACTTTATATTTCCATATTAGATTTGGTAGGGGGTCTACGCAAACACCTCTCCATCCATTTAAATAAAATAAAAAGGTATTTGAATGTAGAATAGGATGGTGAGATCCTATATCAATGTAATAACCATTTTTTAATTTACTAAAAATCTTATGTAAAATGAAGTCTTCACCATCTGATGAAAAGTGAAGAGGCACTCCAAAAAAAATGATAATTTTCCTTAAAATTTTATATAAAATAATAATTATTCTGTTCACCATAAATTTAGATTAGATAGCCCCTCTTACTGGCACTTCACCTTTAAATACGTTATCAAATAAAATAGCAGCCTCTTTTTCATTAAAAATCCCATTTACTACATTTTTAAGTCTATGCAATTTGGAAAAATTTACAACACCTGATACTTTACAAGTAATATAGTCATAGTTTAACTCCTTTTTTATATGTGCTCTATGATTACCAGAACTTGACATTATCCATCTCCATTTATTATCCTTTATAAGAATAACTGCTGTTGGATTATCATAATTATTTTCAATGTAGCCTTGATCTTTTATTTTATTTATTAATCTTTCAAACTGATTAACGTGGCTTTTAGCAGTATCATAGGAAAATATTTTTTCTTCATAGTGTTTTAATGTTTTATCTATAAATGACATTCCATTTTCAGATCTGTTTTTGTAAAAACTGAGAAGATAATTTTTTTTCATAGTAATGATATCACTATTATCCCAGGGTAAAACCATTAACCAAGAAGGATATGAAATTATTCTAGATGAGGTTAAAAAATTATTTATGTCTGACACTGATTTATGTTCAAAATTTTGATACTCATTGAATAAAATTTTTATTACCTCATCTGAAGATTTATTATTTAGGATCTCTGCAACTACTTTAGAGTAGATGTCTTTTGATCTGTCAAACTTAGTTCCTCTTATTGTTCTACCTAATTCATATGGTAGCTGAACTTTTGGACTTAGGAGAATCTTACAATATGTTAATTTTAAAAAATTACCCTTTTTTTCAGTTTCATTTAATCTAAATATCGGTTCAAATGGCGAGTATAATTTATGGTATAATCTATTAATTAGTCTTACAAAATATGTGTTATTAAACATTTATTTTTCTCTTTTAAAAGAATCTATGTAAGAAAAAGACGATCTATTAACGACATCTATATTTTTAGAAACTGCAAGTTCATTTAATAAATCAGTCAATTTTAGAACTCTATAGTTTTGATATAGTCTTTCGCTTAATGATTTGTTAGATTTAGATTTATATTTATTTGAACTGTCCTTTTCTGCTTTTGAATTTTTATAAAAATGCTTTACGGGCACACTGACATAATTTGTTTTTTGATCAACAGTTATAGATTTAAACCCAGAAAAGTCAATACCGTAAAGATATATCTCATTGTAATTAGATATAATTGAATACCATAATAAAGTTACCATGCTATTTACATTTGCAATGGTAAAAAATCTATTGCGAAGGGCATATAATTGGATTTTCTTTGTATTTAAATTAATAGATTTTTCAGGTATTTTTATAAATGAAATATTTTGATTGTCTAATAAAATCGATTTGATGTAATCATATCCTGATTCAGGACATAAAATTGAAATTTTCCAATTAATTTTTTTAAGGTTTTGATAGGTGTTGTTTCTTAATTGTAAAAAATTTTTATTAAGGTCTTCTGACCAAAAAAGTTTATCAGCAAGGAAATAATGATTAGGCTTAAGCTGAAAAAAAGTATCTGTATTTGCAAAAAAATTTACTGCAAAAAAATCACATTCATCTTTATTGTAATTATTTATTTCATGAATATCATTTATTAATGAAGGCCCAGTTCCTATAATTATGCTCTTTTTAGATCTTTGTTTTTCAAAACTTATTCTTAATGGAGACCTAAAATTAGTAGATTTTGTTACTAACAATTTTAGAATGAGTTTTATAATATCAAATGCTAAATTCAAATAAATCATTTTTTTATTTTTACACTGCTAGTGAATTTGCAAGTTTTTTAAATTCTGCACTTTTAAGAATCAGTTCCTTATATGTTCCATGTGATTTTATTTTGCCTTTTTCAAGATAGTAAATGCAATCACAATTTTTAATTGTGTTTAATCTGTGTGCTATAATTATAGTAGTAATATTCTTACTGTGAACAGCAATTGACTCAATAATTAATTTTTCAGTTAAGTTATCAAGTGCGCTTGTTGCTTCATCTAAAACTAATAAAGATGGATTATTGTATAAAGCCCTTGCAATACCGATTCTTTGCCTTTGTCCTCCGGAAAGTCTTATACCTCTTTCTCCTACCTCTGTAAAATAGCTTTGTTCTAATTCTTCATTAATAAAATTATCTAAACTAGCAATTTTACAGACCTTTTTAACTCTCTCAATATCTAACTCCTCTAGTGATAATCCAAATGCTATATTTTCAGCAATAGTTTTATCAGATAGGAATATGTTTTGAGGAACATAACCAATAGAATTTTGCCATTCTCTTAATCCCAGCTTACCTATCTCACTACCATCTACAGATATTTTTCCATTAGTCGGTTTCAATAACCCTAACAAAATATCTACTAATGTGGTCTTTCCACTTCCAGTACTTCCAACAATCCCAATTTTTTCACCTGATTGAATACTTAAATTTATTTTATTTAATGCCATTCTGTTTGAATTTGGATACATAAAATTTAAGTTATTTATCTCAATTTTATTTTTTATTAGAAGACTATTATTTGTCTTTTTTGAGATTTCTAAATTTTTATTTTCATTTAATCTATATAAGATCTCATCTAAGCCTTTAGTAGAAAAGTTTATTTTATTTAAGCTAGAAAATATTTGTTGGAAAGCTGGAATCAATCTTAGTGCTGCAAAGGCAAACATTGATAAAATAGGAAGCACTTCTGTCAAGTTATTCCCTAAACTTAAATTATATAAAATAAATAATATTAAAAAGCCAAAGCTTAAAGCTTCAAG
>Ga0163111_10002746_pt1 | contig 11247 bp, 9 predicted proteins | sample CRUFie1St18metaG_FD_109645 | JGI IMG/M metagenome (GOLD analysis project Ga0163111, IMG submission 109645) | Marine microbial communities from the Costa Rica Dome - CRUD Field 142mm St18 metaG | ecosystem: Environmental > Aquatic > Marine > Oceanic > Photic zone | place: Costa Rica: the Eastern... | reverse complement strand
TTTTTTTAGCTTTTTTTCCAGAAATGAAAAAAATTTATTAATAGATTTATAATAATTTTCTTTTGTTACTAAAGTTTTCTTACTATTTGAGCTAAAATCAGGATGATTATCTAAATATTGATCAATAAAACTTATGAATTTTTTATCTTTTATAAGCTTTTTATCTTTAATAAAAAAATCAAAATCCATTGTATGAATACTAATAATTTTTAAGTATTTATTGGGATTGAATAAATTTTCTCCAGCGTAAAATAAAATAGATTTTTTATAAATATATTTCATAAATAATATGTTTAAATTGTTCATAAATAAATTTGACAATTTGTGTAATTTATTTCTCTCTAATAAAAAATTTTGTATTCTTTGATTTAAATAGTTTATTAGACTTTTTTTATTAGTTTTTGGAATTCTATTTACTTGAAATTCTAACCTGGTGTTTTTTTTTTGAAGCTTGAGGTTAGCATATATTTTTAAAAAACTATATCTTGAAAAATCAGCATAAAAACAGTTTTCTACTCCATTTAAAATTTGTTTTAGTTTTTTTAAATTTGAAACATTAAAAATTTTAACATTTTCAATATTTGGTATATCAATTTTTTTTTCTTTTTGAACTATATCATATTCAAAATTGGGATGAGTTAAATTACAATAAGTTATATCCCATCCTTTTTTGATGAATATATCAAAACCGTATCTGTAATAATTTCTTTTTTCTAACGGTTGAGAACCAAAAATTATAATTTTTTTCAATTTAGTTTTCTTAATTGATTATATTTTTAAAAGTTAATAATTTTAAAAGAAATATAATAAATTTCTTTACAGTTCAACTTTTGAACGATATATTGTTCAAAATTTGAACTATATAATATTTTTAATTCATAATCATGCAAAATAATCTTCGATTATTCAAAGGAAAAAAAGTATTAATTACAGGGCATACAGGTTTTAAAGGTTCTTGGTTAGCTATATGGCTTACTTATTTAGGAGCAGATGTAATTGGTATTTCAAACGATATTCCTTCAAAGCCCTCTAATTTTATCTTAAATGATTTAAAAAAAAAATTAAAAGATTTTAAAGTTGACATAAGAAATTTAAAAAAAATTAAAAAAATTGTTAAAGTTCAAGCTCCAGATTTTATTTTTCATTTAGCTGCTCAATCTCTAGTAAAGAAATCTTACTTTAAATCTAAATATACTTTTGAAACAAACACAATTGGAACTTTAAATATTCTAGAAGCATTAAGAGAATATAACCCAAAAAAAATTTGTTCAGTTGTAATAATAACAAGTGACAAATCATATAGAAATCTTGAATTACAAAGAGGTTATAAAGAAGACGATATTATTGGTGGATATGACCCATATAGTGCTTCCAAAGGATGTGCTGAATTAATAATACAGTCTTACTTAAAATCTTTTTTGAATAAAAAAAAAAAAATTAAAATCTCAGTTGCTAGGGCTGGAAATGTAATAGGTGGAGGAGACTGGTCAGAGAACAGGATAATACCTGATTGTATTAGATCAATTTTTGATAAGAAAAAATTGATAATAAGATTTCCTAAATCCACAAGACCTTGGCAACACGTTCTTGAAGCATTATATGGTTATATGACTTTAGCTTTAAAGCAAAAAAAAATTAATAAATTAAACGGAAACGTCTTTAACTTTGGACCTAATAATAAAAGTTCAATTAGAGTAATTGATTTAATTAAAAAAATTAAAGAGCAATGGAATACATTAAATTGGAAAATAGTAAATTCAAAAAAAAATCAATATGAGTCAAAATTACTCAAATTAAATAGTGACAAAGCATATAAATTTTTAAAATGGAAATGCTTTTTAAATGCAGACCAAACTATAAGTTTCGTTGTAAATTGGTATCAGCATTATTTTTATAATCGTAAAAAAAGTATGTATAATTTTTCAATTAAACAAATTAAAGAATATGAAAAAATGATTGGAAAAATTAAATAATGAAAGTAGTAATTTTAGCTGGTGGACTAGGCACAAGACTATCTGAATATACAAAACTAATACCTAAACCAATGGTAAAGGTAGGTGGTAAACCAATAATTTATAGAATCATTAATTTATATAAAAAATATGGATATAAAGAATTTTATATTGCCCTAGGCTATAAGGGTAACATTATAAGAAAATTTTTTAAAAGAAAATTTAAAGATATTAAAGTTAATCTTATAGATACAGGAAAAAATACAATGACAGGAGGAAGATTAAAGAGATTAAAAAAATACTTAGACTCAGAGTCATTCATGGTGACTTACGGCGATGGTTTGTCTGACTTAAACATAAAAAAATTAGTTAAATTTCACAAAAAAAATAAATCTCTAGCCACAATAACTGCCGTAAGACCCCCAGCAAGATTTGGATCAATTAAGATTAAAAATAACATCGTTTATTACTTTAAAGAAAAATCTTCAGTGGATGAAGGTTGGATAAATGGAGGTTTTTTTGTTTTTGAACCAGAAATTTTTCAATATTTGAGGAATGACAGTACTTATCTAGAGAGAGATCCATTTGAGAAATTAGCAAAAAAAAGAAAAATTAAAGCCTATAAGCACGATGGTTTTTGGCAGTGCATGGATACAAAAAGAGATAAAATTTTATTAGATAAAATTATTAAAGAAAAAAGATACAAAATTTAAATTTGACAAAAAGAATTTTAATAGCTGGGGGAACAGGTTTTATAGGGAAAAATTTGGTTAAAAGATGTATCAAAGATAAATTTGATGTCACTATTTTATCTACTCAAAAAAAAAAACTTAATAATAAAAATCTAAAACAAATCAAATGTGATATTGCAAAAAAAAAACAATTATTTTCTAAATTAAATAATAAAACTTTTGATTATGTTGTAAATCTAGCCGGATATGTAGATCATTCAAAAAAAATTAAGACACTAAGTTCTCATTTCAATGGTTGTAAAAATTTAGCGAATTATTTTAAATCAAAAAACATAAAAAAATTTATTCAAATAGGAAGCAGTGTAGAATATGGAAAAATTAAATCTCCTCAAATTGAAAATAGAATTACACCAATAAAAAAAATTAAGTCTTTCTACGGATTAGCAAAATTAAAATCAACAAATTACTTATTAAATTTGAATAAAAAAAATTTTTTTCCTTGTACAATTTTAAGGTTTTTTTTAGTTTATGGACCAGGGCAATTAGAAAATAGACTAATTCCTTACGTGATCTCAAATTGTTTGAAAAATAATTCTTTTCCAAATTCAAAAGGAAATCAACTGAGAGATTTTCTATTTATTGATGATGCAGTAAGTGGAATAATGCAATGTTTAAATAATAAAAAATCAAATGGACATATTCTAAATATTTGTTCAGGGAATCCGATAAAAATTAAATCTATAATAACAAAAATAAGTAAAACTATTAAAAAAGGAAAGCCAATATTTGGACAGATCAAATTAAGACCAGATGAACCACTAAATCTTTACTCTAATTATAGTAAAGCAAAAAAAATTTTAAATTGGAAACCAAAAATAAATTTATCTAAAGGCTTAAATAGGACAATTAAATATTATGAAAGAAAATTTTAAGATATCAATTATTGTAAATTGTTACAATGGAGAAAAATATTTAACTCGATGTTTGCAAAGTATAATTAATCAAACAGAAAAGAATTGGGAGGTGATTTTTTTTGATAACCAATCTAATGATAGCTCTAAAAAAATTTTTGAAGAATTTAAAGATGATAGATTCAAATATTTCTTTTCTTCAGAATTTATTAAACTTTATAAAGCAAGAAATGAGGCATTAAAAAAAGCAACTGGTAAATTTATAGCATTTTTAGATTGTGATGATTGGTGGAGACCAAACCATCTTGAAAATGCAAAAGATTTTTTTGAAAATGAAAAATATAAATTATATTTTTCTAATGCTTTCAATTATTTAGAAAAAAAAAAAAAATTTATTCTTCATAGAAAAAATCTTCCTAAAGATAATATCTTTAAAGATTTAATTAATGATTATTCTGTTAAGGTAAGTTCTCTAATTCTAAGAGCTGAAATTATAAAAAAAAATAGTTATGATACAGGTCCATTTAATGAAAATTTTAATATAATAGGAGACTATGAATTAGTAATGAAAATTGCATCAAAATACTTGTGTTATTCTAGAAATACACCATCTGTTAATTGTTCATTTCATGGTGAAAATTATTCAATAAAAAATAGAGGTGAATATGCAAAAGAATTTAATAAATGGTACCAAAAGATAGATTTTAACGAAGAACCATTTTCTTTTAACAAAATACAAATAAATGATAATTTATTATATATTAATCTTTTTGAGGATATAACAACATTTAAAAGACCAAATCAATTATTAAAAATTTTTAAAATTAAAGATTTATATAAAAAAATGAAATTATTAATTATTTTTATTTTACCAGACTTTTTAATTAAAAAATTATTAAACAAATATTAATTATGATTAAAAAAATTATTATCATACTAAACAAAGTAATATTTTATTTAAATGCACATTTTATTGGATTTATAAAAATTATTTCTTTAAAACAAAAAAATATTGTTGAGATCAGATTAAAAAAACCATCTGTTGGGGAAATTGACAATGACGGTGATGAAATATATTCTAGACTTTTTAATTTCTATAAGAAATTGAAGGAAAATGAACCAAATACCCCGGAAATTGTTAAACCCTCTTCTTTGTGGCAAAATCATATTAATAAAGATTATAAATTTCTCGTTGAGTCTTACGAAACAAACAATTTAAAAAATTTTTCATATTTTTTAAATAATTTTGGAAATTGGAATAATTATCTTGGTATAGAGCATAATAACCTTTTACAAAGATATTCTAAAAATTTTCTATTAAGAAGTTTTCTTAAAAATGAAATCTTTTTGAAATATTTTAAAATCTGGAAAGATTTTGGATATTCAAAAAGTGATCTTGATAAAATTGCTACACCAGAATATGGAAATCAATTAGGAGCTTATCTTGATGGAAATTTTGTAACTATAGGTAGCTTCTTCAATCAAATTATTTCAAATATCTTATACTCTCATATAAAAGATATAGAGAGACCTATTATTTGTGATTTAGGAGGAGGATATGGAAAGTTAGGATATTTTTTAACTAAAAATTTAAAAAATTCTTGTTTTATTGATTTTGATATTCCTGAAGTTTTAGTGCTTGCTGCATATTATTTAATCAAAACTTACCCACAAAAAAAATGTCTATTATTTGGGGAAAAAGAATTTCAAAAAAGTGATTTAGAAAATTTTGATTTAATTTTTATGCCACCAATTGAAATAGAAAAATTGGAAGAAAACTCTGTAGATTTATTTGTTAATAAAAATAGTCTTGGAGAAATGAAAAGTGAGACTGCCAAATTTTATATTGAAAAAATTAATTTTTGTTCAAAGATATTTTTCCATATGAACCATAATCGAATAAGAAATAAATTTGAAAATAATCAAAATAGTTTAGTTTCTTCCGAATATCCGATAGATATAAAAAAATTTGATCTTATATTTAATTACCCAGATTTAGCTCATTTTATTTATACAGGACGTTATGACTCAAATAATGATATTTTTATGAATTTATTCAAAATGAAAACGAAAATTGATTAAATGAAAAAAAAAGGAGTTGTTGTTTTTTCTAATGATAGTTTTTACTATAAAAATAAATTTTTATATTATCAAAATAAAAATACTCAAACTATAATTGATATTTTGAATACTAAATTTCAGGTATTTTTAATTTCAAGAGATAATCAAAAAAAAACAACTGGAAGAAGAAAAATTGAGAATTTAACGATGAGTAATATCTCTTCGTTAGTAAAAAATATTAAAAGTGATCAAAATTTTAAATTTTTTTTTGTGTCTATTACACCTTTCAATTTTTTTTTTTACTTACTTTTGAAACTTTTTTTTGTACCTCAAAAAAAAATTTTTGTTTTTTTAAGAAGTGATGGTTTTAAGGAGTATCAAGTAAAATTTTCAACTTTAGGTTATTTAATATATTATTTTATGTTTAAAATATTTAGTTATGGTTCTAACTTTTTATCATGTTCTAATCATTTCCATCAAGTTAAAAAAACAAAAATTTTATTACCATCTGAACTTAATAACTTTTGGATCGAAAAAAATAAAAAAATCAAATTTCGAAAAATTATCAAGATTTTATATATAGGAAGATTTAGGAAAGAAAAAGGTTACGAAGAACTTATAAATTTATTTAAAAGTATGAATAAAAAAATTGAAAACTTTGATCTTTATTTAACTTTAGTGGGTAATGATAAAAAACTTATATTTAAAGAAAAAAATTTGAAAGTTCTTAAATATATAGATAATAATTTAAAATTAAGAAATCTATATGACGATCATCAAATTTTTGTTTTGCCATCATATACTGAAGGTTTCCCTCAAGTGATTTTAGAAAGCTTATCTCGAAAAAGACCAGTGATTGTTTTTCAAGAAATTAAATTTTTAGAAAAGTTTTATAAAGGTGGTTTGTTCATATCTCAGAGAAATGTAATTAGTTTTACAAATACCATAAAATATATTATAAAAAATTATAGTAAAATACAAAGTAATATTAATAATATAAAGCTTATCTCAAAAAAAGATTATAAAAAAAATTTATTACAGTTAATAAGAAACTAACTTGAACTATATAAATAATAAAAATCAAATTATTTCTAATTTTTTAATATTTTTTACTCCTATATCATTTTTAATCGGTAGAGTTTTTATAGAATTGTCATTATTTCTATTTACATTAATAGCCCTTTCTCAATTTAAAAAATGGAATAAATTTATTTTAGAAAGAAGTTTAATTCTAATTTTATTGTCTTTATTTTATCTAACAGTTTTAATAAGCACAGTAATTAATTATGAATTTTTATCAAAAGTAACTGATTATAATTTAATTTTGAAATCTTTACTAAATTTTAGATTTATAATTTATATAATTAGTGTTTGGTTTGTATTTCAAGAGACTAAAATAAATAAAAATTTTATCATTCCAATGATTACAGTATATTTTTTATTTTTATTTGACGGATATGTTCAATTTTTCTCAGGAGAAAATTTGTTAGGTTATTCAAATTCAGCTGGAAGGATTACAGGAGTCTTCAAGGATGAATATATTTTTGGAAGTTATATTCAAAAAGTTTTACCAATTATAATAATAATTTTATTCGTTACTTTTGAAATTAAATCTTTCAGACAAAAATTTTATCTATTTACTATTTTATTATTTAGCTCAGTAATAATTTTATTATCAGGAGATAGAGCTGCTATTCTACTTTTTCTATTATATTTAATTTTATGTACTATTTATTTGTCAGTTTTAAGAAAAATTTTGATTATAAATTTTCTCATATCTGGCTTAATTATATTTCTTATTATTTCGTCAGGATTAGGTAAAAATATTCAATCATTAGATAAAAGATACAACCCTAAAAGTGAGTTTAATGCTCATGTTCTTAAAAATAAAGATAGCTCATCAATTATATTAAGATATATACCAAAAGATCACTTGGGACATTTTTTAATAGTAAAAGAAATGGCTAAAGATGATTTATATTTGGGCAAAGGTATAAAGTCTTTTAGAATAATGTGTAGGGCAAAACTTGGAGGTTTACACCTAGTAGAAGGTGGGGTTTGCTCAACTCACCCACATAATTATTATCTCCAGTCAGTCTCTTCAGGAGGTATTATTGGTTTATTTTTTCTCTCATCAATATTCATTTTAATCTCTTTAAAAATGCTTTTATATTTTTTTGGTTTGTTTAAAAATGATATAAAACATCCATTAGTAATTTTATCGACAATATGTATTTTTGTATACTTCTGGCCTCTAATACCCACTGGAAACTTTTTTAGTAATTGGATTTCAGGATTTAATTGTTTTGCATTGGCTTTATTTTTATTTATAAATTCAAAATTTACTAATGGTAAAAATGAATGAATATAGTTTTATTATCTACTCTTGTAATTTTAAATACTATCTTTTGTTTAAATTACAAATTAATAGCTAAAAAAATTAACATCTTTGATCACCCAGATAAACAACTAAAAATCCATAAAAAAAAGACACCTTTATTAGGAGGTATTTTTATAATCTCTAATATTTTAATTATAATTTTTTTTGACCAATTTATTGATGAAATTTTTAATTTTGAAAAAAAAAGAGAAATATTTTCATTTTCTATATTCACTATATTTTTTTTTCTTATAGGACTTTATGATGACAAATTTAAAATTTCATTCAGTATAAGAATTATTTTAGGTGTTCTTTTAACTTTAATGGTTTTGTTGATTAATCAAAATTTAAGAATTGAATTTTTACAATTTTCATTTTATGAGCACGAAATTCTTTTAAGAAACTTTACTATTTTTTTTAGTTTGTTCTCTATTTTATCTTTTGTTCATGCAACAAATATGTTTGATGGAATAAATTCCCAATTATTAACTTTTTATATAATCTTAAATACATTTCTTTTTTATAATTCAAATTTTAATGAAATTTACTTATTCTTATATCCTACAATAATTACTCTATTTATTTTAAATTTTAATGGAAAAATATTTTTAGGAGATAGTGGATCTTATAGCTTAGGTGCCCTGTATAGTTTTTTTCTGATTTATGAGTATACAACTTTTCAAAATATTATTTTTGCTGATATAATTTTAATTTTAGCTCTCATTCCTGGTGTCGAATTGGTGAGGCTATCAATGTATAGATTACTTAAAGGAAGAAATATATTTTCAGGAGATTTAGAGCATCTTCATCATTTGTTAATTAATAAATTTGGCCAATTAAAAACAAATTTTATAGTATCTCTAATGATTATTATTCCTATAAGCCTGATGATGATTGTTAAAATAAATTTACATATTATTTTTTTAACAAGCTTATTATTTTATTTTATGATTATTTATTTTTTAAAGAAATAATTAAATGAAAATTTTGATTACCGGCGGAGCCGGATACATTGGCAGCACTGTAGCTAACTTGTTTTTAGAAAAAAAACACAAAGTGACAATTATTGATAATTTATCTACAGGTAATAAAAAAAATATACCTAGAAAAAGCTCTTTTTATAATTGTGATATATCTGATAAAAAAAATGTTAAAAAAATTTTAAAAAAAAAATTTGATGTTGTGTTACACTTTGCTGCTTTTGCTAACAACGAAGAATCAATAAGTAACCCTAAAAAATACTTTAGTAACAACTATGAAAAAAGTAAAATTTTTTTAAGATTATGCCTTGAGTCAAATATAAAAAATTTCTTATATTCATCTACAGCTGCTGTTTATGGACAAAATAATAAAAAAGTTTTTGAACATTCTAAAATAAATCCAATGTCACCTTATGCAAAATCAAAATATAAATTTGAAAAATATTTATATAAATATCAAAAAAAATTGAATTTCGTAGTTTTGAGATATTTTAATGTTGGTGGTGTAGAAAAAAAAATGCGCTCAGGTTTTAATATTAAAAATAAAAGTTTGATTTCTAATCTTTGTCAATCAGTTGTATATAATGAAAAATTTTCAATTTATGGAAAGACTTACAAAACTAAGGATGGTACTGCGATAAGAGACTATATTTATATTTCTGATTTAGCCAAGATTCATTATAGATTTAGCTCAAGACTAACCAAAAAAAATTATTCTGATATTTTTAATTGTGGTTATGGAAGAGGTATTTCTGTAAAAAAAATGTATGATATTTTTAGATTGGTTTCTAAAAAATCACCTGAAGTAAGATATTTAAAAAAAAGGAAAAAAGATATTCCAATTTCAATTTCCAACATATCAAAACTTAAGAAAGAAATTAATATAATATACAACGAGAAAAAAATGTTAGATTTAGCAAAAACCTCAATAGACTGGTATAAGAAACAACAAAGATTAACTTAGATTTAAATCATGAATAATTTAAAACTTTTTTGGAGTTTTTTAGATAATAATCAAAAAATTTATTTTTTTTATATTATATTTTTAATGATAATTCAGGCTGTCTTGGAAATTTTTAGTATAGCTTTAATAATTCCATTTACTGCTTTGATTTTAGATCCTAGCCAGCAAACAAATTTATTAATTTTTGATAATTTAAATTTTATTTTTGAAGATTATGAAAGAGAAAGCTTATTACCTATATGTGCTTTTATATTTCTTCTAATTTTTATTATAAAAAATTTTTCCTTAATATTCATATATAATATTTTTTATAATTACTCAAAAAGAGTAAGAGCATCCCTATCAACAAAACTTTTATCCAAATATCTAAAGCAAGATTATGAATATTTTGTAAAAACTTCTTTTTCCAAAATTCAAGCAAATTTAATTAATGAAATTACAACTTTTTTACATAATTTTCTAATTCCATTTCAAATAATATTAAGTGAAGGAATTATTTTTATTTTTATAATAATTTTATTATTTATTACAAATAATCTTGAAGGTGCACTAATAGTTCTTCCAACATTTATAATTGTTGCTCTAATAGTAAAATTTTTAAATAAAAAGATTAAAATTTTAGGTGAAGAAAGAGTAATAAATAATAGGGATAATGCTAAATTGACTCATTATGTTTTATTAGGTGTTAGAGATATTTTATTAATGGGAAAAACAAAAAAAATATTAAATTACTTTAATAATCTACAGTTAAAAATTGGAGAGGTGGATGCAAAATTTCAACTTATTAGATTATTGCCAAAAAATTTTATTGAAGTCTTTGGTCTATTAACCTTTTTACTACTTGTTATCTTTTTGTTTAATCAAGGAAATAAAAACAATGAAATAATAACCACTCTTACATTTTATTTTTTTGTAGCATATAGAATTTTACCATCAATAAACAAAATTTTAACTCACTATCAAGCAATGATGTTTTCAAAAAATTCAGTTTCAATAATTGGAAATGATCTAAATCTTCAAGACAAAATAGATATAAGTGATGAAATAGATTCAAATGTCAATTTAGAAAAAAATATCATTTTAAGAAATGTAAGTTTTAGTTATAAAGAAAATCAAAAAATTCTTGATAAAATAAATATAAAGATTCAAAAAGGTGAAATAATTGGTATTCAAGGTGCGAGTGGCTCAGGAAAAACAACACTTTTAAATATCATTTCAAGTTTATCAAAACCATCAAATGGAGATATTATAGTAGACGATAAAGTCTTAAGTTCCAAAAAAGATATAAGAGCATATCAAAATTTAAT
>Ga0163111_10002745_pt1 | contig 11248 bp, 14 predicted proteins | sample CRUFie1St18metaG_FD_109645 | JGI IMG/M metagenome (GOLD analysis project Ga0163111, IMG submission 109645) | Marine microbial communities from the Costa Rica Dome - CRUD Field 142mm St18 metaG | ecosystem: Environmental > Aquatic > Marine > Oceanic > Photic zone | place: Costa Rica: the Eastern... | reverse complement strand
TGAGAGTTTCGATGCCACCTTCTAGTTTGATCTTATACTCTTCTGCCTTTCTGAGACTCTCTTTCAGTTCACCAATTTGCTTTACAGTTTGTGCAAGTTGGTCGTCAAAATTCTTTCTTAGTTCAGTTGTATCCATTGTCATGCCTCATAGTTGATTAATGATTCTAGTCCCATGCACTCGACTCTAACCATGTTAAGGGTTTCGAGTGCCGCTTCTAACTTATGCACCATGATCTGAAGATCATTGTATTCAGTTAGATCAATTCGCGTAGAAATCTCGGTTTGTTTCTCGATTTCTTCTCTCTTATTTATTACAGCGACTCTGGCGTCAGCAAGTCGCTGAGAGAAACTTTCCCAAAGTTCATCAAAGGACTTAAGTTCTTTTTTCTCTTCTGTTTCTGTAGTCATTAATAACCTCCCATCATTTCATCTTTAACTTTTTGGTCTGTGAATTGGTAGTTAGAACCTAAGCATGGTCTAGTGTCATACTTATAATCTGCCAACGCTCCATTAGCATCGACGTATTGAAGAAAGCAATGAATATGTTCTTCTCCTAGATATTTATCTCTCCAGTGAAAATACTTTCTACCAGGAAAGATGAGAACATCACCGACATCTAAGTCTACATGATGGAGGGTCTCACCGTCATCTATGGTGATAGGATAGGCAGACTCCTTATACAAGCAGCAAGTAACTACATGCTCAGAACTCTTTCTATCCAGATGTCTTTTGAGTTCACTACCATTCTTGTAAATTCTAGCATAACTGTAGGTCGGATGTAAATCCAATCCTATCTTCTCCTCTACAAATTGTTTGAGATTGATCATCAATGCTTCACAACCAGGAGGAGAATACCAATTGAAAGTATTATCTACATGTCCACTACGATCCTGAAAGATATCTGATGCCTCTACAAACATTCTGATCTCAGACAGTAGGAGAGACACTACATCTTTATGAAGATAATTTTTAATTAGGTGGACATCATTTGGTAACGTCATACATCTGTCTGTCAATGGGTGTAGCGTTGGTATACTTTTTAGATGCGGCAGGTATACTCAAAGATAATCTCTTGCCGCTAGGTCTTGCTCTATGAAACCTTCTGGGTGGAATGTATAACATATCTCCAGGAGATAGTGTGACTTCAATCTCTGGTTCCAAAGACAATGATCTGAATGAGTTGATATATTCTTGGGGATACATATCAGACGCAGTGTTCTTATATATTGTCCAATCAGTATCACCATCTAGTTGGATAATAAAGTTGGAAGGTATATCTACATGGGGATGAAATGAATTTGCCTCTCCACTAATACCACCATATAAGTGTGCGTCACATATCAAATCAAATCTGTCTTCTAGCAATGCCAGTATATAATTGACAGGTTCATTTAAATAGAAACATTGTGATATAGAAAAACAGTTTCCTTTTGAGATCTGGTTCGTAATCTCAAGTTTACTTTGTAGAATTCTACTAGACCAAAAGTATTTTAGTGCAGGAATATCTACACGATCTCCGTTGCTATCAATGATGTCTACTACTCCACGGTTGAAGTTGATTACAGTATTAACATCATCCCAAGTAGCAATAGGTTCGTCAAATACGTTTTTCTGATATAAAGGTTTCTCATCAAACAGACATTCATTGTGAATGCGTTCTAGAAACTTACGAAAGGAGGTAGCGTCTATCATGAAAATTTAATGTTAATACTACTCTTTTCTCGTAGTCAACAGGACTAGAACTTGCATGGAAGTGATCACCATCAAAGATGAGTAATTTATTTCTAGTTGGTTTTACTCTATCTTGGACAGTAAATCTTGCAGGCCACGGAGCAGGAGCAGGTTTGAGTTTCTGTTCAAAGATAAAAGTATCGCCATCTGTTTCATTGACATAGTATAGACATGTCAATGTCTTACCAGTTACAACAGAATTGTCATGATCGACATGTGGTTGGTTGTGTTCTAGAGCAGCATATTTTTTATTGACAGGACTCAATGGCATATTGAATCCACATCTCACTCTATACAATTCCCATTCCCATCCATCTGGATGTTCTGGTAGCACATCTTTAACTGCTTCTACCATGTGACTGAAGTATGGATACGTGTTGCTCTTCGTCTCATACCCCATAAAGCACGTATGGTGAAACCCATACTGCCTATAGTCCATAGGGTATGAGTTAAAGTTGGTTGGACTGTTAGTAATGTCTGGTGCGTAATACCATGGGAAGTCTCCATGTAGCACGATATTACCATAATGTCTATTCAATCTTTCAGATAGAAAATCATTAATCTCAATCATACCTTTATGTTTAATGCTATAGAAATTCTGTCACTGTCTGACTCATTGACTCCAACAGAGTGGGACATCCATGAAGGGAAAATAATTATTTGATTCTCTCTTGCAGGATACTGCCACCTAGAACTGTTGTAGGCGTTCATACCATTAGGAACAAAATTGCTCAGGATATACTCTTGCAGAGATCCTCTCTCGAAGAATATGTTTCCACAATTCTCCTTTGCTTTGATGTAGAAGACTACTGAGAGAAAACAATTGTTCCCATGAATATGTGGTTTATTGAAAGATCCTGGTGGATTGATGTTAATCCATGCGTTGTCAATTACTGGAGGTTTTGGAACATCCAATAGTTGAAAGCATAATCTCAATAACTTCCTAGTATTATTTATCAGTGGTTCTAGAGGGGTGTTCTCGTGATCATATAGATCCGAAGACTGCCACCCACCATGATTAGACACTACTCTACCAGTGTCTTCCTTCTGGAGATCGTATGCATACTCCTCAAGTTTTGATAGATCTAAGTTTAATATCTCAGACCAGATTGGTGTAGAGAATACAGGTTCAAGATACATGGTCAGCAAAGCAACAGAAAGTGTGAGACCATCTAAAGTTAGTCTCGGGTGTGATAAAAGGATCGTGTGCGGTGTTACTACGATACAGTGTCATAGTTCCCGTTTTAGCAGGAGCAAAGTCTATCTCTTCAAATTCCCAGTAGTCTGCGTCTTCAAAGTTAAACCACTCGTCTGCTCTGTCATCATCAGCATAGGACATCCACTTATGATGTTGTGGTAGTTCAGGATTAAAATGAAACTCCATCTGAGTCACATGAACATTTCTCTTGTATCGATACAGTTTTGTTCCTGTAGACTCTCCACCATCAAACCATAAGTTTCCAACAATTCCTTTAGGCCAATCCATATGAGGAATACGCCAACGCTTCAATGGTTTACAATAGTTTCTATCAAAGATGTTTCCCCATTCTTCATAGTGATAGTTATGGAACGAGGCACCACACTCTGCTACGAAAAAATCCCTAAGCAACTGACATACACTATGAGTTGCCCAGGTAGGTAGATGAATTGTAGCGAAAGGATTGTTCTCCTTAAATACTTTTTCTGAATTGGTTCTCCACACAGGAGACTGTCCTACGAAGTCTCTAAACCTTTCCATCCCATCTTCATAGAAAGGAGACTCAGCAATCCAGTAGTTATCTTTTCTTTCAAACTCCCAATCCTTGAGGGACTTTACTTTAATGAACTCATCGAAGTATACAGAACTGGGAGTCCATAAAGTAAAGTCATCTAATGAAACTTTTTGTCCCAACATAATTTCCTCTGCAGTTGAATGAGATAGCAATACGAGCTTTGTCTAACTTATTGGCATCAACTCTGTGTCTCAACCAAGATGGGAATAAAAGTAGATCGTAAGATTTAGTATGAAGAGGAACAGAAATTTCTTCGATTCCTTTCATGTCTCTGTAAGGTTGTGTTCTTAGCAGAGTATCTAGAGGATTCATGAATCTGATGTTCTCCTCATCATCTTCTTTCTTGTAATAGAACACACCAGATATGTGATTCAATCCATCATACCCATCTGTATGTGAATGAACAGCAGTAGATTCTCCAAGCATATGCAAGTTTGCCCAGGAACTAGTGACGGTAGGAATCAAAGAATGGTGATACTGTAAGACATCCCACCAGTAAGTATTCAATGGTTCAACCATTCGATCAAACAACCATTTGAATTCTGGTCTCATGTGTAAGTCTACATCATAGTATCCTGTAGACTTACCAGATTCTCCAGGCCACGCATCCTTTCCTAACTTAGAGAAAATATTATGAAAGAACGAATCACATACTCCTTGTTCTTCTAGAGTAGGTTCGATCTTAACTTTGTAGATTTGTGTGGGAAATAAATCAACAACATTATCCATAATACTTTTTCATAATTTTAGAAATTCTCAACATCTTCTCTGTGCCAGTAGCTTCTTCCAGATACGTATGCATACCAGCATAGTAAATCTCGTCTTCCATTTTGTAGTCGTCAAGTGTAGCATCTACACATTCGATCTCAGTTGCTAGTGCTTTTCTTGAGATAGGAATATATTGACAGAGAGGTGTCCCTGCTTTGATGTTAACCTCTCCTTCCATGACGTGCCAATATAGTTGCACGTTAACTTCATATGCACTTCGTGGATCTAAGATACCCTGAACTGCCGAGAAGCGACTCTCCTTTGTGAATGGAACTGGCGTAACGAGGAACACAATGTCGTCATCTTGACAGATCAATCTCCATGGTGTGTTGACCTTGACCACAGTCTTTACTGTCTTCTCTCGTAGAGCAGGACTCAACAACCAGTCAGTAATTTCTTTCTCATGTGTTACCACATACGTGTAACGTTGATGGATGTCTCTTGCTGTTGGAAGTAAAGTTTCACCATCTCCATTCGTATGAATATGGAAATCTCCTGGAGCTCTCAGGATATATCCAGATCCCATTGTCGCCTTGACAGCAGGACACTTTGCAATAGATCCAACCAGCGGAGCAGCAAGACTAACAATTGGACACTTAGATTTTCTTTCTTTATAGTCTTGCTTCTCTTCCTCCAACCAGTCTCTTTTGAGATTCTTTGCTGGAGTAAGCGGATACAATGTGCTTACTCCAGGCACCGTAGAAATAAACTTGATCTTAGAAGTCGTATTCTTTTGGTGTGTATTTTCTCTCTGTAGGAACGTATTCAAAGTAGACATTATGTTGGAGAAATTCATAAGTAGATTGCATATTAATGACGTGTCGCATCACGTAGTCACGAACTTGTCTCGTAACTGCCATACTTCTATTTATTCTGCCCTTGTCAGCGTATTGTTTGCTGAAACGGAAGTTGGTTTCAGATGGACCAATATGAGTATACCCCATACCTTCAGCAATGTAGTTCAATCCTTGTAAATCTTCACTAACATTTGTTACGTTCACAGCATGGAGATACTCTTTGTAGAGTCTTGGTGATGTCAATGTAATGTCTGTTGGATTGTCATTGTAGAACAATGGAGTGTTGTTGATCTGATCTCTCCAATACTGACTATCTTCTCTGCGTGATAGTGAGTAATGGAACTGGATGAATGACTTGAAGCATTCGATGATATGATCTACTGCATAGTTGTAACCATCTACATCAACCTTTGAGATGAACCCAGAACGTCTCTCAAGGGTGTTGACTAGCATGATTGCATTTTCATGTGTAGTAAACAGTCCAGTGGATTCTAGAGGTTCTAGGAATCCATAAGAGAGTCCGATACCAACAACGTTCTTAACCCATGCTCTCTTTCTCTTGCCATGACGGATGTCAATATCAAAGAACTCTGCTGCCTCTGCTCTTTCTGGATCCAGAGTCTTTGCTAGGTGTGCTCTAAATTCTTTCTCTGCATCGTCTCTTGTGATATACTTGCTTGAGTATACATATCCAGTGCCTCTTCTATGCCACAGTGGAATGTCCCATACCCAACCAGCAGATAGTGCATGGCAGTCTGTTACGTTGTGAATTTCTTTTTTCTTGTCTGCGTATGGAATCTTTGTAGCGATTGCCTTATCATTAGGAAGGACATCGTTATAACTGATGAACTCAGATCCCATAGTCTGCTCTAGTAGCAGAGACTTGAATCCTGTGCAATCAATGAATAGATCTGCAGTAATTTCAGAACCATCTTTTTTGAGGACTAGAGATTCGATACCATCATCTCCCGTATTGATGGTAGCAACCGAGTCTCTAATTACAGTGACACCTTCTGGTTCGCAGATGTTGATCTTCAACCACTCGCCAAAACGTGCTGCATCAAAGTGATATGCAGTGTCATAATTGAAATCATAATTTTTGATGATTCTGGCATCACCAGTCATCTTGTTATGATCTGCCAAATATGTAATCGGATTGTAGAAGTTAGAATAAGGAATCTCAAAATGAGGATGCTGAGATTTGATATATGCATAGTCTTGCATACTCAAGTCATTACTAAAGTCATACTGTCCAAATGGATATTGGAACCTCTCTCCAACATCACCGAAGTCTGTGAATTGAATTGATACTTTATAGGTTGCTGCACAGTATGGCATCCACTCCTTCTCTCTATCGAGGATGCCGATCATCTTCATGTATCTGTTGATATGTCCTAGCGTTGATTCTCCAACACCTACCGTAGGAATATCTTCGGGTTCAATCACTGTCAGATCAATGTGGGGCAACTGTTTTGCCAACAGTGCTGCAGTCATCCATCCAGACGAACCACCACCAACAATGACAATCTTTTCAACTTGCATAATATTCGTGAGCAAACGGGAATGTATTAACTAAACTTTCGTAATGTTTGTAGTTATCTATAGATATATATGAACGTTTGTCAATGACGTTTTCTGTCTCCAGAAGTCTTAGAGTTACGGGATTGAATGGATTGTATCCGTGTCCTGCCATGATAAAAGATTCGCCACCATAGTTAGAATAGGTGAATTTTTCATATTCTAATTTGTTCAAGGGGGTAGTTGCCTTCCTTGTTTTATACAAATAATTTTCATGGAGATCTCCTAAACCATCATACTGTTCTGTCATGTATTTCCAGTATGGTGAGTCAGTTCTAGTTGACAAAGCATAGTGATAATATACAAAGTAAGAGAATGTTTTGAATTCTCTGGTAGCAGTAAAGTTGAATGCATTGATGTCCAATGCTCTTACTGCATTGTCTCCAATTATTTGGCAGGCATAGATCAACCACTCGTGAACGCTAAGCAGTCCATTTGATTCTAGAGGTTCAATGAATCCTCCAGACAATCCAATCGCCAGGACATTTTTGTTCCAGGGTTTCTTTGAGAGTCCTGTCTTGAATTTGATATTTCTATATTCACATAGAGTTTCTTCAGGATATCCAAGGTGCTCTTTGAATTCTTCTAGAGCATCTTCATCACTGACGAACTTTGATGAATAGTTGTATCCTGTTCCCATTCTATTTCTCAATGGGACATTCCACACCCACCCATTGTTCAATGCAGTGCAGTTAGTATAAGTCCTCATCTGAGACTTTTTATCTGTGTATGGAAGTCTTACAGTCCATGCACTATCATTAGGTAGCATATCATCAAAGGTCTCCCATGGAGTCTTCATAATATCATTGATCAGGTAAGATCTAAATCCTGTGCAATCAATGAATAGATCTGCTTTCACCAGTGAATCATTATTGAGATGTAAACTCTCTATGTTACCAGACTCATCTAGGTCTGCACTAGTAACATCTGCTTCAATGTGCTCGACATTCTGACACAGATTATTCTTCAACCAGATTGCAAACTTCGTAGCATCTAAGTGGAAACCTGTGTCTCTCTTCAGAACAAATCTATCAAAGTCTTGGGTTGGTATTCTACCCTCATTGACTGCTTTCATTTGTGGAGCATACCAATCAGCGTAATCACTCACAGACAATCCTGGAGTAATTGCTTTGTGTATGAACCACGCAGTAGGATCTTTCCTTGCGTCTTGTGTTGTGAATGGATAGTGGAAAGGATCTTCTTCGTTGAAGTTTTCAAACCTTACACTAAACTTATATGTGGCATCACATTCTTCCATCCATGAATCATCAAGATCAATAAAGTTCAACCACTTTCTGAAAAACTGAGTGGTAGATTCACCAACACCGATGGTGGCAATAGATGGAGACTCGACAAGAGTAATCTTCTTATCTGGAAAAACTCTTGAGAAAGTTGCCGCAGACATCCATCCTGCAGTGCCACCACCGACAATGCATATTGAATTGACTTTCATAATATAGGGATGTTATCAGTTGTCGTTAGGAAACTCAGGGGGAGTGATATCGGAGTTAGGTAGATAGTTCCAGGAAGGATCCGATGCATCGTGGATCTTAATTTTTACCTTGCCTTCAAAGTTTGCTGGATTTGCTTCGTAGGATGACTGAGACTCAATCTCTGTCTTTACTCTATCAACATTAGCAACCCACTCTCCATCAGTCAAATGACCAGACTTAATATCTTTGTAGAGCATGTCAAGTTGGTCGCCAATGTCACCATAGGCAATCTTTCTCTTCATGTTCTGATCGTAGTCAATCTTAGTTTCTGGAGAGACCCACTGTCCCTCACTAAGATGCCACAATGTTGTTACATCATCATGTGGACAAAGAACCCATTTGATAGTAGAGTCTGGTCCATCGTAAACAGGAAACTCAGCACCTACTTCAACGACTTCGTTGATCAGTCCTCTATAGTCTACTAATACTCTTTTCATTTTTAAAAAAGTTCTTTCTCGTTAGTATTTAGGAATATTCATATACAATGACAATGCCATCTTTTCCAGTAGCACCGTGACTGTAGTAGTGATAACCACCAGATCCGCCACCACCTACGGCAACTAGATCTCTGTTATTATAAGCGTAGTATCCACCTTGAGGGTGACCAGCAGCACCGCCACCACCGAAGAAGGAGTCTCCTCCACCAAATCTTCCGTAGTAGGAGTGTCCAGATCCACCGCCTCCATAGATATTTAGATCTCCACCAGAACCTAGTCCTGGGAGACCACCGCAATGCTGGTGAACAGAGTTAGCACCACCACCGCCTGTTGCAGACATGAAGGTGCCGAATGAAGATGTTCCGCCACCACCTGCTCTACCAGAGTATGATGTATACGACGAAGAACCTGTGCCGACTGTTACTGTTACACTAGAAGTGCTAGTAACATCAATAAGTTTCTCCGAAAAACCACCCGCAGCACCAGACTCTCCATAACTAGATGCGGCACCACCGCCACCAACTAGTTGAACAAGAACTTTAGAAATACCAGCAGGACGAGTCCACGTTCCTCCAGTATAGAATGTTTGAATACTTCTGGGACCAGATGTAGAGAAGTCTAGGTTTCCTCCAGAGTTGACATACAATGCCTGACCTTGGTTTGATCCTGATGGGGTAGGTGGCAGTGTATTACCATTCACCAACAGACCATCAACAGACAAACTGTATCCCGATGGAATATTGACGACACCGCCTTGTGCCGCCTCGATATTGTTTACTGATAGTGTGCTCATTTTATTTGAATTCGTATACTACAACGACGCCTTCTTTTCCTTTGGCACCTTGTGTGGATCCGTGATAACCAGGACCACCGCCAGCACCAAATCCAGCATGGGATGAATGGTTATGAGCAAACTGCCCACCTTGAGGATGTCCTACTGCTCCAGAACCACCAAAGAATGATGTTCCGCCGTCACCACAACCATAATAAGAGTGACCATTTCCGCCGCCACCATATAGGTTTACATCACCACCAGTTCCTAGACCAGGAAGACCACCACAGTGCTGGTGAGATGTGTTTGCTCCATTGCCACCAGTAGCAGATAGGAAGTTGCCAAACGATGTAGTCTGACCATTTCCTGATCTACCAGAGTAGGTTGTCGATGAAGAAGAACCCTGTCCGATAGTAACTGTTACGCTACTAGTGCTAGTGACATCAATTAGTCTTTCGGAGTATCCGCCAGCAGCACCAGATTCACCAACACCAGAACCTGCACCACCGCCACCAACTAGTCTAACTAGAATTTTTGTGACGCCTGCAGGACGAGTCCACGTTCCATTTGAAGTGAATGTCCTAATAGCAACTGGACCTACGGATTCCCATCCGATACTAGCACCATCACTAGACTTCAGAAACTTTCCGTTGTTTCCTGATGAATTAGGAGGTAGTGCATTGGAGTTGATTGGAGTAGTATCCAAGACCAACTCATGTCCTGAAGGGATAAGAATTGTGTTTCCCGTTTGGGATCTAATTTCGTTGACTCTTAATACTGACATTTACCTATACTCCATGATGATGATAATACCTGTTTTACCTACTGCTCCTTGGTATGATCTATAGTGCTCACCAGCGCCACCGCCACCAGGGGCAGCATTCTGTGAGTGGTTGAATGCATATGCACCACCCTGAGGGTGACCAGCAGCACCGCCACCACCGAAGTAACTAGATCCTCCACGGTGATTATAAGTGCAGTGACCGCCAGCACCACCACCATAGAGTGCTACAGAACCGCCAGATCCGAGACCGCCATGTCCACCACAATGCTGATTAACACTGTTAGCACCCCTTCCGCCAGTAGCAGAAAGGAAACTACCAAACGAAGTTGTTCCTCCGTTTCCACTGCTACCAGAGTAATATGTTGCGCTGCCTCCTGTTCCTACCTGAACGGCGATAGAAGCACCTGAACCACCCAACTGACTTACAGTAAAGAATCCTTCTGCATAACCACCAGATCCACCAGACTCTCCGTGTCCTGAACCACCGCCACCAGCACCTACTAATCTAACGTGAATCATGGATACATTGCTTGGCACAACATAACTTCCAGGGTTCACAAAGTTTAAGATTCTAACCGCACCATAATCTCCGAATTCGTAACTAGTGCCGTTAGAAAAGATCATCTTACCTGCCTGTCCCGAAGGAGAAGGCAAGATGGTGTTGGCATTCAACTGAGTTCCAGCAAACGACAATGCGTTGCCTGCTGGAATTACTACCGTTGTTCCAGTTGAAGACTGGATATTATTGACGTATATTGCACTCATATTTAAACAACCGACCAGGAGGAACCGTTGGGAATAGTAACAGTCTTACCGTTATTTATAGTCAATGGACCTGCGCTCATTGCGTTTGTGTTCGATGGGATCGTAATATTTTCATTGACGCTGTTACGGTTAGTCTTAAAGATGCCGTAAGTATCAACATACTGAGGATCATCGTTTGCGTAGATAACACTGGTGTTAACTTGATCATTATTGAAGGTAGAACCACTGACGTTAACCGAACCATCGTTGATAAGGTTGCTGCTTCCATCATATAGTGCTGCTGTCTCAAGAGTATATGTTGGATCAGGTTTGCCGATACCAACCCTGGATAGTCTCCAGATATTATTGGTA